>Ga0114906_1001936_pt1 | contig 10597 bp, 13 predicted proteins | sample MalvirDeepMed_M9_FD_89687 | JGI IMG/M metagenome (GOLD analysis project Ga0114906, IMG submission 89687) | Marine viral communities from the Global Malaspina Expedition - Malaspina viral metaG DeepMed_M9 | ecosystem: Environmental > Aquatic > Marine > Oceanic | place: Mediterranean Sea... | reverse complement strand
GCCTCCGTCAGCTCTCGACGGAAAAAGCCTGCGATGTCATCACCGACCGTGCCCATAATCCTATAGGTCTCTTTCACGCCCACGCGCAACACGCCCGCCTCGCTGTCGAGGACGTGAGCGAAGGCCTGCCCCACAAGGTCCTGGTCTATGAGATCGTGTGTCATAGAGGCTTTTGCTATCCCTCGACCACTTCTAAAGGCGTCTGACAGCGCATCGTCAGTCCAATCCCGTGCACTCCCCTGTATAGCGGGCCTCAGCGTGCTCCTGATCTGGTCAATGTGGCTCTCCACCCTGGCCAGGTCATTCACCGTGCCCGTCAATGTGCCGCCCTCGGTGTTGAGTCGCGCATAGAGCAACCCGCGCTGGAGAAAGAGACGGTCAGAAACACCATCAAAGATGTCCAACAGCTCACTCTCTCTCTTGGCAACGATCCCGTCCACGTCATCAAGCTGCTCCTCAAAGGCTCTCAGTGCCCTGCGTAAGCTACGCGGCATGTCGTATCAGCTCTCTCAGATAGTCACACAGCTCAATCCGTGTGTGGCCTGGAAACAATCTGCCGAATCTCACGGATGTCTGAGCGGATCTGTTTAATATCCTCCGCATACTCATCCCGCGTGACCGTGCCTGAGTGTGGACGTGCTTCGTGCCAGGTAAGCAGCATGACGATACAGACCACGAGGGCCGCCATAGCTGCCACGCCAGCGAAAAGGTTTGACCAATTGACGTGGTGCGGATGATGTGTGTGAGCCTCGGGGCTCATGCGGCCGCTGCTCTCTCTTCCTCCTCCTCGGCCTCTCGACGTGCCCGCTCTTCGATCTCGTTTAAGCGGCCCTCCGTCTCCTCCTCCTCAGCGTCTCCCTCGGGTGGTCCCTTGGCTGCCTCCTCATCAAGAATCTTCTGCATCTCCGCATCGGGATCATCAATGCCCACCTTCGTGAGCCATGTATGATGAGAAATCTGTCCGGCCAGGCGCGCCGGGAGCCAGGCTGCAACCACACCCTCCACATCGGATGCCGGAGCCGGAAAGGAATGTTCTATATTTTTCGCGTTGTAGTCCTGGCCGTGCAAATCGGACAAGATGGGCATGACCTTCTCGGCCAGCTCGTCAAAGCCCGCCGCCCATCTTTTCTGCGCCTTCGCAGCGTGAATGATGGACGGTTTGAAATCCTCCTTGGCCACTGCCCGGTTAGACATCAACTCAGGATGACCAAGGAAGTGGACAGGCACGGAGGTAGCACCAGACACCATCTGGAGACGCATGATGATCTCTTTAAGCAGCGTCTCTATCGCCTTGGGGTCAAGGGTCAGCAATTCAAGGCTATCGTCCACTAAAAGAATGATGGCCTTACCGAGTTGCCAATTGATAGATTTAATCTCATTCCAGATCCGATCTATACCGTCCTCGCCAGCAGCCTTGAAAACAGGCGTGGGAGAGGCAAAGAGATGGTTAATTTTACGCCAGTCATCGGCGGCCTTGTCCAAACTGATAAGCTCATCCACAACTCGGGAACACGTAGGAATGCCATACGTGCCGTTGGATGTTCCGCGTAGTTTCGTGAAAACAAAATCACCAGGCTCTATCTTCTTTTCCTTATCCTGGTCACCTGGGTAGAGAATCGCATGCTTGGGCTGCCAGATGCGCTCATACTCAACCTTGTATTTGGTCTCCAAGAGAGGCACGGTCCACATCCGCACATTCCCGCGCTTGTCCGGTTCCCAGGTCAGCAATACCTGTCCGTCCAGCTCACCGGAAATCCCCAAGTCAATCCCGCCCGCATCGTTCAGCTCGTTGAAATCTAAGAAGTCCTGCCACGGTTCCAGCTCGGGCGGATCTTCCGGCGCGCCCTCCTGCGTCTGGTGTTCTTTAATCCACGAGCGCGAGGCCTTCACGCGCACACCCTGAGCAAACTGCATAGAGGCGTTGAAATCGGAGATGTTGCCCACGAGCTGGTTACCCCAATCATTCTCCCCTTTATACATCCTCCGCAGCTTTTCGATATTGGACATCCGACCCCGAGCAGAGACCCGCTGCCGCTCGGTCTGATCCGACTGCCCAACGTCAGAGAGAAATCTATAGCCACCCGTAACGTCGAGCTTCTTGGTGATCTCTATCTCACGGATTTTGGCCTCTACGTATTGACCAAAGAAGAGGCGCCCGGCGCGGTTGGTCACCTTCGTGATAAACATCTCCCACTTACTGGCCCTCTCCACCTTGTCCTGTCCTTGGTAAACCTGTGGATCTTCCATTTTCACGATCCTCTTAGCTGGCGGGCATTACGTCATGAGGTAATGCGCGAAGTGGCCGCTTGCGCGCTCGACGTGGGCCGTAGTGTGCCAAGGCCAGTGCGTCTGCACGGTCAGGGGATTTCTCGCCTCTCTTCCTGAGCTGCTTTGCGGTCTCGCCCTCGTCTTTGCTCTTCATCATAAAGAGTCCGTCCACCGTGTAACCATACTCCTGGGAGGTGAGCTGGTGAATGAGCCGCTTGTCATTGGGTATCGAAAGCCCCGTTGTCGGATCATCGGGCTTGTCCGCGCTCTGCTTCATAGATCCCCTCAAGAAGAAATACATCTCCGTGCGGACATTGTGATAGACGTCCTTGCGCATTACTTTCCGAGATCCGAAGTTGATCGGTGTTACCGAGATCGTACCGCTACGTTTTCGGCCGCCGGGGTTTTTCACCTGGTCCGTCACTCCCCCACCAACCCCCGTGTCATCTATCAATACGCTCTTGTAGGGTCCTCGCTCGGAGTAAAGCGTCTGGATCTTCCCTGCCGTCCAGGTGGTGTCCTTCCCGTTGTAATTCGCCACCATCTTTGCCTGGCGTCCCTTCAGCTCATAGATAACCGTCTCATCCGATCCAAACCGGGCCACGTCCACGCCCAGGTATTTGGGTCCGGCCTCGGCCTCGCGGTTCACGCAGGCCTGCGCCCAGGAGAGAGGGATCACGGTAAACTCGGTCTCATCGGGATAATCCGAGCAAACCATAGAGATGAAGAGAGGAGAGTCATCGCCCAGGTCTTCGTTGTCTTCCTGGATCTGCTCCAGGGTCACGCGCTCGGACTCATACGCAGAGACGTGGTGCACCATCCAACGGTGGGACTGATCCCCCTGAGTGATATCGTAATATGGGCCTGTTGGAGATCCCGGTGTTGAGAGCTGTATCCACCATGTCTTAGTGGAGCCGCGCAGGATTCGGCGGCACTGATCGTGCACGATCTGAGGAATGGCCTTGGCCTCATCCATAATAACCATGACATACTCAGCATGCACACCCTCAAAGGTTCCCTCTTCCTTGGCCGCTCGACCGAAGGCTTTCCACTGCGGCCCCAGGTCAATGTGCGTCTTGAAAATCGGAACCTGGTTGGAGCAGATGGGCAACACGGCCTTTTCACCCCACAACCCGATCTCTCCCCATAACTGCTCCTTGAGCTGTGACCAGGTGCCTGCCGTGGTCACGATCACACCATTTGGGTAGCAGTCCAAAAAGTAATGGACCATCATTGCAGCGGTTGCCGTCTTCGCTACAGAGTTGGCCCATTGGAGAGCGATACGAACATTCTCCTGCGGCTCGGCCAGGAGGTTGAGTGCGTCTGCCTGGTAGGAGCGCGAGGGATCAAGCGTTAAATCGTTGATACGTGACCGCAGCCAGGCGTGCGCGTCATCGGGCTGCTCATCTAGCCAGGCCTCCAGCTCGGCACGATCCCTATATCTGGCAAGCTGAATGTCAAAGTGGTTCTCTACCCATAGAGAGGGTTTCTGTCTATACATCTTGAGCTTTCGGGCATCCGCGTCCAGCTCTCGGATCTTCGGGCGCTCTGGTTTCGTAACACGGATACCCGCGCCTGCCTTCTCAATACTCAAATCCTCGTGCCTTCGCAGTCCCGGCACGGGGTTGGTCAGCGGAGTATTCACAGCAGATCCTCTCCACGGATAGCCGTGGCTGAGAAATAACCATCCTTCTCTAGCCTGACCACAGATCCAACCTCTCCAGGTTCCGGCTTCCTTTCTATGACCCGATCTCCCGCACACAACCAACAGCCCTGCGCCTCTCGCTCTACCCCCTCACACTCAGGACAAGCCATGTAATAGATGGGTTTAAAAGTGGTGGCCACGTTACCCCTGTTGGTCCTTGTCAAATTGGGCCAGGTCGTTTGCTTCCTTCTGCCGCCTAGCCAACAGATCCACCTCTAGCGGTGCACCATCTGGCGTAGAGAGCTGTGCCTTGATCGGCTCCAGCTCGTCTTTCATATCCCTGAGCAGCTTGGCAATCTCCAGGGCATTGCTCTTCATAACCAGGATGCGCCGCGTTCCCCATCTGGCTACCCTCTCTCCTGGGTCAAGGATCGGCCTGTTGTCGGCGTCCACCGGGATCGTATCACCGTTTGCGTCAAAAGGCACATCATCCACCTCAAGGATTTTATCCGGTCCCTTGTCATCTACGCAATCAACGATCTGCCGCTCCAGCTCCTCCAAGCGTCTCCGCTTGCTAGAGTATCGGACGTGGGTAATCGCTGCCTCAAATTCTGTTTGCAGCTCCCGCACCTTCGCCTGGAAAACTCCATCCTTCCTCCACCTCTTCCACGACGATAGCGATACCTCGTATTTCTCCATCAAGTCCTTGGGCCGCTTGGCCTCAAAGACTAGATCCCTCGCAAAGTGCAGCGCCCTGCCCCTTACCTCCTTCATCGGCTTTGCCATTGTGTCTGCTCTCCAATTGTGTCTGAGGGGTCACAGAGGGGTCATGAATAGCAAAGGCCAGAGAGGGCCTGCATCGAGACAGGCAACTCCCTGGCCATATAGGTGCATCTTCGATCACAAAGGTTAGGCTCACGCTCTCTCCTGGCACATCCGCGCATTAAAAAGGGGTCAGATGCATCTGGCAATGTGGGGCTTTGCCAGTGTGCCTGACCCCTAATTGTGTCTGAGGAGCTTGGGAGAGAAGGCCTGCAAGCAGCTCTTGGGGGAATCGGGGAATAGGGGAATAGGGTCAAGGATCAGCAGGCCTTACGAACGCAAGTATATACTACTTTGTAATACATAGCAAGTGAAAAGGGCCCCCACGGGTTGCGTGAGGGCCTTGTGATATACTATATATGCTTGTATTTACGCGCCTTTTCCTCGTCCTCCTCTTCGTGGTGCCTCCTCCGCTGGTGCCTCTTCATCGGCAGCGGGCTTTGCGTCTCCCTCCTCGGCCTCCTCAGCAGCAGCGGGCGTTCCCTTTCCACCCGTATCCTCCTCCTCTTCGGCTGGTGGCTCCTCAGTCTTGGGTATCGGCTCCATCTCAACTATGACCTCGCACGCCGTCTTGACCAGGCGTGCACCCGTGGCTTGTCTGTTGGGCATCTCCTGGGCAGCCCAGAGCTTGGCAGCCTCCAGGAGATCGTCACCTTTGCACGTCAGCGTTGCCATTGCCATTGTGTCCCTTCCCTCTGAGTGTGTCACGCTTTCGTTTCAGTCTGTCTCTTGCATCGTCCGCAGCCTTGCGCTTGAATATGTCTTTGAGCCAAGCCGCGGCCGTCGTGAGCCATCCCCACATTCTCAACTCACCTCCTTTTGAGAATAGCCCCTTGACCCCTCCGCTTTGGGGGTAGCGGACACATTCCCCCATTGGATGAACCAGTTATCCTATCCCCTGAAGGACCCGGCTACATCCATGCCCGCTACCCCCTCATCCCGTGCATATCACCTTCCGCGTTCGTGGTTCCGGTGATCCCGCGCACAGATCACGCGCAGGTGTTTAATCGGGTCCTCTCGGAATAGATGCCTGTAACCATCGGGTATGTGATGAATCTGGAGACCTGCTGGAGATCCGCATAGGATACAGCCATCATACCCTAGCAACTCCCTCCAGGCGTCCCGTGCTTCCCTTCGTTTCTCCGCCCACTCTTCGCACGTGTAATAGGCCTGCATGTCCTCCTTGCTCACGCCCGATCCGTTCTTGCCCTCGGTCAGCAAGCGCAGCCTCCTAGCTGCTGTCATCTTTCGCGTGCCTTTTCGGAGGCTGCTGCGGATATAGTCGGCTCTGTGCAGCTTGGCGTTTTGTCTTCTTCTGGGCATCAACCATCTCTTTCAGTGTGCCGACAATTCGGCCCTTGATCATTACGTGCGGGTCAGGCTGTATATCTCCCTTCCAATCGCAATACCAGATAAGTGCCCTGGGCAGGATCATGGGTGCACCTCATCTGCGGTCCTCAATTTCGGATAGCACCTGGTCCATCCGCACAAGGTAATTGTGATCCCGCTGCGCTCGTTTGAATCCGGCAAGGCGGACCTTCTCACGCAGGCCATATTGATCATTAATCCAATCATTCAAATACCAGCAGACCCCACGAAAATCGTTGCCACATTCCAACATGTCACACGTAACAATCTCCTTGCCTGGCTCAAAAAGCTGTTCCACGCCAGGGAAGTGATTGCAGAAGTAGAAACCCCCACAACCCGTGGCCAGGACTAAGCGGTTAGAATGATAGCCATAGCAATCTGCCGTAGAAACACCGAGGGCCACTTTGCTCCGCTGGTACAACTCGCAGAGATTCTTTGTGACGCCAGCCTTTTCATGATCCGTCTTCGGGTCTATGAGCTTTAGATTGATGTCCGTGTGCGCCTCAATATACTCAAACAGCTCTCGTCTCTCCACGTGCCAGTCTGGAGAATGCCAGGAACCGATGTGCACAACATCACAGAGGTATCGGTCTGTCCCATCCTTAGTTGCCCAATCTAAATCCAGGTGAGTTTGCGGCAGGCAGGCCTGGAACATCCAGACGGCCTGGTCCTCGCGCAGACCCCACATCTCGGCAGACTTCGTTGCCATTCCGCCTGCCGTCATCATAATCAAATCAAGGTAGTCCTCTACAGGGAACGATGTCGGCGTGGGTGGTCGCATATCACAGAACCAGAGAGCCACGAAAGCACCGAGTTTTTTACAGACCTCCAGCGTGCGAATGTTGAAGGCATCCGCATTGCAGATCAAGACGGCATCCGGCCTGGAGTCCTTCAGGGCAGCATGGAAGACAGGCACCCTGCGCGGATCGTAGCGCATCCCGTCGGGCGTCTCTACTGCTCCACCCATCTTCCGCATATCCAGGTAAGTGACGTGAGCCAAGTGGTCCGTCTCGCAAAGTCGGTCTAGCCCAGGCCGCATCGCGATCCAATGATGCGCGTAGTGGTGAAGCTCGAACTGTCCGATTACTGTCAATCTCAACTAGAACCTGCCCGCGTTGATAATGATGGTAATGTCATCCCGGGTCACCGTGGGGTAAGATCACTTCATACTTGCACCCAGGACAATGCCACCGGCCCCATTTGCGCTCCCATCGTTTGGCGCGCAGGCCTGCGTTCCGGTGCTTCGGCTTTTGACCCGGCCACCACTTGATACCGATTATATGACCACAGCCGTTGCAGCTCACCGTGTATTGGGCAAGCCGGATAATCCGGCCCCGCATAGGGTTGGCCTCGGGTATTCGTGCCTTACGCTGTCGGCGTTTCTTCGCGCTCAACCCCACTCTCCCTTTACCTTGTTGCCTGCTATAATGATGCCGTTCTTGTCGAGCAGGATCGAGCGACCCGCCCCGTATAGCTCCAAGCTGGATTCCAGCGCGCTGGTGCCGCGCTCTGTTCCTCTGTTGGCGTTTCCCGAAATCAAAAGTCAGGTCGGATACTTTCACGTTTTAGTCCTCTGAGGATCTGTCTTCCGATATGTTCAGCACATTGTGGAACTACGGCGTTTCCGAGTCCTCTAAGTCGGTCCACCCGAGAGGAAACCCCATGAGCCACTCGACCCACGTTGGGTTCGGTTGCCCACCGATCACTTCTCCCAGATTGCCCTTGCCTCTGTCCGTTGTGCTGTCCTTGTGCATGAATACTCTCGGGAATTTCTTTACTGCCCCCGTTAGCGTCAGGCGCGGTTTGTTGTGATCGCCCTGATCGTACTGATAACTCCCTCGTTCGCTTGCCCTTGGTGTGGGCCATGTGTTTTTCTCGGCCATCTCCTGTAGGGGTGGTCGATACTGAGCCTTCGGACCGTAGGACTTGTTGCCCTTCCTGCACGTCGTTGGCGTAGGCAACATCTTCACTTGTGCCGCTAAAAGAGATTTTCTGTTCATGTGGTTTTGCCAACTCTTTGTACCCACTCCACCTGTGTCCTTGGCATCGTTCGCTTGAGGCGTAACCCACAATGAAGACTCGCTTGCGGAGGTGGGGAGCTCCCATATCTGCTGCCGACAGCACTTGCCACCACGCATCGTACCCGACTGAGGCCAGGTCTCCGAGAACTCTGCCCATACCGTTAACAAGCAACCCTGGGACGTTCTCCACGAAGACGTAGCGGGGTCGTAACTCGCAAATGATTCGGTGGAACTCGAACCACAGGCCGCTGCGGGTGCCTTCCTTGATGCCTGCCCGCTTTCCTGCGACTGATACGTCCTGACATGGGAACCCTCCGGCAACAAGGTCAACTGGCTCCAGGTTGTGCTTTCCGACTTCTCTGACATCTTCGTACCTCCTCACATCAGGCCAGTGCTTCGCCAAGACCTTGCGGCAGTATGGGTCTATCTCCACCTGCCACTTGCACGTCATCCCCGCCCTCTCAAGGCCGAGGTCGATGCCGCCGATCCCGGCAAAGAGAGAGCCGAAGGTCATTTCTTCCCCCGTATTTTCTGCCCACACTCCGTACATATCTCTGGTTCCTCAGATGGTCACAGGGAACCTCCCCGCGCCTGGCTCATCGCGCTCTGCGATAAACTAACCATACTCACTGGACGTTCATCAGCTCTATCAATTCACCCTCTGCGGCAATCTTAGTAGACCTAGCCACGCCTCCGCTTTGCCTCCACAAAGAAGTTATCCGGCAGCGCGAGATTTGGATCTACATGGATCACGTCCGGCTCTCCCTCGTTGAGCTGCCCGCAAAGTATCGGGTCTGTGAAGTGTGGATAAATCAAATCCATCAGCTCCGCATATCCATACTCGTGTTTGTGGAACTCATCCTTTCCCACCTTGCTCTGGCTCGTGTCCTTATTAGGTGTCGATAGGAACAGCGTGCCGCGAGGTTTCAGGAGATGGCCAAACACTTCAATCAGGTTCTCTCCGTCCTCATGGTGCACGTGTTCGATCCCCTCAAAGCAAACGATCACGTCATAGTGCTCCAGCTTCCAGACGCCCGTGCCAAATGCTCCAATGGCCGTCATGTCTCCGTGGGTGAATTGGATGCGAGGCAACCAGAAGTTGCCGCAGGCATAGTCCAGTGTCTTCTTGTCGTTGTCTACAGCTACCACGCAGGCCGCACCATGGCACTTCAAAAGATGAGCGCCGTAACCCGTCCCACACGGGATGTCCATAACAACCTTACCCTCGCACGCGCTCAGGATTGCCTGATAACGCATGTAGTGCCGTTTCATCAAGACCGCATCGGTCTGGCCAGGGATCACACGTTCTCCGGTAAACTCAATCGACATAGCCAAGCCTCTGCATTGTTGGAAAACAAAGCTCTTGCACCTGGACCAGCTCCTCCGGCGTCAGGGGCGCCAGGCTTTCGGGGTCCGTCTTGTGAACGTGGTGCCGCTGCTGCTTCAGGGCCTCGTTGGCCTTCAGTCCCGTGTAATCTTCAATGTCTCGGATCGTGCCAGGTCCGTATAGATCCTCAATGTGGATGATCGGACAATGACAGTGCTCCAGCACGGAGAGGGCCGCCGTATTTCGCTTGACCCAGATCCACGAGCACCGCTGCACCGCATTCCAGATGTCCCACAACGCGAAGGCCACCGGGTCTGCGTCACGAATCGGAGCCAAACCAAAGACCGTGCCCAAATGACAGTTGCGGGCAATCGAGCTCTCTACGAATCCCACGGGATGACGGGCGAGAAGAACCACCTTTGCCCCTGCGTCCATCTCCAAAAGCTCTTCGAGAAACCAGACGTAATAGTTGGAGCTATCTGCGAAGTAATGAAATCTAAGTCTATTGCACAGGCTCCAACAATCCAGATGCCTAAATAGTCTATCATACTTCTCGCTCGCTGTCTCCCAGGGCGGCTCCGTCACACCCCTATTGTCCCACCATCCCTTGATGAAACTCCACTTATTCCACTCGTGCGAGATCCCGAACAGGTCCGCCACGGTCTTTGTTCCGCACCGTCCCGATCCAGTAAAGATGACCATCACGCCCCCCTCGCCTCTGCCTGCTGCCGCCTGCACATAACCCTACGTTTGATCTCCCGCTTGACGGCTGTTAGTTCATGCAGGAGAATAGCTGCCTTGCGGTGTAGCCGGCCATCTTTCAGGGCGCGCAGATCGTTCCGCCTCGACAATTCCCTTCATGCCGCACTCAAGCCATGCTTTCCTTGCCCTTTTCTGCCACTTGCGCAAATCATGTTTGAGATTCATTACGTCCGCGTCCTTCGATCAATCAGACGTGATTTCGACGCCTCGATATTCTGCGTGTTCGCCTCAACGGAAGCCCATCTTCTGCCAAGTGCCTGTGCCGCCGCACCTGTCGTATTTGACCCAGCGAAGGGATCGAATACAAGGTCACCTTTTGAGGTGAGGAAAGAAATGAAGAGCCTCGCAACAGACGTCTGCATACGTGCAGGATGTGGCTTGACT
>Ga0114906_1001933_pt1 | contig 10606 bp, 20 predicted proteins | sample MalvirDeepMed_M9_FD_89687 | JGI IMG/M metagenome (GOLD analysis project Ga0114906, IMG submission 89687) | Marine viral communities from the Global Malaspina Expedition - Malaspina viral metaG DeepMed_M9 | ecosystem: Environmental > Aquatic > Marine > Oceanic | place: Mediterranean Sea... | reverse complement strand
GGATCGAGGAGTTCGATGCGGAGTCGGTGCGGATGGTGATCGACTGGCGCCACCAGGCCACCGACAACCGGGCTCGACATCTGAGGGAGGGTGGCTACGGGTTGACGACGCTTCTGAGGGCCAGCAAGTTCGAGGAGTACCTGGAGTTGGCCCGGGCTTGGAAGGGTGGAGCGAAACCTTCCCCTTCAGAGCCCTATCTGGCGTATGTTGCTCCAAAGGTGGACCTAAATCTGAACAGCGATGGCCCGGGGATGGTCCCTGTGGCCGTCAAATTTGTCGACGGTGGGTATGAGCGCCACCGGAACGCCTGGGTGCCGGAGGATGTTCCTCCCGGCGAAGAGGCAACTTGGCTCAGAGAGCAGGGCCTTGCGCCCTGGGACGACATGGAGGTGCGGCGACTATGATGAACTTGGCAAATGCGGATGCGGAGAGATCGGTGCTGGGTGCGCTGATGAAGGAGCCGGTCCTGCTGGCTCAATACGCGGAGCAGTTGGACGGCAGTGACTTCTCTGACGAGGGGCATCGGGGCCTGTACCACGCGATGAGAGTGGCGATGCGGCAGGGCTCGGTCGATCTGGTTACGGTGGGAGAGATCATGCACGAGGCTGGTCGTCTTGAGCCGGCCGGTGGTCCGGTCTGGATTGCCGACCTTCTCGATGACTGTGCGACGACGGCGGGGATTGAGCACCACGTCTCGATAGTCCGGCGTTGGGGGGAGCAGCGACGGATAGCGGGCCTGCTTCGGGAGGTGGCCACAGAGGCAGAGTCTCCTCAACTCGACGAGTACGAGCAGTGGCGCGACGGTCTGAGCCACCGGCTGGTCCGTGTGCTCCAGCAGGCCCACAGTGGCGGACTCAAAACAGTGGCTCAGCTTTGCGCTGAGATTCTGGACGACATCCGCAGCCGGGGCGACCGGCCGAGCAGCGTTGTCCGCTTCGGTATTCAGGCAATCGACAGCGTGGTGGCAGGCATCCACCCCGGCGAGCTTATCGTCATCGCGGGACGACCGGCCATGGGGAAGTCCGGACTGGTCGGCGCTATCGGAGAGTCCATATCGGAGACGGGCAGGGTCGCCCTGTTCTCTCTCGAGATGCCAGACGTGGCGTTCATCTACCGGTTGATATGCGCTCGCACCTCGGTGAGGCTCAACCGGCTGCGCTCTGAGACCCTCAACGTCCACGAGATGCGGCAGACCATCGCGGCGCTGGGCGATCTGAGCGAGTACGGGCTGCTGGTGGACGCGACTCCCCGGATCTCGATGGATCAGATCCGAGCCCGGTGCCTCCAGGACATCGCCCGCTCTGGCCCGCTCTCAGCCGTCATCATCGACTACCTGCAACTAGTCCAGCCGGCTCAGCGTCGGGCAGACCGCCACGTACAGGTCGGCCAGGTGGCCCGGGACGCAAAGCTCCTCGCCAAGGAAGTCGGGGCACCCGTCCTGCTCCTGAGCCAGCTCTCTCGCAAAGTGGAGGACCGAGACGACCACCGGCCCCGGATGAGTGACCTTCGACAGTCGGGAGAGATCGAGGAGAACGCGGACGTGATCCTCCTGCTGTATCGGCCCGCCTACTACACGGGTGAGACGGCTCCTCCGGGCTCTTCGGAGGCGGCAGAGATCATCGTGGCAAAACAAAGAAACGGGAGAACTGGAACAGTTCAGGTCGGTTGGAGGCCCGACCAGATCCGGTACGTGGATTTATGAGCCACGACGGAGAATCGGTGGTAGAGTATGTGCCTCTCAGCAAGGCGTTGAGAGACACGGTAGACCTTTTACAACGCGGTGTCACGCTTGGCACCATTGGGAGGAAGCACATGACCTGGATACCTGATCAACTTGTTCACATCTCGAAGCGTGGTGAGGAGAGGCTGCGGCCGATCACTAAGTTTGCCGGTGACCACGTCGGAGTGCGGGGCTCCAGCGGTACGGAGTACCTGATACCCATCGATGCCTTGCACCCGGATCGTGGACGATGGCGGGCCCCGTCTGCGCCGCCCCCCGATCCACAGCCGGCCCCTCCACCTGAGAAGCTCGAGCCGCGGATCATCGAGTACCTGTCGGAGGAGGCGTGGCTCGCAGACCGCAACTTCATCTCAGCGTCCATCCTGGCCCAAGTCGTCGGCCTGAGCCAGTGGGGAGCCAAGCTCTCAGCCTACGTCTCGATCACCGAGCCCCCGGATAGCCAGGACTCTCCCGCCATGGAAGCGGGCCGAGCGCTGGAGGAGGGGATCGCCCGGTGGGCCTGTGAGCGCCACGGGCTGGACGAGCCCACGATGAACGGACGCCGGGTCTACGTCCACCCGGAGCATGACTTCATCCGCTGCACGCCGGACGTGTTCACGGGTGGTGACTGGGGGCTGGAGGTCAAGACCACTTCGTGGACCGACTACCCGGAGCTTCCTCACGGCGAGCTCGGGGTGATCGACATGAGCAGCGGCGGGAGGGTGGATGGCAAACCGTTCCCGGCTGATGCGCTCTGTCAGAGCTTGCTCTGTATGGAGATCACCGGGGCCAGGGTCTGGTACATCGCGGTCGGAGTTCTGCGCTGGGGCTGTGAGCTTCGGGTCTACAGGCTCGAGCGGAGTCCCGGCGAGCAGCAGTGGCTGATAGATGAGGCCGCGAAGTTCTGGCGGGAGCACATCGAGGCGCGCATCGCTCCAGCCGCAGTCGAGGCAGATCGCTTTCCCATGGAGAAGCTTCGCAAGATCGCAGACCGGGAGGCTCCGGCGGGCGGCGAGGTCTACTTGGACGAGGACAAGATCCAACGGGCTGCCCGTGAGTGGGTGGACATGCACAACACTGCGAAGGATTGCTACGCAGCACGCGACTTGTACGCTGCTCGCATTGCTCAGGCCATGGGTAGCGCGGACACCGCGTGGATCTGCGGGAACAAGTTCTCTTGGCGAGTCGACTACAGGACGGGCAAGCGGGTGTTCCGTGGCCCACGCAACTGGAAGGAGGATAACTAGATGGCAAACGCACTACAGCAACGACGGGCGAACCTGGGTGGGCTGCTTCAAGCGGGCAACGCACAGGCATTCATGGACCAGATTAAGACGGTTGTGCAGACACGACTACCGCAGCACCTGCAAGCGAACGCGGACACCTACCTGCGGATGTGCGCCACGGTGCTGAGAAAGAACGAGCGCCTTCGCAACGCCAGTCCGCAGTCGATTGTCGCTGCGGTGGTCGAGGCGGCTCAGGTCGGCCTCCGGCCCGGGGTGCTGGGCGAGTGCTATCTCGTGCCATATTCGGGTGAGTGCCAACTGATTTACGGCTACCAGGGCCTGGTCGATCTGGCCCGACGCGGCGGTGCTTTCATCCACGTCCCGGTCGCCGTTTTCAATGACGAGCCCTTCACCTACCAGCCTGCTAACCTGGCGCAGCCCATCCTCCACGAGGTGGACATAACGGCTGTGCCGGGTGATGAGGTGGAGGCCTTTGACAAGATGGTCGCGGTCTACGTCATGGCCACCGTGGCTGGCGATGTGCACCCCCGGGTCTGTGTGATGAACAAGGCGCAGGTCATGGCCATCGGCGGCTCTAAAATGGGCGGGCGGTACAGTGGTCCCTGGAAGACACACCCGCTCCAGATGGCACTCAAGTGCCCGGTGCGGCGGATCGCAAAGTTCCTCCCGAAGTCTACAGAGATGGCCCGGGCTCTCGAGTCAGACGGTCAGACCATCCGCGGCTTCGAGGCTGACGGCGAGGTGGACATGGTCATCGAGGGGGAGTTGGCAGAGTCCACCGAAGAAGAGCCGAAGGAAGAGAAGAAGAACAAGAGCAAAAATACGCAGGTCTGAGGGGCCACCTCCTTTGTGAGGCCTCCCGCGGGGGTCTCTAAGCCGGCCGGCGCCGGTCCCTCACATCCGGTAGTCATACTGGTGCAGCGCAGGTCAGCAGCCGCGGTGGCGAGCCGCCCCGTCACAGGAAGCCTGCTTGAAGGCGACCGTGGGCGGCGCTTATTTCGATCTGAGTTTTGAGTTCTCGGTGATCAGGTGCCTGTTTATCTCGATGAGGTGCTGGTTTGTCGCCAGCAGTTGTGTGATGAGCATCCGGTTCTCGTCTCTGGCGCGCTCCTCCATGATCCGAAGCTCATCTCTTGTGAGTTGGAACTTCCCGCTGGTCGCGGCTATCTCGTTGATGCGATCCAGCAAATCGTTCTTTGTTCTCTCGGAGAGAGGCGCGGCGATGGCCTCGTATTTCTCTGGAGCTTTCGCGACGGTCCAGTCCGTTCCGTGTGTGCCCGGGTTGCCGTCCTTAGCCCGTTGATACCGACGGGGGCCTCGCTGGATGATGAACGCTCCAACGGGAGTCAGGTATTCATAGCGCCCGTCTCCGAGCCTGGTGGTTAGGGCAGGCATTAGTCCGGCCACATGACAAACGCTGCCACAAGGTGGAGCGGTAGCGCCATCGCGATGTCTGCGAACCAGGCCTCCGGCTGTGTCGCCACCCGCAGCACAATCATGGATATCCAACCAACCCGGTAGATGTTCAACTCACACTCGCTCATCTGCTCCTCCTTTTGTCTCGCGCCATCCGGCGCATGTCCTCTGGGTGTTTATCGAACATGTCCACCAGCCTGACGATAGGCTCCGGTGGCACGGGTTTGCCTGCCATGTAGTCACCCATCGTCCCCCGCCCGACACCGCAGGCAGCTGCCATCCGGGCGATCCCGACCCTCCGCACAGCGCGCTGGAACTGGAGCACCCTGACCTCGTCACCGAGACTCCGGTCGTGGGGCACGTCCAGTCCGAGTTCGAGCCATCCTGCGTTCGGGACGGAGGCTGGGTACTCGTTATCGATGAGCCACCTCCAGGCGGTCTCGCTGGGCACCCGGTGGTAGACTCCCTCACCGCCCGGTCCCACGTCGTAGTGCTCCAGCACCCAGATTTTACCGTTCGTATGCCACAGTCGCTGACGCCTGCGGTCGGAGCCTGTGGCAATGCTGGGCCCTCCTCCGGGTGCGTGATCCTGATAGCAGCGAGCTAGATCGGGATCGAACCAGACCAGCGGAGTGTTAGTGAGGTGGACCCTCACTCCGCCTCCCAGTTGCAGTGCCATCGGCTTTCGATGACTGCCGCAGCCCACTCGTCCAGTTGATCCTGATTCAGTTGCTCGTCAAACCAAAACATCCCCGTCAGATTGTCCGTCGTAAAGTAGTACCTCACCTCCTCCTCCGAGGTGAACTGCTCGCCAGCGTCGAACCCGGTTGCGTTGGAGATTTCGGTCTCCAGATCGATGGCCCACTTCATGATGTCACCTCCTCCTCGCCCAGCACGAGCACCCGTCGGTTGTGGGGTCCGGTCTCCTCCCGCCAGACGACGCCTGCCGCAGTCATCCGCGACAGCAGAGCCCGACGCGAGTGTGCGTACCGCGACGACCACTCTTTGGCTGCGCCCCTCAAGCTTGAGCCCGACAGGTTCTCGTGCCCGTCAACAATGCCTCGCTGGTAGTCTCCACGAGCGCAAGCCATGGCCTTCCGGTAGTTCTCCCCGTCCAGCGCAATCGTCCAGTTGTCAGCAAGCGTTGCCTTCGTCACCTTCATGATGTCACCTCCATCGGCTGCCACCCGTCCGGGGTCGCAACCAGCACTGTTGTGTTGTTGTTGTCACAGTTCGCCCGCCAGTCGAGCAGCACAGTGTGTAGCCCCTTCGCCATCGCGGACTGTCCGCTGCTCAACTCGTGCCTCGGATGCGGCATGTACAGAACCACGTCCACCTCGAGGCCCTTACGCAGGGTGCGCGGAACCTGCACACCCTCAACCAGGAAGCTCTCAGAGCCCTCCAGAGCCTCCAGAACCGCCCCGGGCACCTCTGACCACGGCAGGTGCCTGTAGTCGTCTGTATGGACAGCCAGCCGCCCGTCGTCGAGGTCACGAGCCAGCGTGCTCTTGCCAGCCCGTGGCGCACCCGTGATCGCTATCCGCCTGTAGTGGGTGAGCCGTGCGTCCAGTCCGTCAATTCTGTGTGCGGTGGTCATCGGTGCTCTCCTTCGGTGTCTTCATCCAGTCTGGGATCGTCATCTTGCGCCTCTTCTTCTTCTTCTCCTGCTCCAGTGGCGTCCGCAGTGCCACGACCAGCAGCGGTGGTAGTTTGATCATCCTCCTTTGTTGTTGGTCCCTCATATCTCCCCCCCGGGCGTAAGCACCCGACTCTCCAGCCACCGGGAGAACTCTTCCTCGTACTTCCACGGCTTGCTGAGCGCATATATGACATCCCACGGCGTGTACTGGAGGTCATCCAGTAGGTGGAGCAGAAACGCTGAGAGCGTGGCAGGGTCTCCGATCAGGCCCATGAAGGTCGCTGTGTTTTCTGTCGTCATATCTCCTCCCTTATGCGGTCCAGTGTTCCCACGTCGGTAATGGCCACGGGGGACCAGTGCCCGCCCATGTGGGCTGTTGCGTTCGTCCACTGGTCAGCCATGACCTGTGCCTCTCGCTCGCTCAGGAACTCCAGCACCCGGCCAAGGCTGCGAGCGTATAGGTTTGTTCCCTCTTCTTGGATCATCCAGCGTGGCTTCATATCTCCTCCCTCCGTGCCATGATCCGCCGGCATGAGCCGCACTTGGGCAGCGTGTTTGTGGCCCCCTCACGGCTCGCGGTGTGGCACATGGAGCGCCTCGCGGTCTGCTTGTCTCCGTGCACGCGGAACGCATGGCTGCACCGTGGCCCGCTGTCCAGCCATACGGGCGTGTAGGCGTTCAAGAACTCAGATAGTTTGCTCACTACATCCTCCTCAGTTGCTCGTTTCGGTGCAGTTCTCTGACGCGATCCAGCACTTCGCTGGCCGGCGTATCTGGTGGCGCATCGATCGCCTTGTACGTGGCTCCGACGAACGCCATGAGCTTGTGCACTGCCTCCGCTACGTCACGGGGGCAGTCCACTAGCGCACGCTGCAGGTCGTGGCCGTCTCTAATCACCAGTCGATGTCCGCTTCTGGTGCCGTCTGGCGGTCGCGCCACTGTGCCAGCCGGCGCTCTGCGTACCACCGGGAGAACACCTCGCCGTACCCAGCGGGGTCGCCCAGCGCAGCGCAGAGCATGTCCGGGGGGTACAGCAACTCGTCCAGCAGGTAGCGTGCGAACGCCTCAAGCGTGGCAGGGTCTGCGATCAGGCTCTCCAGCGTCATTGCCTCCGCTGCACGGTCCGCAGCCTCCGCAGCCGCTACCTCATCAGCGCAGCACTCAGCGCACACTCCGCAGCCTCCGCACGAGTCCGCCGCATCGATGTCATCCTGGGTGCATCCCGGGGGTAGGTTTCCGTCAGTCATGGCTATCGCTCCTCGTTGTTGTTGTCGTTGCTCCACTGGTCCGCCATGGCATCCACGATGCCTTGGAAGGTTTTGGATCGGATCTTCCACCTGTCGGCAGACGGGCCGAGTTTCCATATACGCTGCTCTCGACCATCCACCACGTCGGTGGGCATCAGCGGCGCGAGGCCGTGAAGCCAGAAGCCTGTTCTCTTCGTCTCGCCGTGCCCAAACTGCCACGGCTGCACCCACTGCGTGGCTTTCATCGGCAGAACGCCGACAGGGTTCTCCATGCACACGCGGGAACACACAGAGATGGCACGCTCCCACAGTTCGACGGTCCACGCGACAGCCTGAAGGCGCTTGCCGTGCTTCGGCCTGCCCTTGCCATACCAGCGGTTGCCCGATACACAGAGCGCCGTGCAGGGTGGGTGCATGATGATGAGATCCCACCTGTGGGGCACCAGCAGGTCGACCATGTCACCTTGGATGTGGAACGGTGACCCGTCATCGGAGGGCAGCAGGTCACAGGACATGGCGTCGTGACCCCGGGCCCGGAATGCATCCCGCACCACTCCGCTTGACTCGCACGCCACCAACACCCTCATTCTGTCCGCTGTCATGTTCTCGCCCTCCGTCGTTCCTGTCAGCATCTGTCAGTAGTCTACACTACACCGGCACCATTGCAAGTGTTGCGAGTATCAGCGCCACCACGAGCGCCCCCAGCACGTCCCTTTGCCACGCCTTCATGGGGCTAGTAGGCGAGGGATAACGAGCGCTTGCCAGATAACAGCCGTGGCAGGGTCCGCAAAGGGATTGAACGGGATCAACTTGCCTCCGCTCTCCCGTGGCCATGCCACGTCAACCGTTGGCGGCCTCTCCAACTTGGGCGCGTCGGGCCGTTCAAGCATGATCGATCCGTCCTCACGTCCGCCCTTTGATGTTGCGAGTAGCACGATCTCACCCGGCTGCATGTCATGTCGCCCCCGGACCCGTGAGACGGTGACATATCCCTGGTAATCGTAGTCCGCCCGGAACCCTTGCCACTGCCAGCCGGGAGCCTGCACACCGTCGGTCGCGTCAGAGGGCGCCAGATCGTCGCTGGATACCTCCGCGACCAGCCAGTCCGGGTTGACCCCGTAAGCCTCCCCGCCATGCAACTCGTCGAGGTGGTCAGCCCACCACGTCCGGAGAAACTCCAGCCTGTGCCACTCGTCCGGGCCCTCTCCGCCGAACTCTTCATGCAGGCGGTCGTCATGTTGCACCTGTGCGGTGATCAACTCCTCGGCGGTCAGGTGCAGCCTGACCAGGCAGTCAAGCCCGGTATGGCCCCCGGAGCCCTGTCTGATGAGCGTGCAGGACGCCCCGCGTAACGGGTGTGGATCGTTGTCCAGCGTGACCGCAGAGTCGGATATAACAAGCGGTGTGAACCGTGGCTTAAGTCGCTCGGTCCCGCCAGAAAACCGGATAATGTCCCCGCGCTTGACTGCGGTGCAGACGACTGGATCGTTGGTCAGTTCTCCGGTTCCGTCGTCGTCGGTCCCGCTGATCTTACGTACCCACATAGACTCCGTCATATCGCCGCCCTGCGGACACGGGAATCCGATCACCTTGATGTATACGTTACCCTCGTGCTCAACTCGCCACATGTTAACAGTCCTCGTATGTGAGCACAGCGCGCTGTGCTGTGATCTGGTTATTGTTGATGATGATCCGTGCTATTGCGTCAAACTCCAGCCGTCCACCGGACTCCTCCAGACGTGCCCAGTTTTCAACGTGGCAATCGATGCACCCGTTGACAGTGATCCCCCACGGGATCAGGAAGTGCTCCACCAGATATGCGATCCACGGGTACAGGGAGGGGTCCGACTCGCACCCCTTCCACGTGAGCCGGCTCCCGTCGTCAGACGGGCACCAACAGCACCACAGGGATGGCTGACCCGCGGGCGCCCGGTTGACGTCGGCAACGCCGGCCCTGTCTCCGCCAACGAAGTATTCGCCCTCTGCTCCGACGGGCAGCCCGACAGCGTCCCGCGTCGGATCTTCAGCCTGCTCCACGCCACGAGTGCGAGCCATGCGCCGCGCCTGTGAAAACCGGGTTAGATACGTCACCTGCTCCGCGGATAGGGCGGGCGAGATGGCGATCGATCCTGTGAGTTTCATCTAACAGTCCTCCATTAGAGCGCTAAGCGCGGTTGCTGCGGTCTCGCACTCGGTTAGTCTTTTCTGGCGCCATTCCTCGTCATCCGTACCGCCGCCGGCTGACCATGCGTGGTTTTCTGCTACGGTCTCGCATGCGTCGATTGTGGTTCCGAGCACGGGCTCCAGCGCGCTCAGCGCCCTACAGGCCCTGTCACACTGCTCAATCCTGGCGCGGTATACGCGCACCGTTTCGGGGTCGTGACCCTCGGTCAGTCGCTCCAAATCTTCCGTTATGAGCGTAGCCAGTGCATCGATCGCGGCCTGTATGGTTGTCATCGGTTGATCCTCCTGGCGCGGGCGATTGCGAACGTGACAGCGCCGATCAATTGCGGGCTGAGTAGGGCGAAAATAATCATAGTAGTGCTCTCCTTGGTTGTTATCGGTTAAGGCGTCCGGTCCGCTATGCTGCAATGCTTAGCGCCGTTGTGATATCTACAGCGAAGCCAGATCGGCGCGCTTCGTCTTTCTGGGCGTTGTTGCCTTTGAGGTACAGGACATTGACGTATGCGCCCTGTGGTCCTTCGTGGTCTACTGGTACGGGGGCGAGTTTGTACCATTCGTCCCGCTTGTCTCCGTCGACCACGGGGTAACCCCAAAGTGTTGACGGTTTCGGGTCATCCGCTCCGATATCCGCGACCACTGTTATCGGATGTCCGCTCGCGAGCGCAGCAAGGCAATCGGCAAGGTTAGAAGGTCCTTTGTAACTCAGCGTCCGGCGTACGCGATCGGTCCGGTTTAGTGCGCCCGGGATTGCAGTGTAGTCATAGAACGTGGCCCCGGGCACAAGGGCGGCCAGTTTAGCAGCAAACCACGGCAGATCGCTTGCCACGTTCGCACGGATGGCACACTCGGTTTGTGCACGGTCCGCCCGTCGGTTGTGGCGTTGCAATTCGGCCGCAATGAGCGCGATCGATTCCTCCCGATACATGAGAAGCGCCACCGTGCGACCGATGCGCGCAATGCGTGACGTGTCGAGCCTACCTTGTCCGGTATGTGCTCCAACACATGCGCGAATACAGGCGGAGACTGCGCGTACGCATGCGTTGAATTTGGCGAATGCGGTACCTAGCAGGAACGGCGTTGCTTCCGTGTGTGGTGATAGAGTGATCCCAACATTTAGATCGGGCGATTTGTCGAGTTTTGTTTGCGATGCAGT
>Ga0114906_1001930_pt1 | contig 10617 bp, 14 predicted proteins | sample MalvirDeepMed_M9_FD_89687 | JGI IMG/M metagenome (GOLD analysis project Ga0114906, IMG submission 89687) | Marine viral communities from the Global Malaspina Expedition - Malaspina viral metaG DeepMed_M9 | ecosystem: Environmental > Aquatic > Marine > Oceanic | place: Mediterranean Sea... | reverse complement strand
TACAATAGCCGCTAGAGGAATTATATAATCAAAACCCTCCACTTCAGCAGGGGAAAGATCGTATACATCTTTACGAATGAAATTAATATCCCCACAAAAAGGAAGTAGACTAGTCTGACTGTATGATAAGTCATCAACGACAGTTATACTCGCTTTGGGAAATTTTCTAAGTAATTCTGGGACTAAAACGGATCCAATATATCCTGCCCCTCCGGTGATTAAAATTTTCATAGTTTACCTGTAATGATTTGCCAGCACATAATCCAATCGCAAATCTTAGATTTAATAGGGTCTGTAAAAGCCGCTGGCTTATTTTTTTCAAAGAAGAAATGCCCAGACCAAGCAAAAGGATAAATGATGAATGGTGATAAAAGCAACAAAAGTAAATACCACCCTTCCAGGAACGCTAAACACGATAAAATGTATCCTAGTGTTGACAAATTACCCATCACATGTAAAGCTCTACAAACTGGGTTGGTGTGATAACTCAAATAAATAGGATAATAGTCTGTCAATTTCATACCGTCGTTACTCCTCTGGTCTTTACAACCTTTCCTGCACATTCGTTGGCAAATACTATGGCAGATTCTATGCTATTATGAGTCAAATAGGAATAACAAAGTCCAGCCATAAAAGTATCCCCTGCTCCTGTTTGATCCTTAACTGGAACATCCCTGACAGAAAAATTACTACCCCTATAATTACACCCCTTATTTCCTAGGGTGATGACAAGTTTATCTTCCATGTTACAGGGATAATACTTTTTAGAATTAGTCCATTCTAACTCATTTATTTTTATAAGGAAGGCATCTTTACAATACTCCCCTATAATCTTCTTAGTATCGACAAATACTCTGGGGTGGCTCTTACAGATAATAGAGATGTCTTCTTCCTCAAGAAATCCCTTGCAATAATCTGAAATTACGACACCATGATAATCTTTAAAGTTTATTTCGTGAATAGTATCGCACCTATCTACGTCGTATTCCCCCTCATCTAAACGCATGAACATGTGGTTAGTCTTGTCATCTACGAACCTAGTCTTTAGTAAGGGATTAGGGTTTGTTACTACTGTAACCTCAGCCCCCAGGTTTTGCAAATTAATAGCAACGTTAGAAGCCATACCTTTGTTAGTAGTTTCATGTTCTGGTATAAGAACTGGTACGGGAGCATCCGGGGATAGCCTTTCGGCCTTTCCATAAACATATTTGTCAACACAAGTCTCCCCTATTACTAAAATTTTCACCAACTAATATCCCAATCTTTGAATTCAGCAGCAAGACAATCAATCTTGTAGTCTTTTCTACCCCCACAAATCTCTTGAACTTTGTTCTTAGCTACATTTCTAATGCCGTTGAGACCATGAGTTAGTTCTAGATCGTTTCCGTCTTTGATACCTTTTCTATAGTTAGATTCATTATGCCATATATGAAGATTCATTTGAGCCAATACAATTACGGCTCTCAGAACGTCCCCAGTAATGGCTTCCGAAGTCTTCAGCATACCATCTAAATCATGTGTAATATCCGAAATTTCTTTAGCATACTCTTCTTTGTGCTCAGGAATAAAGACTTCCTTTAGTTGTATAATTGATAATCTGTCTAAAAGCTCAGACAATGTGGGCAAATACTTTCTCATTTTAATTTTTAAAATACCTCTTCAACATAACGTATAATAGTGTCAGAAATTACATCTAAATCTTCCAGGGTGAGATATTGATGAACCCCAACATGCAGGCCATTATTACCCACATAGGTAGCATTGATACATGTACCTTTATCCATTAGATACTTGAAACAGTCATGATCTGGCATAGCCCCGAAGTTTCTTTTCCAATCTACACCACTGTTGTCCAGAGCCTCTCCCAATCCTGACATAGACATACCCAGCGACACTGAGAGAGGTTTTAGGGTGAGGCTAAATGCATGGGGAGAATTAGTGTCGTGAGATTCCTCCTCCGTGAACCAAAACCACTGGTTTAAACACTGCAACCTTTCCCTTAAATATTTAAAGTTTTTAGTTCTATCTTCGATTATTTTATCAAAGTCACTAAAACTCCCTAGGCCGATAGAGGCGTGAAGATCAGTGGGCTTAAGATTTAGCCCATATCTTTCGTGACTAAAATACAAAGAATTACGAGGTCTACCGTGGGATCTTACAGATTCAATAATATCACCAAGATCATCGGTGCTGCATCCAACAAACCCCAATTCTCCACTGAACAATATATGGGCAGCATAACAAGAATAAACTACCATATCAGACCAGTAAGACATATACTCTCCTTTAGACTTGCAACCGTGCCCCTCACAGTTATCAAGAATAACCATGATATTATTCTTGTTTGCTATATCTCTAATTACGGGCATATTGGGTGCCTTACCCATCAAAGATACAGGCATTATAGCCCTGGTCTTGTCATTTATTAGACCCTCTATCTTAGACTCATCAATTAGCATAGTTTCAAGACGAATATCACAAAACACCGGAGTTAGTCCTGCTGCCCTTACTGCATTAGCTGTGGCTATAAAGCTCAGTGCTGGTACAATAACTTGATCCCCTGGCTCAGCACCAAAGTCATACAAAGCCATGCAGGCAGCTGTACACGCAGCAGTTCCTGATCCCACAGCCTTTACCGATTTATAACCAAACTTGTCCCTCCACAGATTCTCCAATTCTTTGGTCTTAGGACCCATGGTAACATAGTCTCTATCTAAACAATCAATAACGTGCTTACGCATTTCATCGTTTATCTTAATTTCCCCGAACTTTATAGTATTAATTATCCAAACCTCCTGGTCCACAGCCTATGAGCAAGTTTCCAATTGTCAAACGGAATAATCAACTTACTAACTCCATCTAGAGGTCTGTGATAACGAGATTCGAACAAAGGTACATCGTGAGTTAGCTGGGCATGATGAATTGGTCCATGATCTCCAGAAGTTCCTGGTGTATGGTCACAATCCAACAATTGAACATCCAAGAATTTAACAGAGGCCCCCAATCCTTGTGCCCTCATAGCTAAGTCACAATGACTGACAAAGGTTCCTTCGAATTCAGCGTCCCACCCACCTAAATGTTCAAAATAGCCTCTATACATTACTCCAGTATTAAACAAATACCAATTTTTTGGAATCCATTGGCAGTTTGAAAAACAATGTTTTAAGGTATAATACTTTTCATTTTGTATTTCCTTAACTGTACCTTCCCTTCCCTCAAGATATTTGGTAACTACTACATTTGACCAAGAATTACCCATATCATATAAGGCATCAACTGCTTTATCCAATGAATAAGGTATAAATACTCCATCATCAGAAGCCCATACTATCAGCTTGCCCTCTGCTAAACTAGCTGCTATCTGTGAAGCTCTGACAGGGTTACCCCAGTCAGCTACGTATTTAAGGGCCGGATTACTAGCGATGGGAGCCTCGGGAGAGTAAGGGCCACAAAATATAATCTCAAATGATCTATCCGTAGAAGTAGTAACACTGGAGAGAAGTTTCTCCCAATTGTAATTTCTAATTCCAGGAACGATAATTGAAATTTCTGGTTTCATTACTGTCTGTTAAACCTCTTGTCCCAAACCTCAGGAGATGATTTCCAATTATCGAAATCTATTGATTTTCTAGAAGATTGATCCTCTGAATACATTTTCTGATACAAGGGTAAGTCAGTATGAAGATACGCTTCTCTAACAGGAACATAGTCTGGGGCATGAACATCCCACGCAATATCTAAACTAGGCTCCATAAATATTTCCACTTTTCCCCCGTCATTGTGTACCCTGAACATAAAGTCGTGAATATTAAAATTAACGTGCTCAAATCTACAGTCCAGACCCCCTAGGAATTTAAAATATTCCGTAGAGCATATAAACATAGGAGAACTTCTGTATTCTTCCTTTATTCCTGGCATCTGTTGATCTGCGTGATATCTTGGCCTGAAAAAATCCTCAATCCTGGGGTCTCCCCCTTCGTAATAGTTTAGCCCTAAAACGAATTTAGGGTCATTCACTTCCTCTAATCTGTCTATAGCTCTAGACAACGCCCCTTCTATAAACACCCCATCGTCACAAGCCCAAGTAAGGTACTTTCCTTTAGCAATATTAGCCCCCATCTGTAAGCATCTAGCGGGACTACCATAGTCCTTTATAAATGTGACAGATTCATCAATAATACCAGATTTATTATCGGGACCTACTATAATGGTTTCAAAAGATATTTCCCCCAGGGATGATCTAGTAGAATCTAGGACTTTTTTCCATTCCCAGTATCTATATCCTGGTACTACCACCGATACCAGGGGACAATTTTTAGAAGTATGTTTTTCTGACATAAGATATCACCTCATCTACGGATTCTTCTACAGATATAGCAGCTGTGAACCCTAATAACCTTTTAGCCTTAGACACATCGGCTACTCTAAGTTGAACATCGTGTTCGAATGCCTTTGTAGGCTTAAAAGAAAATTCTTCATCTGGCCTTATCTTTCCCCAAATAAGCTTTGCTAAATCTATAACAGACATGGGATCATCAATGGATATGTTGAAATCCTCATTTATAGCAGATTCACTTTCCATTGCTAATCTTACCGCTCTAGCAAAATCCAATCCATTAGTAAAACATCTTACTTGATTTCCGCTACCCAATATTTCCAGAGGAGACTGGTTGGACAACACTTTATAGGCTATGCTAGGCATTACATGCCCCAAATTAAGTTTTTCGCTCTCTTCCCCAACGAATTGTTCTCCGGTTCCTACACAATTGAAAGGTCTAATAATTGTGTAGTTTATTCCATACTGTTCCAACGCCCCCTTGGCAAAATACTCCGAAGACAGCTTCTGAAATCCGTAAGTACTTATGGGGGGAGGGCAATTAAGAATTTCCTCTTCTTTTGTGGGGAAAATATTAGTATTTTCAAAAACCATAGAACTAGAAAGTACTATTACTCTTTTGCATTTATCTTTTTGATTTATAATTTTATCAAAAGTATTTGCCAGTATCCTTTCATTAACAGATACTAAATCATAGGCATACTTATGAAAGTATCCTATACCCCCAATCATAGCCGCTGTACAAATTACATAATCTGGGCTGCACTCATTCCATTCATCTAGACTAGATCCCTCTCCTGGGAGCTTAGCTAGGTCCATAGTTATGAGAGAAAAGTTAGGATGATCATCATGGCTTCTACTTATTGTGCCATACTTAGAAAAATTATCTACTCCAATAACTTTATAATTATTCTTCAATAGATCTCTACAAATATAGCTGCCCAGAAACCCCTGACTACCAGTGACTAAAACGGTTACCATTTACTTGATAGCCTCTACATTTAGGGACATTAGCTTTCCTCTTACCTTATCCATGTGAGGCATATAAGCTTGTGAGTGATCATCGATATATTTGTGATCTACCTCCCTCCAATCCCATCTCTGAACCATCCTGAATCCCGCTTCCTTGAGATCCTTCTCCATGGTTTTATAGTCCCAGATATGGTAATGATAGGAATAAGGACTGCCCTGGTCTCCATACAAAAGACCAAGCAGCTGCCTGTCTAGATCTTTGGTTTCCAGATAATACTCAGCCAAAGCTTCCATACAAGGAACCGATATCCTTAGAATTCCTCCCGTCTTGAGAGTCTTATACCAGTCTTTCAAAACTACCATGAACTCATCTCTTTTAAAATGTTCTAAGACATGAGACGAATATATAAGATCTACATCCTTAAACTTCTTACTTATATGAGTTATATCGCATACTACATCAGGATTTTGATCTTCTCTAATGTCTACATTTATAAACCCAGGCATTTTCCTATCACAACACCCCAATTGTAATCTTACTTCATCTTTCATTTTCTCATTCCTTCTGGAACCGTACTATTAAACTTACGGTTTTCGTCATCTAAAAATCTAAAAATATCCATATCCAAGTCTAGTTTAGAAACCAAACTTTTCATAGCTTTAACGTCTTTGGGTAAACACATACCAGCATACCCTCCCCATTTTTCATTAACATCCAAGTATAGGTCTTTCATCATGCCGCGAAGAATATACGCATCTTTTATATTTTTATACCTAGCCCCCAGCTTTTCACAGACAGCAAAAAACTCGTTGGCAAATATTATCTTCATAGCATTGAAACAATTAGAATAATACTTTAATAGTTCAGCTTCTGTAACGCTTAGCTGAACCACTTTCTTTGGATAATTTCCATGAACGGATTTAACTACATCAAATACATCTGGATCTTCCGTCCCTATTGCGAGAAGGTCATGCATCTCAACAAAATCTGTTATAGCGCATCTTTCCCTTAAAAATTCTGGCACAAAGCACAACCTAAGGTTATCAAACTCCGTAGAAAACTCCCTGGTGGACCCTGGAGTAACCGTAGATTTTATAGCTACTATCCCCTCATAATTTAAGTGTGACAGGCTTTTAAGACAATCATGGACTATGCTAGTGTCACAGGAATCGTCTTCCTTTGATGGGGTTGGTACACACAAAAAACAAATATCAGTATTTATAATATCCTGTATCTTTGATTCAATTAGTATATCATGTTCTACTATATCATGACCCAATTTTTCAAACCCAAATTTACATGCCCCCCCGACTACACCTAAAGATCCAACAATACCCACCTTCATAATAACACCTCTTCTAAAGATAGTCCATTATAGTCTCTGTCAGAAATAAGGGGGTCAATTACTTCTGAAAATCCATTTATTATTGGATCGTCCCATTTAACTGTTTGTTGGGATTCAATCCCATTATATTTAACAGTTGTCTTATAATGCAAGACTGAATTATCAGCCAAAACATAGTGAGCGTTTATGCAACCCTTAGGAACAAATATATGAATATTATCCTCTTGGTTTAGGACCTGGGAAAAATATCCTACTTCCTTATCTCCTGTAAAGAACGTAGGGCTTCCCCTTCTCCTGTCCACTACAACGATCTTCAACTCCCCAGAGAAACAGGAGAACAGCTTGTTTGTTACAGAATCTCCGTGAAAACCCCGCAATACATTCTTGTGTGAAATAGATATTTTTTCTTCTCTGAAAATATCCCCATCAGGGATACTCTCATGGGAAGTGGTATATATAATACCTCTCTTATCCGTAAATCCCTTATCTAAAGATAAAACTTCTAATCCATCAATCATACTTTAAGTCCTCGTATGTCTTAGGCTTATTTTTTCCAAACCTCCTATTCCATACTGAAGGACATTTCTTCCATCCATCATAATCTAGGCAACGTCGCTCGTAAGTTATCCTGGGGTTTTTATACAAATTAACGAATACAGCTTCATCATGATTTACTTGGGCATCATGAATTGGTCCATGATCCCCAGTTCTCTCTGGTTGATGGGAACAGTTCAACCCTTCCGTATTGGACGGGTAAATGATAGAACCATTGCCTTGAGCCCTGAACATAAGATCATGTGCTCCATGATTAACATATTCAAAGCATGTATCCACTCCACCTAACCACATATAATATCCCCTCTTCATGAAGAAGTGCAGAGATATAGACCAATTAGGCAGAACTCCTGGCAACGCCAAGCCAACCTTATGAGCCTCCCAGTAACTAGAATCAAATTCATCCCTGTCAGAATTCTTAGATTCCCTGTATCTCATATTTATGATATCAATATCTTTATATCCCCCAGACTCAAATTGTTTAACAGCGTCATCTATACAATTTTCGTAAAAAACCCCATCGTCTACACAATTATAAATGAATTCCCCTACGCTACTAAGAACAGCTATCTGGGTGCATCTTGAAGGACTCCCATAATCTTTAATTAGCTTCACATTGTCTACACCCTGTAAAGACTCTGGTAAGTCAAACGGGGAAACAAATATGATCTCAAACTCGTTTTCTTTGCAGGCTAACCTAGCAGAATCATAAAAACCTTTCCAAAGATGAGTTCTTATAGCGGGGCATATTAATGATACTTTCATGGTGCAGTTGAATAGTTATCGCTTACATAAGTATGATCTATAGTGTTGTAGTCTAGCATATCATTTTTGAGGAACAAGTTGTTCTTTATAAAAGGCTCCAAATCCTCATTCAGACAAAATCCGTCACTATCGAATTGAGATTCATCATGCATAAGTACATCACACACCTCTTCATATCCAAACCCAGCCTTGATACCAACAGGATCTTTTATAATTTCTTCCATGGGTTTTGGACTTCTAAATAGGTGCTTCCATGGGTCCATTACATGTGCTATAATTCCATTGGGATTGAACCCACTGCTAGCTCCGTCCATGCCCCAAAGATGATCAACGATTACGTCTTTAGACATTACCCAATTCTTCTTTATAGCAGCGCACAAAAACGAAAACGTAGACTCTGTGCAGTAAGACGCAAAAATATCTGGTATAGCGTGCCCATAAGCCTCAATCAAATCATGAGAAAATATCTGTGTGTGTAGGTTTATAGCCTTTCCTACGGGAACAACTAAATCTCCATCTTGAAATACCTCTTCATCTTCTTTACCAAACCAGTTACCTATTCCAGTATCTGTAGTTGTCCTAGTTGAGGCCATAGCATATGGCCCGCTTTTAAACATATCATACAGCTTTTGCAAGTCCCCTGCTTTTGTAAAGGAACACCCAGAATCAATGTAAAGATATCCTTCAAAATCTCCGTAAATTTCTCTGCACTTCTTAACGCTATGATTAAATGTGACATTTACAGGAAGCTTTTCCTTAATAAGGTTATAATCAATTCCTTTCCCCCTGGTGGCTTTCATCAAAGGTTGCATAAGAGCAGGGCTGTTTAGACAACTAGAAATAACTATCTTTCCGTTTTCAAACTTTTGCTCCAGGATTTTCTGTATAGAATTAGCGTATGCTGCTGTATTATCCCTGCCAGAGATACCACAAGTATTATAAACTACCAGTAACTTATTTTTCTCCATAATAATCTCCCCACTCAACCAATATAGTAGGACCCCCCTCATCATAAGCTTTCTCGTATGCAGGGAATATTTCCTCTGGCTCATCCAGCTTTACGATATTAATCATCGGGCACATTAGTCTAAAAGCGTCGGTAAAATCTGCTATGTGTTGGTGCTGAGGATGAATAGGTCTTTGGGATCCTATAGAAGTTCTAATAATAATATTCGCATGATTACCCGTCATGGCGTGACACTTATCAATATGATTTACAAGTTGATTGGAAGCCAACAAAAGAAAATTCCACCTGGGATAAATAGAGATAGGAAAAGTCCCATCCATTGACATACCAAAGGACATCCCCATTTGCATATCTTCACACACAGGAAGCTCCAAAAGTTTATCTTTGGGAACATCCTTCAAAGTGCCCGTCATAGCAGTTCCCTTGTATTCCACAGCCTGACCTAAAAAGAAAGTATCTTCTTTCTCTCCTAGCCAAGTCATAGCCCTAGTAAGTTCCTCCGCGTATTTCATTAGAACTGAACCCTGGATCCAGCCCCTGCATGGGGCCACTTAGATTTATAAATATACCTAATCATCTTATTCTTTATAAGAGGAGGAGAATGTTCTTTATTCCAGGTCTTATTGGTATCTGTACAAACAGATACTCCATTATCTTCTATAATAAACATTATAGGAAGATCGTGTCTAACTGAATAGTTGTAACTTTCGTGGAAACTGCCAGTCTCTGCCCCCATATCCCCCACAAAACAATAGACCATTCCCTTTTTTCCCAACCTCTTTATATTCATGGCTACCCCAACGGAGGTAGGAATTGATCCAGTAACAATTCCTGATGAATATATTTTATACTCTGGGAAACATAGCCCTATAGATCTATGATCCATAATAGCCTTCTTTAGTTTGACCACAGGGACTCCCTTTAGTAGGCAATGGTAATGGCTTCTCCAAGTGCTAAAAACCCAGTCTTCTTCCCTGATATCTTTAAACACTTCCAAGATTTGAGTTTCGTTACCGTTGTGAAGATGCACGGGTGCTTTTATATTACCAGAATCGAACTCAGAAGCTATATCTAACTCAAAGTTAAGAAGGTCTTCCTCAGCAAGAGACGTTATCATATACATCTCCTAAAAGTTTTCTCTTTAGTTTAATCTTAGTCTGGGACTCAATGTTTTTTCGCTGTTCTATACCAAACTTATCTTCTATCATATCCAAAAACTTAGAAGACGTATGAATATCACTCCAACAATCATCCCTGTAACTCAAAACCTCTTCTGCGGTAAGATGGTGGGTTGGAAGGGGGAGACACTCATAGGAATAGAATCCAAAACCTTCAAACGTGTCAGGTAATTCCCACCCCGCTGCCTTTGCCTCTTTATACAAAGGACTTCCAGGTAACGCCGCAGCACAATAGATATTGTTGAACTCACAATTCAAATCTTTACAAAGCTCTACAGTCTCTTCCATGTTACTGAAGTTTTCCGTAGGAAACCCTAGCATATAATTAGCAACTATCTTTATACCAGAGTCATGAATCTTATCTACTACATTCTTGATATCAACATCAGCAAACTTTCCCTTAGTTATCTCTAAACGTACATTTCTGTTAGCAGCCTCGATACCAAGAGCTAACCAGTTTATTCCAGCCTTTTTGAATTTTTCCAAGAATTTCTCATT
>Ga0114906_1001916_pt1 | contig 10687 bp, 11 predicted proteins | sample MalvirDeepMed_M9_FD_89687 | JGI IMG/M metagenome (GOLD analysis project Ga0114906, IMG submission 89687) | Marine viral communities from the Global Malaspina Expedition - Malaspina viral metaG DeepMed_M9 | ecosystem: Environmental > Aquatic > Marine > Oceanic | place: Mediterranean Sea... | reverse complement strand
ATGTTCGACAGAACCGAAATCGATTTTTATGTTTCCAACATAGTAGAACCCGGCTTGACAGACCTGCAATGTATTGATGATGCGTTTCTCAATTGCAAAAACGGATTTTATTCCGCTTTCAAGAGCGGCCATTCGCTTAAACCAGACCTGTTCGAATCTCTCAACAACGCGATAAATAATGAACTAGAAAAGATCGCTTTTGTTAGGGGGTATGATGGCATTAATGGCACCACGGTTCAAGCTGCCATGCACAAATATCTAGGTGGAAACTTCTCTGTGTCTGTCGAAGAAAAAATATCTCAGATCTGCGAAGAAGACGAGTCCAGCAACCTAATAAGAGACTGGGGGGAACTGCATGAATTTTCCTAGTGTCACAGTGATGATACCTAATCATAATGATGAGCATTACATACAAAAGGCAATAGACAGTGCGTTAAATCAAGATTACTTGGGGTTGCTGAGAGTTTGCGTTGTAGATGACGGGTCTAGTGATGGCTCGTGGGATCTCATAAACTCGCTATTTGAAAATATTGACTCTGTTGAAAGAGTGCAAGATTTGTCAATCGTTAAAGGGATAAGAAAAGATAGATTACTTATAGCTATTAGAAGACCAGAGGCTGGAGGCCCGAGTGCAGCAAGAAATACCGGTATCGATTTTACTTTAGATGACACAGATATTTATGCTATGCTAGATTCCGACGATGAGTTCTACAAAAAGAAAGTAAATGCTTGTGTGAATATCTTTGTTAAAGACTCCGGTTCTGTTGGCGTTGTTTATGGTGATTACGATACATACAATACAAACACTGGAATAAAGATAAGAGAATTTAAAGAGCCATTTAACAGACGAAGATTAGTCAGCGAATGCATCATACACAGCGGCAGCGTTGTCAGTAAAGAGGCCCTTGTAGAAACCAAAGAAGACACGGGGTATTACGATGAAACCATGAGGACGTGTGAAGATTATGACTTATGGATGAGGATAAGCGAAATGTTTATGGTCGTCCACATAGCCGAAGCCCTGACTCTCGTTAGAGTTACCGGAAATAACTCTAGTTTTATTATCGATAATGAGACTTGGCAAAAAAATTGGCAAAGGGTCATAGAAAAATTTCACCAAAGAAACAATGCGCAGTAATAGATTTACAACCTTCGCTAAAAAGCTTAGCCCCGGAACAACAGATCAAAACTTTTTGTCTGTCGTCATTCCGGCTGCCGGTATGGGTCACAGGATGAAATCCTATGGCCCTAAATGCTTGCTACATACAGGCACAGAATATACTATAATAGAACGCATTATTCATAACGTATATCAAACATATCCTCATTCGGATATCGTTGTCATAGTAGGATTTGATGCTGATAAAGTAATTAAGACTCTTCCCCGTAACATAAGAATTGTAGAAAATCAGTTGTATGAAGATACCAATGTTGTAGAAAGTTTAAGGTTGGCCCTGAACAATATAGTCCATGACAACGTGCTAGTAATCTATGGAGACTTGATATTTAACCCGGAGACTCTTTTGGGTTTAGCGGAAGGTGAGTCATGTGCAGTTGTTGACACAAAAAATCGTTTTAAAAATGAGGAAATAGGAGCTACCATAGTAGACAGCGGTATAACTAATTTTGCATACGGGTTGGATACTAAATGGGCACAAATAATATATTTGACTGGCCAAGAGTTGGTCCTTTTTAGAGAGCTTTGTCTTGATAGAAAAAGGGGCAGAATGTATCCCTTCGAACTCCTAAACATTGTTATTAATAAGGGCGGAAAAATTAAAGCCGTGGAACCGAATGAGATGGATATAATGGAAGTGGATTCTTTGAGGGATTTAGAATGAAAATAATGATAGCCAGCGATGGACCACACGCCCACTACTATATCAGGATAGGATGGGCCAAGGTCATGCAAGCCATGGGGCATCAGTGCATTTTATGGGATATACATTCTAAGCCTAGCTTCGATGCTTTTGATGAGTTTGAGCCTGACATTTTTATTGGTCAGACGTACAATATAGACAGGGGTGTCTTTAATTGCATTAAGGAGCGACCACATCTGAAGGTGGTGATGAGAGCCTCTGACTGGGGTGACATGCAAGAAGACATTGACCTTGAAAAGTACCCCGTTTTGGTTGCTAGATCAGACGAAATTGATCTGATTGGGAAACTGATACAAGAAACCGGAAAGCCCGACTTTGTTTACAATCACTATCATGATAAGTGGATTTTAAAAACCCACAACAAGTGGGGGTCTATTGGCGTAAAACCTATTTCTATGTTACACGCTGCCGACATATTCGAATACTCTGGTGGAAAAGAAGTAGATTTTCTGAAATGCGATGTGTCATTTATTGGAGGATACTGGCCATATAAAGCTAGGTGTTTGGATCCTTATCTGATAAGATTGTGTCATCCAGTTGGCAAATACAACATAAAAATCTATGGGAATCAGAACTGGCCCGTTGTTCAGCATTTGGGTAGGCTGGATGAAAAGAATGTAAGGGATACTTTTTGTTCATCCACTATATCTCCCAACATCAGTGAACCACATTCGCAGGATTTTGGATACGATGTCATAGAACGACCCTTTAAGGTGCTTGCCGCTGGTGGATTCTGCATATCTGACTATGTCCAATCTATGGAGGAAGACGTATTTAATAACGAAGAGATCGTATTTGCTAAGACCCCAGAAGAATTCGAAGATAAGATAAGATATTATCTTAGACACCCCGAAGAAAGGCTTCCTTATATAAAACGTGGGCTTGATAGCATCTTAAATAAGCATACCTATTTCCATAGAGTATCTAAGATCTTTACCGAGTTGGGACTCCGCGCAGAGTCGGATCGATGCATGGACTTGCTTGATCATGCCATGGGGAAAAAACAATGAAAGTATTAATCACTGGAGCTACTGGTTTCTTGGGCCAAAGATTGGTGACAGACCTCTTAAAAGAGGGCAATCACGAAGTCATTACCATGAGTAAGAAGCCTGTTTTTGCAACTATGACCAAACATTTCTGCTGTGACTTGGGCTTCACCAACCCCGAAAGCAAACACTACTCTTTCTTCGGTGACACTTGTCAATCAGAACGCCCAGATATAATTTTCCACCTCGCCGGAAACCCCCTAAGCAGACTTGATGAGCAAGACCCACACGCCGTTTTAACCGACAATATAATATCCACTCAAAAGATTTTACACTATGCTCCACAAAACTGTCGCGTAGTTTTAGCATCAACAGTTATTGTTTACGGAGATTGGCTTTTAAAAGATACTCCAGAAGCTCAATACAAGGAGTCTTTTAAAACAGACCCCACCTCCGTATACGGAATGACAAAAAGAGCGGCAGAAAGTTTAGTGGAAATATACACGTCTTCTGAAAGAGTCAATGGCGTTTCTTTAAGATTGTGCGCCACTATCGGACCCAATTTAACTCATGGTGTAATAAAAGATTTTATGACCAAGCTAAAATCATCAAGCACACATCTTGAAATACTGGGAGATGCTCCGGGTTCCACAAAACCCTACTGCCACATAGACGATGCTATTGCGGCTATTAAGCTGGTGGGTTTTTCCGAATTATCTGGGGCATTTAATGTTGTTCCAGATGATACAGTTACCATAGAAAAACTTGCTCACTGTGTCATGGATAATTCCAATCTTCATAAGCCAATCCGGTGGTTGGGAGAAGGGGCAAACTGGAAGGGTGATAATAGGGCCATACAAATAAGCAATGCAAAACTTAAAAGCATAGGATGGGAACCCAATTTTCCTAAATCTGAAGATGCCATTAGAGAAGTAGTGAGGTCATTTTATAGTGAAGGAAAGATATTATGAAATACAAAGGTCAAGCAGAGCAAGATAGATTCGTATTGAACGTTCTAAAATTCAAAAAGGGGGGATTTTTTGTAGAGCTTGGTTCAGAACATTACGAAGATGGAAATAACTCATTTGTTCTTGAGAAGGAGTTCGGCTGGAGCGGTATTATGGTGGAAGAAAATCCGCAATGGTTTCCATTCTATGGTGAATTCCGAAAAAATAGTGTTCACGTAATGGAAAATGCTACAAAAATAAACTACGAAAAACTTTTTGAGGATTGCAACGTTCCATTAAACGTAGACTATCTACAGATAGATTTGGAAGTAAGAGATGGCTCTACTTTAGTAGCACTGAGAAAAATGCATAATGAGATAATGGATAAGTACAAATTTGCAACAATTACATTTGAACACGATATCTACACTACAAACTATTTAGATACCAGAGTTGAATCTAGAAAGATTTTTGAGGAAAGGGGATACGTATGCGTTTTTGAGGATGTTAAAAACGACGACAACCCATATGAAGATTGGTATGTTTACCCCCCACTTGTAGATATGGATTATATTCACCACTTGCAGGAGGTAAACAGCAAAAAGTATAAGCCTCATGAATCATGTGGCGAATCAATCGGATGGTATGAGTTAGAGTATATAAAGTGAAGATACTGTATATCCCGATAATAAACGAGTCTATTGTACACACAGTACAAGCCGGGGATTACCAAGCAGACTCTCTTTTTCATGGATTAAGATGCTTGCTTGGTGACGATGTAGTCGATGGTTACAAAATGTGGCATCTGTATAAGAGCCTAGGAGACAATCCTGAAATAGTCCCGCAGCTATGGGGCAAAGGCTTTACTATTTACGGCTTATTATCAGATGATGAAAACATAGACAGAGATGATATCGGTAGAAAAATAGTCAATCACTACTACGACTACTTAGTGATGCCGATACATCACACGCTTAATGGAAGATACGAACCAATTTTAGGAATCCTAGAATCAATCAGGTCGTATTACGATAAGAATGAGCTAATAATAGTAGACGGATGGGACCGATGTGATATCAACAGAGACGTATCAGAATGTGGTATCTATTTTAAGCGTGAGTTATTTGAACAATATTCTGATATAGCCATGCCGATTTCCTTCTCTATTCCAGAAGAAAAAATTTGCGACCCACTTGAAAAAAGTTTTGACTTCGCTCCTTTAGTACCCAATTGCAATGGAGAGCATGCCGACAGCTATATTTACGACAATGAGGAGGACTATTACAATGATTACAGAAAAAGCTACTTCGCCTATACCTGCAAAAAGGGAAGGGGTGAAATGATTACCGAGGGATGGGATTGCATGAGGCATTATGAGATACTAGCATGTGGATGTGTGCCATTCTTTACAGATATAGAAAAATGTCAACCACTTACCCTTTCTAGATTTCCAAAGAATCTATGCATCGAGGCTAAAAAGCTGACAGGAGTTAACCCCGGAACCAGAAAAGCGTATAATTCAAACGAGGAAACATTTATAGGAACAGCAAAAGAAATCTTGCCGGGAGAAAAAAGAGGTCGTATTGATTTCTCAAAATTCGACTCAATTCGGTATAATGATATTAGGGAGCAGCTAATCCACCATACTAAGACGAAGCTGACAACCATAAGTACTGCAAAAGATTTCTTGGACAGGATAAAAACATGGGGTTAAACATAGAGAAGGCGTTCTGTTTGTGCATAGATAAGCGGCAAGAATATTGGGAAGATCTAGAGAATCAGTGCATTCTTAAGGGGATTCCATTTGAAAAATTTGTTACGGGAAATGGCGAAATCTTGCCACAGCATATGTACGATTACATAGATGATCCAGACCCAAAGATAGACACTTGGACATATGGACATCCAGACAATGGCACATGGGTAAACCATTACAACGCCTTTATTTCACATCAGAGGATAATTCAAAGGGCTAAAGATCAAAGGCTTGAAAACCTTTTGATGCTTGAAGACGATGCGTATTTTACCGATAGATATAACTTTGTATTGAGCAGCATTGACCATCATTTTGAGGGAGATGAACCTCTACAATGGGACATGATTTATTTTGGTTGGTGGATTGGGCATGAAGATGATGAATGGAATCAAGAAATAGAAACCACATTCACCGACAAAAAATTTACTGCCCTTGCAAGGGTTTTTACTAACACCGGAGGCTTACATGGTGTCCTGATAAATAATACCATCTACGATCTCTTACTAAGACTAAACCCAATAGCCCCCATAGATATGCAACTTAACACCCTATATCACCAAGGCCCACGAAGCATAAAATCTTGGGTAGTAATCCCAAAAATAATACATGATAAGGGTTTGTTTAGCGAATGTGAGCAGAACGAAAGCCCGAGGTCCATTATATGATATCTTTATTTGTAGCTTCTAAAAACAGAGCAAGTCAACTAAGGCTTCTCTTGGAAAGCTTAAACAGAAATTGTTCTGATCTTTTTGATCTGAATATACTGTATAATTTTGATGACGATTCTTATAAAGAGGGATACAAAAAGCTTCAAGAGGAGAACATAGTAAAGGCCAATTGGGAGGTAGAAGATTCTGATTCAAACGGAGTATTCGTGAGACAATTTTATGATTTTCTCAACCATGCTGGCCCCCATTTTGCCTTGATGGTAGATGACAATGTTTTTTATAGAGAGAACGGGTTGAATCAGGATAGAATTGAAGAAATACTTGACGAAGAAACTTTTTCCTTCAGCTTTCGCCTTGGAGTCAACACCATAATACAGGATCATATCCTTCTGGAAAAGCAAGACCCCTTGGAAGATCAGGATATAAAAGAGGATCACGCAAAGTGGAAATATACCGACAGAGCAGGAAAATTTCAGGACTACGCCTTCCCTTTTAGTTGGGACGGAGTCATTTACAGGACTAAGGATGTGCTGGACACGCTTCAAAACACAGATTTTTCTACCACAGACCATACATGGGCACCGCTTCCTCACAGGCTGGAAGAACACATGTCAAAAAATCTAGATAGATACTCCCATCGACAGTACATGGCTGCCCCTAAGTACAGTTGTGTTGTTGGAATGGACTACAATAAAGTTATTAACGTTCAGAACAGGGGTGGAAGCAAATTCAGGGCAGATGAGCGGGGATTAAATGACTTATACCTGAAAGACTTTGTAATAGATTTTGATTCCATGGATTTTTCTTCAGTGCAAAGTGCCCACGACGAGGTTCCATTTAAGTTGAGGAAGCTATAATGGATTTTACTTTTGGAATTATTACAAGCCCATCCATCGAGTCTAATTACTATGTATCGGAAGTGATAGCTTCCATATATAGGCAGGGCATTCCGCCTGAAAAAGCTGAGATCATAGTTGTAGGTGGAGAATATGGAGAGTTAATGCAGGCAATGACTAACTTTGCCACGCATGTTGGAAGTGTGCGTCATATTTCTTTTGACGAGTCTATCAAAAAGGGCTGGATAACAAGAAAGAAAAACATCATTGCGGAAAAAGCTAGACATGATAACATAGTTTTTATGCACGACTATGTTATGCTTGGTGATGGGTGGTATCAAGAATTTTTAAAGTTCGGAAATGACTGGGACATATGCATGAATGCCGTAATTAATTCTAATCTCAAGCGATATAGAGACTGGATTACTTTCGACCACCCAAACATTGACCCTACGAATAGACAAGTAGTGAACCATCCAGTGTCATGGACGCAATATGAGCCTTGGTGTCCTGATGGAAGAGAAGTTAATGGCGGTGGAACATTGATGCCGTATGACTATAATGGTAAGCACATGTATATTTCCGGCACCTATTGGGTAGCTAAAAAGCATGTTATGGAAGCAGAGCCACTTAATGAAGATTTGTACCACTGTGAATCAGAAGATGTAGAATGGTCTCTGAGAGTGAGAGACAAATATAAGTACGTTATGAACGAGATGTCCAAGGTTCACCTGCTAAGATACAAAGTCTTAGATGAAGCTTGGACTAGGCTTTTATACTTCTTAAAAGAGAACAATGATAAAAGTAATAATTTTTGATCTAGACGGCGTGCTAGTAGAGGCTAGACCGATTCACTACGAAGCCCTGAATAGAGCCTTGTCTTCTATTGGGGAGGAGTTCGTGATCAGTAGAGAGGAGCATCTTGCCTCCTATGATGGTTTACCCACAAGAAAAAAACTAATAAAACTAACTGAGGAAAAGGATCTACCGGAAGAATACCATGACAAAATCTGGAGAATGAAACAAAAATGCACTGCTGAAGTAATAGAGGATTTGGTTTGGCCAGAAGATCATGACGATATAAAAAACACTCTTTTAAGACTGAGAGAAAACGGATACAAAATATACTGCGCGTCAAATTCGATAAGATCTAGCTTGGAACTAATGCTGTCCTGTGCGGGATACATGGAATACATAGATAAATTCTTTTCCAACGAAGAGGTTCTTTACCCTAAACCTCATTCGGAAATTTATTTGACATGCATGGTTGATGCCCACGTAAATCCAAAAGAGTGTTTAATAATAGAAGACTCTCATATTGGTCGCAAAGCTGCACACGAATCTGGTGGTCACGTTATGGGTGTAGCTGGGCTGTCCGATGTAACCTATAATAATATATTCAGGGCAATAAAAAAAGCAGACAAGCAAAATGAAAAGAAACTGTTCAAACCCAAATGGCAAGGAGGAGAGATGAAAGTTCTCATTCCCATGGCCGGTGCTGGATCGCGCTTTGAAAAGGCTGGCTATACTTTTCCCAAGCCACTCATTGAAGTCAACGGCAAACCTATGATTCAACTAGTGGTAGAGAACCTCAATATTGACGCTCAACATGTTTTCATAGTGCAAAAAGAACACTACGACAGATACAATCTACAGTACTTATTAAATCTTATATCCCCCAACAATGTTATTATTCCAGTAGAGGGGCTAACCGAAGGTGCCGCATGCACAACCCTGCTAGCAAAAGAATTTATAGACAATAATGAGCCTTTGCTTACAGCAAACTCTGACCAGTTTGTTGAATGGGATAGCAACGAGTTTTTGTATTCCATGCAAGCTGATGAGGTTGATGGTGGCATATTGACTTTTAACTCTGTACATCCCAAATGGAGCTTTGCTAAGACTGATGATGATGGTTTTGTCACAGAGGTAGCAGAGAAGAAACCAATTTCTAACAATGCCACTGTGGGTATCTATTACTGGTCAAGGGGTAGTGACTATGTTAAGTATGCTGAGCAGATGATCGAAAAAAACAACCGAGTTAACGGCGAGTTCTATGTCTGCCCGGTATATAACGAAGCCATTGAGGACGAAAAGAAGATAAAAACTTTTCATGTAGACAAAATGTGGGGGCTAGGAACCCCGGAAGACCTAAAGGTATTTATTAATGAATCCAATCATAGTTATTCCAGCTAGGCTGGAGTCCACTAGGCTCCCGAACAAGCTGCTTCTAGAAAAGAATGGACACCCTCTCATTTGGCACACAATACTTCAAGCCGAAAAGACGGGTATAACTACAGTAGTAGTTACTGACAGTCAGAAGATTGTATCTTTGGTTAGCCCCTTTTGTATCCCTATAATGACAGGTCATCATAACAGTGGTACTGAAAGAATAGTAGAAGCAATTCAGCAATCCTATTTTCGTGGGTTCGACTTTGTTGTAAATTGGCAGGGAGATGAGCCAGAGTTTCCCCCGCATCGCGTTACAGAGCTATTAGCGGAGCTTGAGGACGCTCCCATAGGCACGTTTGCTGCGTTTGCCACACCGGAAGAAACCGACGATCCAAATACGGTTAAAGTCAGCGTGGATGCAAATAGTAACGCTGTTGACTTCACAAGACAATCCATACCCGCCTACAAACACATGGGAATTTATGCGTACAGCATGGAATTTCTGAAGAGTTTCCCCTCTCTAAAAGAAAGCTCCAGAGAGAAGAAGGAGAATCTTGAACAGGTGCGGTGGATGGATAATGGCTATAAAATTAAGGTTAAAATCATACCTGAATCTACCGTTGGTATAGATACTCAAGAAGATTACGAAGACTGGAAAAAATAATGTGTGGAATACATGGAATCGTAGGCTCTCATAAAGACTCCATTGCTAAGATGATAAAAGCTTCACATCATAGAGGCCCAGATGCTAACGGTATTTATTGCGACGACAATATAAGCTTGGGGCATAACCTGTTAGCCATCACAGAGGATTCGCATCTTTCAAAACAGCCTTGGGTTATTGACGATAGATTTGTTCTTGTTTACAACGGTGAAATTTACAACTATCTTGACTTAAAAGAACAACTGAAGAAACATTTTACTTTCAAAACGATTTCCGACACAGAAGTTCTGGCTAGGGGGCTTCAGTTGGAGGGGGAAGAGTTTCTTCATAAGCTTGAAGGTATGTATGCATTGGCTTGGTATGATAAAAATAATAAGTCCTTGGTGTTAGCTCGTGACAGTTATGGTATCAAGCCCTTATATTACGTCAATAAAGCAAATAAGATAACGTTTTCTTCAACAATAAAATCTCTACTGTCTGTGGGAGTTGATTCCAAAATAGATCATATGGGACTGGAATTATATAACCATTTTGGATATATCCCCGGACCAAAAACATTATTCAATGATGTAACAAAGCTATATCCGGGTCAAGTCTTAAAAATTGACCTGAAGGACAATCGTCTATTGGCGGATTTTCATACACACAAACAATTAAAAACAGTTAATCACTTTAACTCCAAAGATTTTAGAAATGGTGTGTCTAATGCGGTAAGAAAATGTATGATGGGAAAGAGGCCAATCGGCCTATTCCTAAGCGGGGGTATGGATTCTTCTGT
>Ga0114906_1001914_pt1 | contig 10690 bp, 5 predicted proteins | sample MalvirDeepMed_M9_FD_89687 | JGI IMG/M metagenome (GOLD analysis project Ga0114906, IMG submission 89687) | Marine viral communities from the Global Malaspina Expedition - Malaspina viral metaG DeepMed_M9 | ecosystem: Environmental > Aquatic > Marine > Oceanic | place: Mediterranean Sea... | reverse complement strand
TATTCTCCCATTATTGTTTTCTTCTTCTGCTCTTCCAAAGATTCCACAAATTCTCATTTTTCCATCTTTGTTCCCCTCTTCAAGTACCTGAAGATTTTCAATAATAAAAACGTCTGTTAGTAACTGCATTATTTCGTTCCTTTTTTAACCTTATATTTTTTCCTGAGGGAGCGACTCCCATACTTCTTGGCTAAAGCTTTAGACCCTTTTCCATATCGGAGAACAGTACGAGATGCATGTTTCCTGATACTGGGGAAGTCTGCTGAAGGAGTAGCACTGCCTTTGGTAAAACCTTTTGCTACTTTACCTCTTCCACTTTTAGCTCCCCACTTTCCTTTTGTAACGACATATAATCTACCTGCTGCTTTAGTGGTAAATATTTGTCCATAGTGTGCATCTCCTAAAGCCTTTTTAATGCTTGCATAAGTTTTTACTCTACCCTTAACTGATTTTGAAACCTCTCTTTTGGCTCCTTCTCTAGATGTATAAACCTTACGTCCTTCTTTGGACTCTTGTAAATGATCTATAGATTCAGTTAACGTTATCATATTTATCTAACTCTACTCGAAGCAATTTTTCTAAGCTTACAACTAAGAGCTACTTTCATAGCACCCTTACGACTCTTCTTCTTCTTCTTTTTTGAACCTAAAGGATGAGGCTTCTTATACCCCCCTGTAGTATATTCAGGAGTTGCTTTAGTATGTGTAGAAGGAGCAAAATTAACTCCAATAGCTCCTGTAGTTGTCATCTCGGAAAGCATAGACTTCACATCTTCTAATAAAGAAATAAGTTTCTCAACTCTTTCTTGTGAAGCGGTGGCAACTTCTTCTACAATCTCCTCTACTTCCTCTTGAATAATCTCAGGTTCTTCTTCTATAGGCTCTTCCCTTGGGACATAACTCTCACCTAATACTTCCTGCATAAAGGAATTAGGAACTTTAATATCCCTAATATCCTTACCAGCAGGAGCATTCTTAGTGGGAGAAGTTTGTAGTGAGGGAGGTAATACTTTACCTGTTTTTATACCATCTAGTTCCTCACTAATTAAACTCTCTGCGAAGTCCCCAATACTAGTCATTTACTTCCTGCGCGACGCCTTCTTGCGCGACGCCTTCTTGCGCGCCGGTGGGGCGGGCTTCTCTGGCTTCTTTGGCTTCTTTGGCCACCACCTCTCCGACCCCAGTGGATCGCTCGGATCGTTCGTGGGCACAGCAGAGCTAACCTTCAAAACTGTATCATCTTCTTCAAGAGTATCTTCTTCTTCTTCAGTATCACCTAAAAGAAGAGCTTCAAGAGTTTCGTCAATTACTGCGTCGATATCTTCTTCACCCTCATTGATCTGAGAGAGACGTTCGACAAGACCTAGAACTACTTCTAAGTGCTCAAGAAGAGCTTCCTCTTCAATAGCTTCATCTAGTTGAGAAATGCATAGAGGGCAAACATGTACTGCTTCTTCTTCTTCTTCATTAACAGCTTCTTCAGCCTCTTCTTCCGAAACCTTAGCTGTTCCTTCTTCTAGAGTCTCTTGCTCTTCTGCACCTACATCGTTAACTTCAACGTTAATACCTGCCTTACCCCACGCAGCAGATTCCATTAACTGCTGGCGAAGCTCATCACTTAATCGCATGTTGTCCATAATTAAATCCTTATTTTAATGGTTAAGAGTAAATTCTCTACCCTATTTAGGAGATTAGTCCAAATAAAACTGTTTTATTTTATTTTTTGTTTAGCTAGTTCTAGTTCTTCCTTCCCTAGCATTCTCCTCTTGTTTCTCAGTTAGACCAGCCCCTTCTAGAGTAACCCCGTCTGTATCAATTTTTATTTGTTTTCCTCCTAAAGTTGCTTTTAGTTGTGGGAAATAATCTATAAGATCTGCTCCCTGTGCTACTGTCTTTCTCTTTACTATATGAGTTTTAGTAGCTTGTTCGGTGCCTGCAAATTTGATGGGAGATATAATTTTGATCCCATTAAAAAAGCCATCTCTCAATCTTTTGATTATAAATTGAGCGTTACTCAGGAAAGCAAATCTATTAAACTCAGTTAAGGTCAAGCGTGATAGTATATCAAACCAATACAAACTTAGACCTCCACTAGTTTTCCCTAGGATATAATTCTTCTCTAAAGTATTTATAACAATATCATAAAGGAATCTAAATACCTTCTTATTGCGGACAGCATAGGTTCCATCCGTAATTCTCCCGTCTATTTTATAACCTTCTTTTAATCTAGACTCAGTAGAATCAAATACCATTCTTTTATTTTGTACATTCCTTTTTCCATATACATCTAACGTTTCTCCTTCAGGCCAGCCCAACTCTTCCCTCACAAAAATAGGACCCCCTTGGAAAAGAGGATCTAAAGTAGGAACTGTTTTGAGTCTTCTCTCAATTATATTTTTATCTTTATCCAGAGTTGTAATAACAGATTTAACTCCAGTCGGTAAATACCGTAACCTATTGGTGGGGAATATCAATACATAGAAAGGAATATGTCTTACTAAGATAGGAAGATTCTTATTCTTTTTAGAGTCCATGTATATCACATCTTCTTGTTTGACCTTAAAGGTTTTTTGATCTTCAACATAATCTAACAGTACATCATCATATGAAACAAATAAGGTGAGGTAATAATATTTGTGTTTAATATAATCATTAACTGCTTTCAAATCATCAGAAGTTCTAAGATCTACTACTTCATAAGAAGCAGTAGTCTCATATAATAAAGGTTTTTGAGTAGCTTCAGTTACGATAGTGGTGGGAATAATCTTACCTACTATAACATCTGGCCTGGGGTCGGCTCCATTTAAGTTCAAGCTGTAATCTAGCTCAACTCTATTTGTATAGGGAGAACTTACGGTAAGCTCTCTCTCCCCTTTTCCTCCTACCAAATGAATAGCTTTTTGCCGCTCTTTTTCATTATTGATTAGGGCATGATCTATTTCAGTCTTGCAAAATAATCTTTTCCCTCCTTCAATGGGGATATAGTAACCATCCTGCATGGTAAGGGTACTATAAGGAGAGAACGTACCTGCATCTGTAATGTATAGAGGTTTTTCTTCTCCGTCTATGATGACAGGAATATTAGCATCTATATCAGGCCCCAGAATATTGAAATTCATAACGGTATTACGCGAGGATCCTTTCAATTTAGTAGGATCAGCAGGGATACCAAATGCTTCCAGTAATGCCAAGGCAGCTAATTGATTTCGTACAGGATTAGAACTCTTTACCACTCTAACAGTTTTGTTAGCCTGCGTTTCTTCTGAGAGCTTGAGAAGTTCAACAGGATCTACTCCGTTATCACGATCTAATAAAGTCCCCTCAAAAATTCTAGTCCTGAATATTTCATAGATTTCATTGTTAGCTAATACGTTTCCATCAATCTTTTTAAGTTTCTTGAGAGAAACTAATAGCCTAGAATCTAAACTTTGTAATACATTTTCCTGATTGATTTCAGAACCAGGGATCTTACTCCAATTTCTAAAGAGATTTATATTCTTAAGAACATATTGAAGACCGTCAGAAATTCTTGGGGATAGTAAATTACGGGGACTAGAAAGAGTATTTCGTACAAAGTTTGTGGGGCGTGGAGTATTATCATCAACTAATAAACCAATGTCATCATCAAAAGGTCCTTGAGGATTGGTAACTGCATAAGAGGTTCTAGAAGATAGTCCATCCACAGTGAAGGAAGCGTTATTTCTTTTTTGATTGATAATTATTTGTGGATCAATAGAAGGAATAGTAGGAGGTAATAATCCTCCTCCTATATCATTGTTAGGAGGAGGAGGTAAACCTTCAGAGCCTGTCCCATTTCCTCCTGTAGGAGGAGGATCTACCACTTTTTTAGCAACCACTTGAATAACCGAGTAATCGTTTGATAGTATTTCATCCGGCAAACTATGAAAAGAAGGAGGTAAACCTTCAACACCTAGTTCATATTCCGGTGGCGTACCACAGTTACATGATCCCCCAGCTATTCCATTATTTCCTACTCCCCCTTTTTTAGAATCTACGACCCAGTCGCCGGGGACCAAAGAAATAAGATGATTTATCTCCGATAGAACAGGATCCCCTGGTACACACCAGGGCTCAAGATTTGGCGGATTGTCACACCCTGCGGTGGTTACATGTTGATTAGCTTGACCATTTTCATCTATTAAAGGTAAACAATATTGAACCCAGCTATAAGTTGTTTTCCCCTCCTCAGGATGATTTGGTGCGTGCCAAGGGAAGATAGATCCATTAAAAAACGGTCCCTGTAGGGTAGTTTCTTTAAGAAACCATCCACATTTGGGAGGATCAGGGGGACCAGTACAATCTTCAACAAAATCTGTGGTTGTTCCTTGTGGACTACAGTTACTTAAACAGGCTGCTTTACTCTTATATGGACTATCTAAATTACCAAAAACACAATCTCGGGTAGTCGTTATACATAGACACGGCCCGCCCGGCGTAGGCATTTTGTTTATATCACATTGGAATGGGTCACTAGAAGATTCTACACAATCATAAGGACAGTTTATAACCACGGGACCGTCTGTACAGTTGTTTTTACATGCAGCTAAAGTATTAAAAGGTCCCCCAGCTTTTTGTCCACATTTTTTCTTCTGTTGACGACAAGTACATCGTCCTCCTGACACAAGTTTTCCATTTTCATTGCAGGGATAAGGGGTTGAAGGCTCATCTATACAATCAAATTTATATTCTTCAGGATCTAAGGGATCTCCTCCTCCCCCATCCCCTGGGTCAAATGGTTCAAACCATTCCCAAACACACCCCACCACTATACGATTACAAGCGCCCACACAATCATCATTTATATCGGGGCATGGTAATCCTAAAAACTGCTGGCCCGTAACTTTACTATTAATTAATTTAGCGCCTGGATGAGGAGGTGGTTGAGTACTACAATAAGTATTAACGTCTGCACATTGTTTTATTCCACCTAATGGAAATTCCCCACATTCTTGTTCAAAAGTATATGTTATCCTTTGTTGATAACATCTCCCAGGAAGCTGTACAGGATCAGTGCAAGGAACTTGATAAGGTGTTCCAATCACTTGGATGGGGGGACATTGAAGCACACATCTACAGTCCTTCTCCTCCCCTACAGATACCGGCGGTGGAGCGAACGAAGGACCTCCACTATCTACAGGACCATCTGTTGGTACTGTTACCTGATAATCTGGACCACCTAGAGGACCCTCCCCAGGTAGGAATTCTCCACAATTAAATGTTGGATTAGTAGCCATTTAGCCATAAACATTTTTCAGTGAAATCGTATCTTGTCCATAATTATCATTAAGATTAGGATAGAAATACTTATTGTCTTCAGCAGGAATTGCTTGTAATGACCACATAACACTAGGATAAACACTTCTACCAATCCAATGTTTTCCTACAGGTGAAGGCCCACAATTATAACCCCCTTGCACACCTTCCTTATCAACTTGAGGCATAGCTTTAGGATCATTCAAAATGTCTTTAACAGGAACTAAAAATTTAGCTAATGTTTGTGCATTATTTCTGAAATTATCTGGAGTAAAATCACCGCACCCCCATTCAGGGGCTTTTCCGTCTTCTCCATTAAATAAAGGAGCCTCCAGAGGAAAAGCTATAAAAATAGTAAAAGAATCCCACCTTTTTTCTACCCACCAGTTAGCTGCGTAATTACCTGGACCTCTATCATTTCTATAACCAGATGATCCCTGCCAGATACTATTTATAAATTTTACGTCTACGATATAATCCTTCATCCAATTTACCGCACCCCTATTAAAATTAATTGTCTTTTGGATATAACCGAAAGTTCCTACAGGTTCATGATATACTTTATAGTTCCCATTTTCGCTTGCTCCCATAACATACCCTTTTCCTGTTAAATTTACTTGCAAGGGATCTGCTAACACATTATCATTTGCAGGCCCCGCAGCTACATTTTCAGAAAAGACATCAATCCAATCAGTAGGATATTCAGTAGCTCCTCCAGCCTGAATAGCCCAATTTGTTACGTCCCATTGAGGCTTCGTAGGTAAACTAAAATCTGATTCTCCAGCAAGCTGATCTTCTACAGTTTTACTGCCATATCCATAATATCCTTTGACAATAGCCGCAGCCTCTGCATCACTATTTCCTTTTTGCTTTTTCCAGTAATCTACTAGAACTCCTTCTGGTCCATACTGTCTTCCCCCCATTACATACCCAGCAGCACAAACAGGAAATGAAACAGGTTCAATTTCATGAAGACCATCAACATACTGTCTTAATTTCCAAAGTTCCGTTGCTAACTCAGCCTTTCCTACAGCAGGATTAGCGAGAGATAATTGAGGCATAGCAGCAGCAATTCCTGCTCGTTCGTTATAGGCTAATTCAGTAGTTCTAAAGAAGGGTCTAATATCAATTACATCACTAGCTAGAACAGGCAAAGTAACTCCTGTCGTTGCAGGGTTTCTAACAAAAACATAAGCTACAGGAAGAATAGATTGTCCTACTAATTCAATAGCAGTGTTCTCTAATTTTTCTGATAGTAGGGGAGCAAGGTTAAGGATGTCATCAGGAGAAGGGAATGAACCCACTACATCAAAATCAATATCATTAGCACTCGTAGATAAGAACCCTGCTGTTGTAGGATCTTGTTTAGTATCAGAAGCATTAGGAAGAATCATTGGATTTCCATCTGCATCCAAAGCTCCTTCTGCTAAATATTCTTTCTTAAGAGAAGTTAATTGTGTAAAGTTTGGTCCGATACCAGCCCCACGAACTATTCCTAATTCTGGTTTGGTAATAGTAGTAGGAGTTCCACCTTTCCAAATTTTAACTCCAGATGAATCAACAGGTTTGGTATAAATAAATACCATATCAATTCTATTTTGGGTATTTTGTAATACCTGCTTCGTTCCGTTAGCAGTTGTATAATGAAAATCATTAATATCAAATGCTGGAACTTCTACAGTAAGTTCTTCAGACACATCTACAATAGCAGTTCTGGTAACCCCTCTCCATTTTTTTATCCAATGAGATTCAACATAAGGAAGTAAACCAAATCCTGTTAATGCATTTGTAGTATCAAAAGTTTCAAGTAAATAATCTGGTTGAGCACCGTTTTCACTTGATGCCCAAAGAAGAGCTTGAGTAGCAATAAGAGGAGCTTTCTTATAAGGGAATAAGTAAGATAGGGTTTTTCCTGATCCTGTAGTATTAACACCTGTTGTATTAGCAGGAGTATAATCATTTTGAAGCGGCCAAGTAAATGCACGTTCTGCCAATCCATTCATTTGTAATGAATGAGCAGAAACTATCCCTTTAAATTTATCTAAAGCATCTGACAGTAATGCATTATTAGCTGATTGTGCAGCATTTTTAGTATATGCTTTCCAACCTGGGGGTTCAAAGAGTCCGTATCCACCTAAGACCTGAGTAAGAACTTGAAGAGGATCTTTAGATGTAGCATCATTAACTCTAGCAGAATAGCGTCCAGGCTTTACTCTAATCTTTCTATCACCTCCCGTTGCATAAGGCTTTAGTTCAGCAATATCTCCTCTTTTAACATCCTGAAGTTTTTGAATCTTACTTCCTAGTTGATCCTTTAACCATAAACAGTTTTCTTGAAGCTGATTAAGTGGAATATTATCTACTTCAAAATAATACGGATCATTAGCTTTAAATATTCTTATAGGATCACTAAACCTATAAACGCTTTCATCATATTCAACTTCAGCCATTAGTTATCCCTCTTTAAATCAAATATATTTGCGGACTTAAATCCTACTATTCCTTCTCCATCAAATGCTTCACTACCTTTATCATTAGCCCCTCTGGAACGATAACGAGTTACCCGTTTAGGTCTTCCTGAAGATCCCGTAGAAGCATTCTTAGCATTAGCAAATGTTTCCGATGCTGATTCATCTAACATACACTGAGATGGATCATCTTCTAAGAACTCTGAACAATAATAGAATCCCGAAGTATGTATAGAATTAGTACCATTAAGTTTTAACAGATTAGGATAGGTTGCGCTTACAGATGTTACATCCCCCAAAGCAGAAACAGGAGCCGACATATTATATCCTTGGGCGTAAACTTGATAAGGTATACCCACTTCCCCACTAAAGTGTGCAGGGGTAGCTCCATAAGCATAGCCACTCATATCGGCTGCTAGAATCTTTGTTTCAGATTTAGGAGAGAAATAAATTCTAAATACTCCTTGGTTATTAGATGCGTGTGGTCCAGCCCCATATAAGAAAGGAGTTGTTACTTGTCCACCAGTAATTCCTGCCTGTTTCAATAATTCTAACACATAAGAAGGCTGTGGTCCTGATACAGGGTATGATCTACCGAAAGGATCATTAAATCCTACTCCGCTAGGAACTACCCAAACAGAGGAGCCTGCGCCAAATGTATCTAACACACTTAAAATTCCCGTATCAGGCGTTCCTGATGGGGCTCCCGATGCTGGTTCATAAACTGTATTATTTTCCCCATAAACTGACGAGGAAACCCATAACGCACTAGGTCCATGATAAGCAGCATCCCCTGGGTAAAGTCCACTTACAGCACAAAAAGCTGCATTTAATCTAGACGTATCAGCTATATTCCAAATAAATAATCTTTCACATTCTCCATTTGCATCAAAATAGGGAGACTGCATTACAGAACTAACAGGACCTACAGGGAAGTGGACATTTAATACATTTACTTGACTATCATCAACTGCTCTAATACAAACTCCTCCCATAGTCATACCAGAAGTATCAGTGGAAAACCAGCTTCCCGCAGTCCCTCCTAAATATGAATCACTTTCTAAATATTGATTCATATAATGTTTAGCAATAAATATTGGGAAAGTATCAAAATCAATTAAATCTGATTTAATATTTGTTAGAGTGTCTGCTCCAGCGGCTCCCACTAAAGTTGCATCTTGCGGATTAGGGAAGAACTGTAGAGATCCAAATTTAACCATACTACTTACTCCATTGCTTCCCGTAGGATAATCTTGATCTCCTGCAACAGAATCTAAAATTGTTTGGCCTTCCCCTGTTGGTCCTCCGCTAGGCCAATATTGGTGATAATCACCTAAATCTGTAAGATTAATTTCCGAATTTTTATTTGCTACTAAAGAAGCTCTAGTTGAATGTAATTCAACAGAGGTGTGATTTAAAGTATCATCTAAATCAAAATAATTTAGTTCGTAACTATATTCATTTCTCTTTTTAGGGGGACAAATATTAATTACTGAACCATTCTCTGCTAAAACGTCCACTCCAAACTGACCAATAAAAGTAGGACCATGTAAATTAATAATAGAATTTTCATCAGCATATAGCCCAGCAGCAAATTGTTGATTTTCATATCCTGCTGGTCCTATAACAAAAGTACAACCGCTCCCTGTTCCATAAAGAGTGGCTGTAGAATCTTCTGTAGCTCTAATACCTATACCATAAGCAGCTAAACTTCCATTAGTGTGGGTGGAATTTCTAGGGATAAGTTTTGTATGAATTAATTCTAATTGAGAAGCTCCCTTTACATCAATAGCAGGCATAATACCCGATGCTGTGCCAGTCTTTCTAATGGCTCCATGTACTCCACTAAAACTCATTTGTCCGAAGTATAAGGGAGAACCCGATACCAAACCTAAGGAGTTTTTAGAATTATTTTCTAAAACCATGTGTCTCCCATTACCATTAAAATCTACTTGCTTACGAAATTGCTGACCTACAGTAGTTAAATTAGTAGCACTAACATCCCCTAAAGTTCCAGACCCTACCTGCACTATAAATTCTGAATTGGAATTTATTAAGGCCAATCCAGTATTTTGGTTATCCTCTACACATAAATTATAATAATTAAAGGTGCTATTTTTGGCTGTTATACCCGTACTATTTCCATAAATATCAATTAAACTTTCCAATCCTTTTGGAATCCTAGAAGACCTAGAAATTAAAGCTCCACCACTATTTAATTCTAAAGCAAGAATACCCCCTGTTCCTTCATCAGCAGGCGTAATTCGTGCATAGCCTCCGTAAAGGTTACTATTAAGAAGGTCCATCCCATTTCTACATCTAGAAGCACATATAACTACATCTGATCCACTCCCTTGATAATCAATCCCTCCTGCCCCCGTAGAACCACCTTGGACTGCACTCACAACCACATCACTATTTTCGAATCTAAACCCTCTGCCATAAACAGTATTATCATTTCTTACAGTAGCAGATTTTCTTGAATAAATTCTGTAAGCAAAGGCGGCTCTAGATAAAGTTACTTCTGAATTTTCAAATTGGAATCCTGAATTGTTACATCTTACTACGCTGCAATTCTCTACTACTGCTTGAGAATTAGTAACTTGAATCCCATTATCTGTACCTCCTCCAGTAGCGTCTGCATCCCCATCCACAAAGAAATTTCTAATATAAATGGGACCTTTACAATTGGCTACATTAATATGTGATAAAGAGTTTCCATAAAAACATCCTCCAACATTGTTTCCTGTTGCCTGTGCATTTCTAAGTAATCTACTTCCCGTCCATACATCCGTAGCACTAACATCTTCTAGTTCAATACTTAGATCTGATCCAGCAGCATCATACGAAGGTAAATCAAAATGATTAGGGTCTGCTGTAAAGACTGTTCCATAACTATTTCCAATTCCTACAACAAGATGACCTTTTCTTAAAGGATGATTCGGATAT
>Ga0114906_1001913_pt1 | contig 10691 bp, 11 predicted proteins | sample MalvirDeepMed_M9_FD_89687 | JGI IMG/M metagenome (GOLD analysis project Ga0114906, IMG submission 89687) | Marine viral communities from the Global Malaspina Expedition - Malaspina viral metaG DeepMed_M9 | ecosystem: Environmental > Aquatic > Marine > Oceanic | place: Mediterranean Sea... | reverse complement strand
TCTGAAACCAACGGATAGTGAGGACTAGGGTAGGTAGAAGAGAACCAAGAACCGAAGCCCTTTCCTGATAGATCTTTTACTTTGTCCCATACTTTATTCTCATACACGTGGAAGCTATCACTTATTTGATAGTAAGACCCCATTGGAGCGTTTACTGCAACGGCAACGTACTCCATCAGTATTGACATATGAACTGCGTTAGCCCCGTAAGCTCCCCAAATCATATCGTTCGACCGATTACAGACAGTCATCTGTAATTTTCCATCTCTAATTTTGAAATAGATGTTTGTGTTACAAGGTATGTCGATACTCGAGCTATTTAGATCGTGTGTTGCGTCCCACATCTGTAGAACACATCGTCTGGAGTCTGGGTCTTCCTTTAGCATCTTTATAACCAGATCAATCTGATTAGTCATAAAGGTCTTAGCCCATCTATAACCGTAAGCCCCGTTTAATGTCTCGCCATCATCTGAAAAGTCAGCCATCCCTGCGTTGAAGTAAGTCAGCTTTTTCAGCTTATTAGATCCTGCTAACATCCAGATAGCTTCGTACAAATGAAAGAAAGGATTTGCGTCGCGTTCTTTCTGAAACGAAACACGCTCCCAAGGTCTCGTGTAGTGCGTAACTACAGGGCCAATAGACTCTCTCGTTATTCCATTTCTACTTTCTTGCTTTCTATAGTTAACACCCTCTGGCCCTCGAAAGAAGTCCACTCCTAAATAAAGAGCTTCATCTACATTCCGAGCTCTAATCGTTTTCATATAGGCTCTCCGTGTTGTCTAACATAATTTGCTCAATCTGTAGAGTGGAAACCCAACCAGTGCCTCCAATATTTTGTTGCTCTTCGTGTATCCATAAGACAGCATCCTTCCACTTGTTAGGTAGACTGCGGTCTTTCATACATCTCTTCAGAAACTCATGGTATTTAGTCATAACCCAAGTAACCTGAAGGCTACTGGTGTCCATGAGGTGTTGTTTTAACTTCCCCATTTGCTTTCTCCTTTTTCTAAATCTTCAATTATTGGTCGGTCTATTTTCGAATAGTCGTAGATACTCCGAGTCCTTCCTTGCCCCTTTAAAATCCTAGAGTATTTATCAAACTCACACAGGCCTCCTTCTACTTCTCTCATCTCAAACGGCATTCGATACTCAAGCCGTAACTGTTCCTTGCAGATAGAGTAAAGCTCCTGCATCTCCCCGTTCCAATCGTGAGAGCGTTTACAAAAATCTAGTGGTCTACCCGTAAGTCGATTTAACCCTCTCATGGCTCCTGGACCGGCATTAGCCCAGCTACAAATATCAGTCGCTTCATCTAACACATAAGTGTGTCGTAGGTCAGTTACAATCTCGTAAGCAACAAATGGCCCGATGTAAGGGTATTGCAACAAAAACGCCCATGCTTCTTCTAACGTAGTCATCTTCTCTAACGAAGAGACAAGATTCTCTCGCTCGACCCAAATATGTGTAACACACTCAGCTACTCCTGTGACCTTGTTCATGCGGTTAGGCGTCTTAACGATGTACGCCCCCGTTACCCATTTAGGTTGTTTGCTAACCTCTTCTATTGCCTTCTCTCTGTTCCAGTCGAGGTGTAAGTTATGCTCTAGTAGCGTTCTACCTGTCTCGATCAGATTAAAAAACCTGAAGATGATCGTAGCCATAATTACTTCAGGCTCTGCCGACAGTGGTCTGCGTATGTGTGCTGCAAACCAACGAGTCGTTCTGTCATCTTCTCTAAAGACTTGGCAGAACTTAAACTCTTTAAGAATCTCATCCTCAGTCCAAGGTGGCTCTAGTTTGGAATCTTCCTTTTTGATTCGAATACGCTCCCGCTCCTCTATCCAGTAGAGGTAGCGGTTTATTTCTTCATCAATGAAGCTCATATTCTTTTTCTTAGTATCCATGCGCAGTTGTTAGATACTTCTGGAAAGAAAGTCGCGGCAACTACTCTAAGGAACTGTTTACCGTAGCGTTCTTGTAGTAGCTCAAACTGGTCTTCCATTAGCCGCCACTCGGAGTCCTCTTCGTCTTTATTCATAGCTGCTTTCAGTTTAGGCATCTGAGCAAACGTACCCACAACTGACTGTAAAAACCATCCGCGAGTATATCGGGTCAACTCTTTCTTGAGTTCTTCGAACCCCCACTCGTATATGTGGTCTTCAGGCAACTTATCGTTGGAACCGTCGTGGTTCGGAGTAGAAACGTAAATTAATCCTCCTGGCCTCAAAACACGGTTAGCGTCATCAAGCCACGCTTGTATAAACTCACGTCCCATATGCTCGATTACTTCGGTAGTCCAGAAAAAATCAACCGAGTTATCTGGTAGATCGAACACGGGATTAACGGTGAGATCTTGTATGTCAATCTTGCCGTTGAAGTTGGCGAACCAAGTAGAGTCCTCGACTAAACCAGTCGGGCTAGAGTATCCTTGTTTCTCGTTTAGACAAGCAGGGTCTATATCCACACCTCTGTAAGATCTGATTACATCAGACTTCTTAACGGTGTAGGCTTTGTACAGGTTTCTAAGAACCCAGATCTCTCCGCATCCTGCTTCAAGTACACTGATCGGTCGACCAAGTAACTTCGCTTCGTCAATACACAACGAGGATATTTTGTCGTAACGAGTCATGTGAGTTATCTCGTCCGGTCGCCAATTACCTAGCATATTCCCACTAGCAATATCCATGCGGGTGTTCTTGCTGTTGTTTGCGTTTTCTTTAAGAGTCTTTCTAATAGAGGCCATTATGTTTTCCACCATGTTGGTTTGCGGCTAGGGTCTTTTTCCCATTTAGCAAAATGTTGTTTTTCGTTGGTTAAATAATTTCGATAAGAGGACACCGCGTTTTCTGATTTATACTCGTCGGGCATCGCTAATGCGAAATCGTATGGTTGTTCTAAAACAACTCCAGGTTTAAATGGCATTTGTTTTAACGGCTCGGTGAGCCTAGTAGATGCATGGGTTTTTCCGTAACGATGTGTGTACTCGTTACACAACGCAATGAAGTGGTCATATAACCACTGGTAGTTTTCTCGAGCTAGTCGAACCCAAATACTACAGGGGTGATTAAGATGTGCTGTTTTATATAGTTCGTGTGCGTCTGCATATTCTGAAGAGTATTCTCGCCAAGCCGTAGACAACATCTGGGCAGACTCGAGGACCATTTTTACAACATGTTTATCACATTGTTCTTGTGCACTTTTTACGGGACACAAATCAGTAACGAATATGTTCATTTATTTCTCCTTTCTTAGTAATTTATTCTACTTTACTTTTTATTTGGAAGTAAAGGAGTTTATACTGGGTAATACTTCTGAGTTTGTGGTTCAATTAAAAATAGATTCTCCTTTGCGCGAGTTAACCCTACATAAAATACCCGTGATTCATCATCAGGATTTTGTTGGTAGGATTTAAAGACCCGAGAGGATATGTCAGTGAGTAAAATGACATTGGTTGCCTCTCCCCCTTTAGCCGCGTGAATGGTTGAAATACGGATACGCGGTTCTTGTGTGATTTTTTCTCCTCTTCTAAGCATGGCCCGAATGTAACTTCGCTCCTTAACTGAGATTCCTTCGAACACATCGTACCAATACCCCTCTTGTAGATTAGGAAGATGCTTCTTTAGTTCTTTTAGAGAAATCAAAGTATCAAAGTCTATTACCGCGAGGGAAGAAGGTACGCGAACTTTTAAATAATTTAAGACATTGGTAACTTCCGTCATGGCAATAAGACCTCCTGCGCGGAGCGATTCCCAAGAACGGACTGCTCTGACCTTTTTCTCCGAAATACTAGTCCTGTTTTTATTTTTAAAGAACCATCCTTCTGATCGACAGTAGTCTTCTACGTCTTGTAGTAAATAATTAGTTCTAGCTAAAACTAACCAGTCTCCTTGTTCCATATTTACGCTGTCAAAAGTAGCTTCCCACCTAACTTGTCCTTCCTCCTTTCTAGGGTTCCAAGTTTTATGTACCCTAGAGGCCACCTGTCCGATGCAACGAGTTGCCACCTTGTGAACAGAAGAGGGTATTCGGTATGACTGTTTAAGAATCATCGCGTTTTTAGAATTGCGGATTAGATAATCTACGTCTGCTCCTGCCCAACGATAGATAGCCTGATCGTCATCCCCTGCTATATAAATTCGATCTGAAGACTCGCACAACTTTCTGACCACAGCCCACTGTAATGGAGATAAGTCTTGTGCCTCATCCACAAACATCACGTCTAGCTTCGGAGCAGCTCCGCGCTCCAGAAACTGTTGCAACATGTCTGTGTAATCTAACAGTAGACGGTCTTGTTTAAATAACTTAAGACCTCGCGCAAATCGTTCTAATTCAAACCAACCTACCACATCGTCGACTTCTTGCCATTGGTTCTCTAATGTGGTCTGTCGCATACGCGCCAAGTTTTCTATGAATAAAAGACGGTCGTCTTTAGATATTCCTGATATGTGGCCTTCTTCTGAGGTTCCTGAACCGGATAATCGTAAGTTGAGTTTTTCATTTAAATCGTAAAGGTCTGCTCCTCCAAGTACACTTTCCTTAGTCAACCCTAGCTGTAAAAAACATAACGAGTGGAGTGTGCGGAAATAAGGTAACTGGTTCTTGTTGATTTCAAACCTGGAGATTGCTCTACTCTTTCCTTCCTGTACAGCTTGTTTAGTGAATGTGAAAAATCCAATGCGTTCAGGCTCAGTCCCCCTTTCGAGTTCCTCTTCCAATAATCCTAGTAACGTGCTTGTCTTGCCCGTTCCAGGAGGTCCCAATATGACCTGAGCCCTACTACTTAACACTATATTATTCTTTCGTCAAAGTCAGGTAGGTCGTGTGATTCAGTCTGAGTCTCAAACTCAATGATGTGCCACACGTTTGCCCCCCTTCCTTTTATGTTAAAGAAATGAGACTCGCCTCCTAAATCTTTTAATTTAGCGGTGAGCTTGTTTCTAGGATAATCTCTAAAATTCTTACGGTGTAAGAAGTCCATTAAATCTCCGAGTCTGAAATATGTTCTATTTTTATCAGACCATGGTTTACCTAATAAGATTTCATCCTTCTCTCTAGCCGGTCGCTCCGTACAAAAAGTTTCTAACAATTCGTTAAAGTGACCTTCCGTCGAGGCATCTCTGGGAACTTCAATAATGGTCAGAGCGTCAAGTAACTGCTGAATGATAGACCGCCATACATTATCCCTGACCTTCGGGGGAATAATATTTAAACTGTCCATGCACTTACGTTGAAACTTCGTCTGATTAAGAAGCTCTTCGGTTTCAAGTTCTAAACGGCCACCCTCTACATCTAAGAACCAGATTGGCGGGTCACTGTCCTGCTTTGTTAAGTTACTGAATAGAGGTGTTCCTCCTGAAGCCCCTACTCCGAACTTACGAGTCCTGCATAGAGGACTGTTACAAAACCCTGAGATTGGTTGATCGTTGCACTTATAGAAGTAATCTTTCTTTTGTAATTGTTTAGCTACCGACAGCACTTCTTGTGCGCTTAACGGTGGCTGCATGTGTTTATGATTTACTTCCTCTAGTTGCTTTTCCCAATCGTCAGGAAACTTCTTCCTTAGAAAAACTCCGACATTGAATAGACCTGAGTTGCGCATTCCTTTCGGAAACCCCTGCGCGATCAGATGCTCTAGGCAAGGGGGAGATTGCTCTAACCACTGCACATCTTCTAGTACCGGTGTCACTTCTAAACTGTTTAGATCATCCTCTGTGAGAACAATTTTGTCAGCATAGTCTAAAAACTCCTGAGGAGTCAGTGCCTTTCCAGTTGATCCAAAAGCATACCCCGTAGAGTCTTCACCTCCGAAGTACGGCATGTTCAGAGAACTTCCTCTATCCCCTCGTTCTAGTAACAACTTAGTTTGTTTGGGAAATATCTCTGCTTGTCCGAACCCAATAGCAGAAGCTACTTGCCGAAGTTTTTTCTGCATCGACGATGCCGGTACAGGATCGAAAACAAACAGAAATACATGAGCCCCACCACTTTTAGAGCGGCAGACTACCAATGGTAGTTTGAATTTTTTGAGCTTCTTAGCCAGAGCTTTTAGGTCTAACGTAAACTCATCTATATCTATAGCTCCCCAAACACAAGTATTATCCTCGTCTATCGGGACAAGACCTAATCCTTTTTCTCCTTTTAAATGTTGATTCCAAAGTTCCTGTAACTCTTTCTGATTAATCGTTTGTGAAATGGTTACATAACTACCTTTCGCTTTCCCATCTTCCCGTGTTTCTTTCGTCGGGGTAAAGACACTATAGCCGTGTCTTAGCCCCGCGAAACGGTGGGCAAACTGCTCTTGTAAAGACATTCCTCACCTTTCTACCTTTCTAAAATGGGATTTTATCGTCACTGGCCACCTCGTCAGCGGCCCCTTCTTGACGTACTACTACAGCACCTCCCTTAGCAGCTTTCATGAAGTCTAAAGACAACCGAGCAAGCTCTATTGGAGTAGGCTTCTCTCTTTCGGCAGTGATACCATGCCAAGAGCCTAAGTCATTCGACTGCTCTACAGTTTTCACTCGGTATATATAAGAGAACATTGGTGCGAGGACAGAGTTACCCTCTGCATTTTTAACACGGGCTGTTCTAAGCATTGAGTTCCAACGTCTAGAAAAACCTAGCTGTGATGAGGTAAAGCTCAGAAGAACCTGCTCAGGTTCTAACTCATCGTTTACTATAAGAGAGAAATACTGTGCGGTCTCTTTGATCTCATTACCGCCTTCTAAGATATACTCTTTCTTATCGTTCCTTGTACACTTCTCGAGTATGGAAGCGTCGTGGTCTGCACTAACGAATCCTCCTCCTTGTGTTCTAGGAACCCATTCGATCCACTGCTTAGAGTACGAACACGGTATAACTAAGACTCCCTCTTCTCCGTCATATAGTTCGTTAGTAACGGTGTTGAACAACATTCCTTGTTGTGCACCTTCGATGTACTTACCGTCGCTCTTTTTAAGCTGTGGAGACATCGCTTGTATGACTCTGAGGAACGGTATCGCATAGTCTGAGCTAGTCGCGTCCTCTAAGCCAGTCCCTGCCGACAGTAAGTCGGTATCGTAGACAGCCATTTCACTGTCTTGTTTTTCTGCTACTTGTTTAGCCATTATCACCTCTATTTAATGTTGGCGCGGGATCCCACATATATCCCGAAGATGTCAGAGGGAATATCCTTCCCACTGGTTATTTGCTCTTTTATAAATGCATTGAGCGTCTGTGGATGTACCCCTTGTTTTACGTTAGGGTCTAGACCTTGTTGCTTCAAAGACTCTACAGTCCTGTTAGCTTTCTCGTCTTCGTCCTTTCCGAATTTAAGGGTAACTTCGTTTTTGATCAAACTACCGTGGTTGTTATCAACTAACCAAGCCATAGCATCGTCACGATGATCTTCCGATATATATCCTTTATAAAAAGGTTTTACCGAAATTTTGGCTCCGCTTGTTAATACAATCTCTGCAAGGTTTGCTTCTTGCATCGCTTCGGGAAGCTCTAGCTCAGACACAGCTCGGTGTCTGTCTTTCGTTTCCTTTAGCTGTTCTTCAAGATTCTTGATCTCGTTTTCGAGGTCAAGTTGCTCTTGAGCTTTTGCAGATACTTTAGATAATTCAGCATCTGTATTTTCTTGCTGCCATTCATCGACAGAAGATGTTCCTGTAAGTTCTTCAAAACTTAACTCTTTCTCAGACATGGAGTTCTCCTAGTTCTTCTTTAGTAGGGCTGTAACCGTGGACATCCATACTTACTGGGTAGTACATCGACTCTTGTCGATCCCATTTCAGTACCTTGAATCTACCTTGGTTATGGTGCGAAGCTAATGCACACACGAGTCCAATAGCCGCAGGATCGCCCATCAACAATAAATAATCATCGTCGTTAAAGTTTGTAAGATGCTTCCGTAACTCGCGAACTACATTCGCTGTACCTAACATAAGATTAGTCTTAGCTCCTAATAGAAGCTCTAACTCCCCGTATTTATACGCTGGTGTTAGGTTTCGTCCAGGGACTTCCTGAACTACAAATACAGTCATTCTTCTTTCTCCTTTATACGAACTTTTTTAGTCTAAGGGATAAGCCCTTGAAAAGTAAAGGGGTATTTCTTGTAACGACCGGAAATGAAAATGTTGCTGTCGGATATAAGCATTTCAATTAATAACAACAGGATACTATAATACTGCTGTAGGTTTTTTTGGAGTATTTATGTCTGCTGAAATTATAGATTTTCCATACGATAAAGATTTAGTAACTGAAGAAGAAAAGGTCGGGTTAGTATGCCCTAGCTGTGAAAGCCCCTACTGGCGAGTGTTTGAGGAACATGTAATGGAATGCGCTTCGTGTGGCCAACCTTGTTATATGAGTGTGGATGAGGAAGACCCAGAAAGCTCTTGGGAATAACACTACTGAAACTAATAATACCGCGATAGGTAGCAGAGACAACTAAAGAGTGACTCACTCTTCGGAGCAAGGCTGGCCCACTTGCAGTTGGAAACGGGCTTTCTATTAGTTCTATAGTCTATCTGTAGAATTTTACTTTTTTTAAAAAAGTTAACAGAATCGTCTAATAGAGTAATAGATCTAATAGAATAGGTCTTAAGAAATTGTTTTATAAGAAATTTTTAACTGGGTGAGAACTAATAGGAAATCTATTAGTTATTAGAAGTAAAGAGGCCGTGAGAAAACTTTTTATTTTTTCATATATATTCTTCTCTCTATATATTATTCTATCCCTAGAACTTAGAAAGGATTAGGATGAAATACGAGTTTAAAACTAAACCGTATGCTCATCAAAAAGACGCATTAGTTAAGGCTTGGAACAAAGAGCATTATGCGTTCTTTATGGAGATGGGTACGGGAAAGTCAAAAGTCTTAATAGACAACTTTGCAATTCTTTACAGCAAAGGATCTATTAATGCAGTGGTTATAGTTGCTCCCAAAGGAGTCTACCGTAACTGGTCAGAAAGAGAATTACCGACACACCTACCAGATTATATTACTCACCGGATAGGGGTCTGGTCTCCTTCGCCTAAGAAAGAAGAAAAACAAAAACTGATGGATCTGTTTGAAGTAACTAATGAGTTAAAAATCTTAGTAATGAATGTAGAAGCCTTTAGCACTAAGAAAGGATTAACTTTTGCAGAGAACTTTATCCTGGCGCATCAGACGCTATTAGCAATTGATGAATCAACTACGATTAAAAATCCTAAAGCCGCTCGAACTAAAGCTCTGATAAAGCTTTCGTTAAACTCTAAGTATCGTAGGATTCTTACAGGCTTTCCTATTACACAATCTCCCTTAGATCTGTATTCACAGACCGAGGTTCTCTCTCCTAGTCTATTAGGGTTTACTTCGTTCTATTCTTTTCAGAACCACTACGGTCAGGTTGTTAAACGACACTTCGGTGCAAGATCGTTTAGACAGGTGGTCGGCTATCAGAACCTAGAAGAACTCTCGGAACGGGTTGATCGTTTCTCTTACCGCGTACTAAAGAAAGAATGTCTCGACCTCCCTGACAAAGTCTACCTTCGCAGAGAAGTAGAACTCACACCGGAACAAAAGAAAGTTTACGGGGAACTGAAAGAGTATGCGATAGCAGAACTAGGTGAGATGGAACAGGTGTCAGTAAACAATGTGTTAACCCAAATGCTTAGACTTCATCAAGTAGTTTGTGGCTATACAAAAACAGACGAAGGAACAGAAATACCTATAGAAAACAACAGGTTAGATGAACTGATCAATGTGATTGGTGAGATGCGCGGCAAGATTATTATCTGGGCAAACTACCGACACAACATAAAAGAGATTGTTGAAACAATGCAGGAACTAGGTGGGCCTAGCTGTGTAGCAGGATATTACGGGGATACTTCAGACGAAGAAAGAGAACGAGTTATCGAACACTTTCAAGATCCTGATTCAGAACTTCGTTATTTTGTAGGTAACACACAGACAGGAGGCTATGGAATTACGCTAACTCAAGCTCAGAATGTGATCTACTATTCGAATAATTTTGATTTAGAGAAACGATTGCAGTCTGAAGACCGCGCACATCGGATAGGACAGACTAATAAAGTAACTTATGTTGACTTAGTTGCACCAAAAACCGTTGACGAAAATATCGTCAAGGCTCTTAGAAACAAACTAGATCTAGCTCAGGAAGTTTTGGGCGATGAAAAATGGAAGTCTTGGCTAACTTAAATCATAACCTCTTCTGACATCATCATTTCATCACCACCACCAAGTAACTCCATCAATCTAGCATCAGTTTCAGACATTCCCGCGTCTGGAGAACCCGTTATCTGAGCATATTGCATAAGTGCCTGTTCTTTAGCAGCCTCAAACGTACTAATAATTTCTTCTGGTGACTCAGCAACAGAAACTACAGTTGAAGCCATAGCGTTAGTTAACATTTCTTCTGGACTGTCACTAACTTCCATAGTCTGGGAAACTGCTTGTTCTACTTCAGGAGTCATAGAAGGCATCCCTGTCATTTGTTCAGGGTTTTGAGGAGGAGGCGGCATAGGCGGCATAGGTTTAGCTGGAGGCATAGAGTTCCTCATATTATCAGCAATACTAGGTAATCCACCACCGACAGCAGGGACAGGAGGGGGTGGTTGTTGAGGCATAGGTGGCATAGGCGGGGGTTGTCCACCTCCTTGCATTCTAGGAACCATTCCTAAACGTGCTCTTAACGCATTCAT
>Ga0114906_1001912_pt1 | contig 10691 bp, 7 predicted proteins | sample MalvirDeepMed_M9_FD_89687 | JGI IMG/M metagenome (GOLD analysis project Ga0114906, IMG submission 89687) | Marine viral communities from the Global Malaspina Expedition - Malaspina viral metaG DeepMed_M9 | ecosystem: Environmental > Aquatic > Marine > Oceanic | place: Mediterranean Sea... | reverse complement strand
GATTTGCTCATAAGGGACAATCCCTTTAGATAACTAAATGCCGTTTATAAATATAAACAATAACATAAGGAGAAATTAAAATGGCACAGAACCTTGCTGGATTTGCCAGTATTCTAAAGGAGTTTTACCTCGGACCTATTCAAGATCAGCTTAACGAAGAGACTCTTGTTTGTGATATGTTCGAGAAAGCTTCAGTCGATTGGAATGGACGACAAGTAATCATTCCCGTACACCTGGGACGTAATACTCAGGTAGCGTGGGCTGCGGAGGGTACTGCCCTTCCAGGAGCACTTCCTGCTCCACCCCCAATTGTTCCAGGTGGACAGCCTCAACAGGTGTATGGTAACCTCACGGCTAATGCACAGCACCTTTATGGGGTGTTCCGAATTACAGGTCCTGCTATGGCAGCGGCTGGTAAGGGTGGAGCGAACTCATTTGTTGGTTGGGTTGATTCAGAAATGAATCGTCTAGTCACTGATGTTAAAAACCAATGTAACCGTTCTGCCGTTTCTGGTGGACAGTGTATTGGCTTCATCACCTATGCAGATACTAATGCTGGTGTCCCTGGTGGACTTGGTGACCTCATTTTTGATGGGGATGCTGTTAAACTAGCGGCTGTTATTGCTGCTGGTGGTGTTAACCATGTTGATCTTGTGCCTATGGGTACGGATACTGCTGGTGGTGGTGCTGCTGCTTATGATTCATTCGCAGGTGGGGCAACTCTTACTGCTGGTGCAACTGCTGGTACTGTCAATGTTTCTGGTGCTGCTGCTGGTGCAGGTTTCCCAGTGGATGCTGCAGGTAATGCTATTCCACTTGCAGTTGTGGTTAACCCTGTAGCTGCGGCTCCCTTCCTGGCTAATGGTCAGGAACCAGTTGGTATCTATGGTAACCTAGGTCTATCAGGTGTAGGTGCACTTGCAAATCAGGGTGGGGCTTGGTTCGGTCTAGATCGTTCTACTGCCACTGGTACTGGGATTCCAATGCAATGCTCTGATGGTGCTGGAGTATCTAATGCCATTTCAGCAGTTGTTTCAACTGGTGGTGCTGCAGGTACTACACCTGCTCGGGTTAATATTGGTCTGCAGATTCTGCAAAGATTGCTAGATCGTATTACTCTAGCTTCGGATGAAGCTCCTGATGTGCTCCTAGTGAATCCACTTCAGAGAACTCGTCTGGCTGCGATGCTTCAGGGTGTCGTCGGTCTAGCAGGTTCAGCGACTCCGACCTATGACGTTAAGTCTAAGGCTGGTACTGGTGATGGTGGTTTCACTGGATTCTCGTTTGCGGGAATTCCTGTTAAAACCTCTCGACATTGCGACAACGGACTCTGCATTGCTCTCTCAACCAAGAGTTGGAAGATGCTTGAGCTAGAGGCTGGTAAGTTTGCGGATGAAGATGGTAGCACTCTCAGTCGTGTGATTGGTGCTGATGCCTTCGAGGGTTTCTATAAGTGGTACTACAACATTGTTTGTGTACGACCTAATAGTAATGGTCTTATTACTGGACTTACTCTATAAGGGTGAATTAATGGTGTTGTCCCCTCTTCGGAGGGGCAGCATCTTTTTTTTATGAACGTACTACTTATTATTTTGGTCATACTAGCTAGTTTTTTATGCCTACAAAGCATCTTCTATATGTGGATCATGGTAGCTATCAAGCGTGAAGAATTAGACGATAAACGAGAATTAGTGAGGTCATGGAACACACCTCTTCAAAGTGTACTATCAGATGAATATACAGGAGGAGAGTGATGAGCGCATATGCTGATAAGTTAAAAAAATCTAAAGGTAAACTGGCAGACTCAAAGGTAAAGCCAGAAGAAGATCCAGATGCCTGGGGTTGGGGAGACACATTTGATGCTCTTGTAGGTGCTGGTACTGTTGCTGCAACCCTAGCTGGTGGTCCAATAACATGGGGTGCAGGTGCAGCAGCCCTTGCCTCAGGCATGGCTGCAAAAGGGGCTTCAGAGAGTATTAGAGAGGGTGTAACAGAAGGAGATGCAGGAAAGATTGCTGGTGGTGCTTTACAGGCAGGTGCAGCATATTCTGGTTACAAGGGTGCCAAGTCTGCAGCGGCACAACAACTTGCAGCCAAGTACGGAGCACTTGGTATGGAGGGTCTGACTGCAGATGAAATGGACCAATACATGATACAGGAACAGAGCGGAAGAGAAGCAGTAGAGGAAGCAAAGAAAAGGGCTTATGAAGATCTTCCTGCGGCTCGTAAGAAAAGGACTTCATAATTATGGCAAAGAAAGAATTGGAAGGCTTCCCAGCAGACTTCAAACAATTAGTCGATACTTCAGATTATCGTAAAACGACCGAAAGAAAGGTCTGGGACTTAGCTTTATTATTTCTTGAAGGTCGGCAATGGGTTCAATATGATACTACTGCTAGGACCAATGTGTCTTCTCAGGGTACAGATGGTCCTGCATGGAAGATTACAGTTAATCTTCTTATAAATATTTATAGAAATCTTCTTTCAAAATTAGCAACAGAATATCCATCAGTTGCAGTTACTCCTGCAACAGCTTTGACAGATGACATTCTTAAAGCTCAGGCTACAGAACTAGCCCTTAAATATTATTGGAATCAGCAAGACCTCAAAGGAAAACTAACTAAAGCTTTCTCATGGCTTCTTACTACAGGTACATCTGCATTACACTCTTATTACGATGCAGAATCAGATCAGATAGAAACAGAGGTCGTTAATCCATATGATCTAGTATTTGAACCTTATGTTGATAGCCCAGATGAATCAGATTGGATTGCTATACGAAGACATGTAAAACGATGGGAACTAATTAAACAGTTTCCAAAGTCTAAGAAATTTATTGAAGAGGCTTCAGATAGTCTCAACCCTTCGACACGTCCAGGTCAAGCCAGTTTAGAACAAGTCCCTGCCAATAGACTAGAAATTTATGAGGTCTATTGGAGAGATGGTAAACATGCCTTTGTTTTAGGAAGTGAATATCTTTATAAAGGTACAAATCCATTAATAGAAATTCCTATTAAGATTATTAGATATACAGAGGTACCAGGAAAGTTATGGGGGGTTGGATTACTAGCTCCCCTTATTGATATGCAATGGCTTTATAATAAATCCAGAAGCCAAGTTCTACAAAACATTGAACTAATGTCAAACCCTAAGTGGTTGATTCCTAAAACGTCAGGAGTTAATCCAAATGCAATTACAAATAGAGCAGGAGAAAAGGTATATTATAATGCTGCAGGTGGTACACCTCAGCAGATAGGTGCTGCTCCTCTACCTTCCCACATCTTTGACAACATTACTCGTTTGCAATCAGAGATGATGGATGTGTCTGGTATTCACTCTACAACACTTGGTAAAAGAGCAGTTGGTATTACCTCTGGTAAAGCAATGCAAACCCTCGCAGAACAGGATATGAGTCAGCTACAGGTAACTCAATTAAGAATTGAGGAGACTATGAGGGGAGTAGCTAGAGATGTTATCAGACTAATGAAACATTATTATAAAGAAGATAAGATGATCCGAATGATGGATGGACTAGGAAAACTAATCTTCAAACAAGTTACAAATGCAGACTACGTAGAAGATCCTGAAGTTTTTATTGAAACAGGATCTTTATTTAGATCTGAGGCACAAGACAGAGATGCTAAGATTCTTCAGCTTTATGAACTAAAACTATTACCACCAGAAGAAGCTCTTAAAGAACTATCTTATAAGACAGGAAATAAATATGTTATTGAACGTATGGAGGACATGGCTCATGCCAATGAACTTCTAGAAGCTGCTACTAGGGGCTTTGAGATTGAAATATTCAGAACAGATAATTTAGGAGTATTCAAAGAAGTCTTTGGTAGTTTTATGAGACAGCCAGATTATTATGCTTTAGATGAAGAAGCACAAAATTATATTAGAGATATTTATGTTGCCTTAGAGACTGGGGGTGAACCCATGGATCCAGCAAATGCACCTGCAAATGATCGTGTCTTCCCAAGAGATGTACCACCAAAGATTGAACCCAACGATGCAATTGCTTCAGTTATAGGACAGTCTTCTGGTCAAGCACAGATGCAACAGGCAGATGCAATTGGACAAGCTAAGGGGGCTGCTCATGACTTTGCAAGAGCAGAGGAACAATTGGCTCGTCGAGGTGAAGCCTTAATCTCTAATAAACCAGGAGGTATGGGGTAATGAATACACAGGAAGTAGCAGCTTTATTCAGAACATATTGTGATGAACCAGATGAGAGCTTCTTATCCACAGCAGATGTGGCTCTTTATTGTAAGTTGGGGTATGCCCAGTTCTTAGCTTTTATTGATGAAATCAATCCATATGTAAGGCTTCGTGGTACTGTTATTACTTTAGCTAATGTTCGAACCTACGATTTATCTCAAGCAGGGACTGTTGCTACTGCAGTAGGTACTCCATCAATACTAGGACCAAACCCTAATATTATAAATGCGGCTGGTAACTTTGATGAATTGGGACGCATGACAAGATTAGTAGCTATCTACTCACAGAATCCAGCTAGTCAATTACCATTAATGCAGTATGATATTGTTAACAATATTAATGCTGTACATCCCAATGGGAGACGGAATACCGTACAGTGGGCTGGTAATACTTTAACATTTTCAACTAATCAAGCTGCCTCATTGATGTTGCTTTATAACTATGAACAAGAAATTGGGTTAACATTAGCTAATCCTGTTGGTGTAACTGCAAATCAACCTGGACAGTCTTGGTTAGCCACCACAGGAGCAATTGCACTGCTTCCTATCGATGATAATATGCAACAGTGGCATGATATGATCCCGCTATTTTCATATGCACAATATGCTATAGCTGATTCTGCAACTAGTGCACAGATAACAAAAAGATTAAATGAAAGAAAAACAGAGTTAAGAGAATATCTTATGCAGAGATCTTTTGGTGCAGTTAGTCATGTCCATTTGAATGCTGATCCAGGGGAGATCTTTTAATGGCACAACCTTCTCCTGAAACAGAAGTTATTGGAAAGGGAATTCTTGCAGGTCCTGCTAATTCGGAATCATTTTGTCAAAATATGCTTTGGTATGATGGAGCTTGGCAAATACGTAAAGGATTCGGGGTACTAGGAGAATTTGATTCTACTCTGAGTAAGTACACATATCAGCCAAGAATAACTACAACAGTAGAGGGTCTGACAAAACATTTAGGTTCTCATTATATTAATACTAGATTTGGTCATGAACAGATCGTTTCTGTTTTTGAAAGTTTGGCATGGACTAATTTAGCTAATGATAAGAATGCAGAAAGAGTTTATATGTATTCAGTTCAGATTTATGATATTACTACAAATGATCATTGGGAAGAACTATTACTACAAAGTACAGATCCCAATAGTGAGAGGTTGCCAATTCTTCGTGGGCATTATGAGGCACCCAGTGCGTATGCCAGACCAGTGGCTAGAGTGGGTCAGGAAAGTGAGGCAATAAGTTTTGTAGAGTTCAATGATACAGTCTTCTTTGCATCTGAGAACTTTGGAATTTTTTATTATAGACCCGCAATGTTTAGAGGAAACAGATGTAAAGCCCTTTCTTCTGTAGATGCACCTCACATATATTCAGAAAATACTCTAGTTAAAGAATTAATTCTTAGTGATAATCCATCACATGAAGGAGTGTACACATACTATAAACAGTTTCCAGAGCCCATTAAGTCATTAGGTTTAGTGCTAGGAAGGTTGGCTTTTATATCAGACAAATCAATTTTCTTTTCTGATCCACTCAATAAACCTGGATGTGTAATTGTTGGAAATGCTATTAATGTTAATAGTGAGTTTGACGTTACTGCAATTGCAGAGATAAATAATACACTTTTAGTCTTTACTGAACTAGAAACATTTCTATTTACATTTACTGATCAGCTTCTGATTTCTGGTCGTCTATTAAAAATATCAGAAACCATTGGCTGTTCTGGTGTAAAAACAATTACAAAATTTGAAAACACAGTTATATGGGCTGATGCTAATGGAGTTTATCAATATGCAGGAAATATGGATATTAAAAAAGTTTCCTCTCCTATCGATCCATTCTTTGAAACCTATCTAACTAATCCATTAGCCTATTTTCATATTGGCAATCATGCAGGAGTTAGTTCTGCAACAGCTAATCAACCAAAGGTTCAAGTAAGCTATAAGCCTGAGAACTCCTCAATAACGTATTATCCTAGACTTAGGTTAGTTCTGTTAACTGTTCCTGAAGAGAGGATTACATTATGCCTTTCTTCCAATGGAGAATGGTCCCTGTGGTCATATGATTCTGCAGCTTATTATGAAGATGATGCAGGTCCCCCAGTTACACAAAGACCTGCAGTTGGTGTTAGAGAGAATATGACATGTGATCAAATAGTTTGTAGTCCTACAGAGATGTATTCTATTGGTTCAGACAATACATTAAAAATTACTACTGATCTAGCATCAACCTGGGATCGTGCCGCTGGATCCTATCTTGCGAATATTAATCGTGATCAGGCTTTCAAGAGCTATTATATTACACAGTATGGAAGAGGGGGAGGAATCGATCGATCAGAAGAGGAAGAGGATTATCGATATGGAATTGGTGAATGGGATTCTCAGGGGCTTACCGCTGCCAATGCAACAGTTGGTACTTTAGATACTCTTTCCGAATGGGATCTTTATATAGGAGAACCAATATTTCTACCAAAAGGCAGAACTAGCGGATTCGAAGGAGATGTGGCTAATGTTCTAGTGCCTGTTTATGCAAAGACAGCACCGATACTTAGTACTGAACCATGGCGGTATACCCCGAAAGCTCTTCAGATTAATTTCGAATTTGACAGTCTGAATTGGGCACCAATGTCAACAGTTAATGCGGGTGGTGATACTGTTGTATCTCTCTTTACTCCTACTCCTATGGAACGATTTGGAAGTGGGGCAAGTTATGCAATTGCCAATTTCCCTGCAGTCGCTGGTGCCCGTGCAATTTATATTGCTGCTAATGCTGAGATTAGTATTGATTGGTCAGCACATGCAGCTAACTTAGCGAATACATATGGAATGCAACACTTCTGGAATCAATGGGGATATGCAGAAACATTACTAGGAAATCCAGGAGATCCTCAACATGAAGGGTGCCTACCATTAAATCCTCATAAACGTACCTTATTATTCTATATTCCATTCAGAAAATTAATAGCTGGAAATTCTGTTAGTAAGATGAATATTCATACCGTAGAGGGGTACCTATATTATGATGCTTATGGTGCTCTACCTGTAGCTGCTAATAACTATTTCAAATCAAATAACTGGGTATTCAATTTCAGTTCTTTAGCAGAAGCAGATCGTCCTACTAAAGACAAGAAAGCTCAGGCAGTTGACTGGTGTTATGCATCGGCACCAATTGGTCTAGACACCCCTGGACAAAAGAAAGCTAGAGGAATATTTACCCAGCTTAAATCAAAGGGTACAGCAACTAATGAAATCGATAATGGCTGGGGTACGGCTGGTACAACGTGGGACAGACCTAGACTTTTTAATAGTGTAGTTTCTTCTGATAATAGACGATGGAATGGTCAGGTAATTGATTTTAGACCATCGGGAGGTAGCCCATCAGGCATAACAGAATCTTCACCTCTAGATACTACTATTACTCAGAACAGTATTCGAACAAAGGTACGAGCTACAAATCAGGTTATGCGTTATCAAGTATTTGATGATCCTAATCTATTGTGGGGAGATGTTGGTCAAGTAACTGGAAACGTTTTAGTAGATGATAAACAGTTTGGAGAATTGGCTGATTCAAACTCTACCAAAGGATCATGGTTTACATGGATGTTCTTTGGATATGTTCTAGATAAAGCTGAGGAATTAGTAATACGTTCAGCGAAGGCAGCAATTCGTAAAGTCTCTGGTGGACGTAGAAGGAAGGGACACTAGTGGCACAGGACATTATAAATAAAGGATCTACACCTCTAGATTTTGTCAATGATTTATTCTATTCAAGTCAGGGAGAACTTGCAGCAAAAATCAATCAGATTAATTCTAAAGATGCAGTCTCTAATGCTGAAGTAAAAATCTCCAATAATGTAGTTACATTAACAGATGGAGAATATCCTGCTTTAATTACAACAAAACCAAATACAAATATTTATAGTGTTGGAGATGTAGTCTTTACGGCTACCAGAACAGACTCTTTAAGTACTGCAGCAGAGCTAGTACTAGATTCTAGAATTGGAAATGCTAGATTCCAAGGAACTGTACATATATTAGAGAGTACAACAGTTATCTTTCAAAATTGTGTATTTACTAATGCCGTTACTGTACAGGTGGGATCTAACGCACACTTTATTGGATGCTTATTTCAGGATGTAGGGAGCGTACTTAATTCAGGTACAGCCTTTATTATTGGCTGCTCTAGAAAATCTACAGTAGCCCATGCGGGTATTACAACAACGTTTGGAGAAACAACTTAATGGCATCAAATAGAAAAGTAACTAAGTCTCAGTTTAGTGCAGGTACCACCATTGATGGTGCAGATATTGATGCAACTGTTGATGAGTTTGTAGAAGAGCATAACGAGGTACCTAGGGGATTTACAGATGGTCGGCTTACTGCAGTTAATTATGTAGCCCATTGGAGTCCCACTAAACCCCATTATACCAATAGTCAAGAACCAGGAGCAGGAGGTACGTTTACTAACCTAGGTCGGCAAGTGCCAGTTAATTATACTAGTTGGACAGAACACAATTTTCCTTTCTTAGTCTGCAGAAACTGGATCGATGAAACATATCCCCTATCTCTTACTGTTCCAGGCCCTCCTACATTAAATAATGAATATAGACATAAGGGATTTGCAAGTCATGGAGATCTAGATCTCCATGAAATATGGACTAGAGGTACACCGACAAATACAGGAATGCCAACATATATTGAAAATGATCCTGCAGTTGCTGATAGTATGGACATTCTTCCTGGTGCCAATGGATTTACTAGTGTTAGTAAGAGAATAGGATTCCCGTTAACTGTAATACCCGTTTATCATCCTATGAATCAAAGATACTTAGCAGCAACATTTAGTTATTATTTTGATAAACCTGTTGTCTTAAGTTCTATTAATGTTGTTGCCGCTTCAGAACATCCTATATCTTATTTTGGTGCAGGACAAAATCTGGTAGGTCCTACATACTTTCAAATGGATACAACCAACGATCGAGATTATAAAGCACCTGCAGCTACCGTTGCAATGGGAGCAACACAATATGATGATCCTGTTATTCGAACAACTACAACTACTAAGTATATTGAGGATTGTACGGATGGAGCAACCAATAATATTGGGGAGACAGGAAATGTCTTTCCAGGGGCAAACTCTATGGGCTTAGGAGGTTCTTTATCCCCTATAGGTAACTTTGTTCCTATTGTGCAGGTAAGTATTGATAATGAGTTTAATCCCGAGAAGAGAGAATTGAATAACTTGGCTGTTAATATTAGAGAGATGGGTCATAACGCTGGGGCTTATAAGTTTAATCGTTTACACCCTACATCTAGACGAAGCGGACCTGCACCTGCTACTGTTGGTGCTACCTTTACAGACATGCAACCAGAATATCCTGGTGGGGCTACATGGGGAGTATTTATTACTGAGCAAAATCTTAATATACCTATTCCTGCGGGAAGTAGAGTTAGATTCTCGATTATTGTAAAAGGGTTTAATGCATGTCATGCATTCGAGTGGAACTCTAATCTTACTGTATTAGAAGAGGTTGAAGATTAATGTCAAAGATTAAAAGAAAAAAGGCAGCTAGAGGTACTAAGTTAGCACCCGAGCAAATCTGGAGTGATGGACTTAGTAATATTGCTACTAATCTAAATTCAGCTAATGTTGCAGGAACTGAAGGAATGATTGTACCTCAGTATGAAAAACAGAGTGGTACCTTTAGACTTAATTTTATGATTCCTTATATCGGTTCAGAATGGACTAGAATGAATGGTGTTGATAAACCATATGTTATTCCCTTTATGTTACCTCCTCTACAAGAATTCTGGGATGTTGAGGGTAAGTCTAGTGATGCTACACCCAGTGTTGTACTAACAGAATTCTCTTTTGGGTTTGACCAAAGAGATGAGGGAGGATTGATTACTGATCAGTTTGCAAATAACTGGGCTCAATTAACTGCGAATTCCGTTGGAGTACCAGCTTCTCATTATGCAGGAGATGCATGGGCAGAAATGTCACAGAATCTTAATCATGGTAAAATTTATACACAAGATGAATTGCTTATTCGAGGGGAAGACGGCACCAATACAATGGCTTTTCATATTCTACAAAAGAATGCAGATTACTATGGTGGAAATATGGTTAGTAATAAAGAAACAATGCAGGAGATTTATAAGCTTCCATTAAATATTTCCTCTTTTATTAGTGCAGGATATAAAACTAATCCCTATTCAGAAACTAATTTATCAATTAATATTGATCCGTATAAAACATACATGTTAGGAATTACACCCTTTGTATTACATACGGATGAGCCTCCATGGGCACAGTTAGCTATGGTTAATATTAATGTAAGTCTTAAGTTCAAACATGTTTTGGTTACTAGAGATTCTAATATTGTTGCAGCCCATCATCCGTGTAATATGCCAGGACAGGGTAATCTTAAAAACCAAGCTAACGTTGTTCTTACAGTACCTGCGG
>Ga0114906_1001911_pt1 | contig 10693 bp, 3 predicted proteins | sample MalvirDeepMed_M9_FD_89687 | JGI IMG/M metagenome (GOLD analysis project Ga0114906, IMG submission 89687) | Marine viral communities from the Global Malaspina Expedition - Malaspina viral metaG DeepMed_M9 | ecosystem: Environmental > Aquatic > Marine > Oceanic | place: Mediterranean Sea... | reverse complement strand
GTCCATTGTTGAGCAACGCCTTCTATTTTATTTTGTTTAAACTCTAATGTTGGAAATTTAGAAGTATATCTATTTCTATTAAAAACATATTCTTCTACCATTGGGCGTATTATATTTTGTGAATCGTGCGTAATTGCCGTTGCGGGTATCAAATTGGCAAGTAAGACGTTTAATGAACTATCAAGCCACTTATAATATTCAAGATATGCCTCTAATTTAGGAGTGTTCGATACGTTTTCGAAGAACATTTGTCTTAGCTTTGTGAGTTCTTTATTTTCAAATCTATATCGATTTACCAAATTTCCAACTAAAGAGCCATAATCAGCAATTGTGCTGAATATTTTGATCATTTCTTCGCTAACGGTTTGATACATACTTTTTTCTATAGCAATCAAAAAATTGGTTGGGCGAGTACTTCTTGTAAATGTTACATCGTCCTGATTACTGATTCTAATCATATCATAAGAATTAACATATTCTGGTAGTTGTGTTCGAGCATTGTAAACATCTTTTTTAGTAAAACATGCAGCATTGCTTGGTAAAAAGTGATCTCCTCTTCCAGAATGTTGTCTTGAAAGAGTGTTACTTAAAATACCAAATCTATCATCAGTGCTACTACCACTTGAAATGTCCACAACTTCAAATTGGCCATTAGAATTTGATGAAGTTAAATTTACAAAATTCCAATTTAAAGCCAACGTTTCTATATTTGGAACTCTAACGTCCATAGTAACTGTGCCAGTTTGGAAAAGATACGCACTGTTATATGGCTTTTCAATTCCATAATTTTCAAAATCAATACTGTGTTTTTTTATGTCAGTAAAAGAAAGAGGCGCTAGCCAAAACCTACAATCAGTTATAAAAGCATTGGAGCGCGTAGTTAAAGAACCAGATAAGTTTTCTCTTAAAGCGCCTACAAAAACGCGTTTTGATCCGGTTACAACAGTGAGACCATTCGCTTTTGAAATAGTAGAGCTTAATTCAAAACTATCTCTTACTTCATCTAAAACCGTATTTATACCTTGAAATACAACATCATAAGTTGCATCATCAGCGCTCCCGGTGATGAAGTCAAGCTGACCATATTTTGTTGGTTTTACAGTAACTGCAAAATTCCATTTTGTATTATCAAAAACATCATCAAAATAAGAGGAAGTGATGGTAGGAATAAAGCTGGTAGCATCAGTTGGCGCCAACTTAAAATATGCGCGTTCACCAAATTCTTTGCTTCTCACAACATTAACCACAAATCCTGATCGGTCGTTTGCAGGAACCGTTAAATCGTTTTCAACTGCAATTGCCGTTCGAGAGCCATAAATTGACGTTTCGATATCTTCTACAAAATCCTTTACAACTGTAACCGTTCGTCTATCACTTGAATTTATAGTTGTTCCGCGAACTGATTCAGGTTGAAAAATCGGAAATATTGCTTGGGCTTCCACTGTAAATCCAAAGCCGCTTGATGCTCCGAAACTGCTTGAAATCAAAGACGTAGTGTTGGTGTCTGTTTGATACTGATAAACAGTTGCTGCAGAAGTTCCAGTTAAAGCAAAATTAACATAATTTTTATTTTCTACAATGGCTTTATAATTATCTCTATACTCGTATGCAGCATCGGTGGCATAATATCTAATTTTATATACTTCATCATCTACTCCAAAACAACGAAGAGTGTTTCTAAAAGCTTTTTCTGTGCCCTTAGTTTTATTAATATAAGCCAAATTGTTATAAATATTTCTATAAATGGTATTTTTTACATCATATAATTTTTCTTCAAACAACCTTTGATCATCTCTGTTCATAAAAAATTCAAAAAATGTTGCATCCTGAAAAAGATCTGGCACATAAGGAAAACCCATACCTTCGAGTATTCTATTATTAAAGAAATAAGGTTTATCATCAAAATCCGCTGAACCGCTAGTATAATTTATATGTTTTAATTTAGATAAATTTTCAATCTGATTGTATAGAGTGTCAAAATAACTTGATAAAATCTGTGTTAAGTTTTTTAAAGGGGGATGTACCTTATCTCCCTCGCATTCGATAATCCAACTTGGCATACCATGGTAAATTGAATTTGGGTTTGTGTAATCATATTCAAGACCAATCGCTTCTTTACTAGATTGAAGCGCCTTCACAGCTGGATGGAAACTATAAAGAATGGGGTCTTTAAACTCAAAGGCGGCAAGACTTGAACTCACAAAAGCTGACCCTATATTTCTAACTGATGTGTTGTATCCCGTAAACGTGCCATTACTTATGCGTCCGGAATAATCTAATATTGTTTTATCAATAGAAGCAGTTTGAGTAATACCTTCATTAAATTTATAATAAACCCCCAGAGCTACATTGGCATCATCAGTATTTGTGCCTCCACCAACTTGTTCACGCATATACCTGTTGACTTGCAGTGAACTACGCTGTGTTTTCCAGAACCTAAATTCATCTATAGAAGCCGAAAGTTTACCATCTCCTAAAATACTATCAGGCAGACTGCCGGTTTTCGCGCCCAGGGCGCCAATTGTAGCATTAAAATTGCCACTAACATAATTTATACTAGTTCCTAAATTAATTGTATGGTTGCAATTGCCATCAACATACAACTTGGCTTGTACTTGACTTTCAAGGTTTTTTAAAGTTATTGCATAATGATGCCAATATCCATCAGCAACGCTAGCCGTAGTTATACTCTGTCCTAATAATTGATCTTCAAACCCATCAGTGCCAGACTGGTAAGTTACCAAGAAAGGAACGCCATCTGAACCAGTTAATGTGACTCGAAGTCGCCCGTATCCGGTTGAGCCGGGATCATATATTGTAGTAAAAGCATCAAAAAGTACTTCTTTTTCAGTTAATGAAGTATCAAATTCTTCTTTTTTAAGAAAAAATTCAACTGTGTTACCTTCTACGCCATCTATTCTCAGATTGGAATCTCTATCTTTTGCTAAATCATAAACATTTGCAAAACCTGAGCGGTAATCACCCGATGAATTATCAATTCCTGTACCCTTGAGGCGACGACTCGTATTTGGACCACCTTTTATAAAAATATATTGTTTAGTACTTGGTACTCCATAACCATCTGTAGTACTTAATTGATTAGTCCATCCATCTGCAGAAAATGCAACATAGCCATTCCTTCGAGGGTAATCGTTTTCAAAGATGTATCTATCTAAATCCGATGAACTTAATTGAAATTGAACTTTTTCATAACGAGATCCATCATAAGGGTATGTGTTATATATCCTTTGAATAGAGTCGCCATAATACTTCTCTGCAGATCCAAATTTTGCAAAATTTTCTGGCTGTGAAAAGTCAACATGGGTTCTTAACTTATCTCGCCTTTTTAAATAAGATTCTAGATAATCAACTGATTCTGTTTCATCTGCAATCTCAATTAAGGTTCCACTTGCAATTATTGAAGCATTTATATTGCTAAATAAATCTTTTAAGCTCATACCACATTAAACCTAAACGTCTCGGGTTGCTCAACATAACTACCATTAATTAGATATACAAAATTAATTTCATATGCGTAAGCGGCCTCTAACATGCTCATATCAAAGTCAAAATAGCTTCCACTTGCATCATATGATAAACGCGTGTGATTTAAAGAACCGGTCCCAAAATCGACCACTGTTAAGCCATCATTTGCTCGGGTTATTTTATAATAAACATTATCAACTATTGAAGTCGTTATAGTGGTACTAGCTACGGTATAAATTGTTGGAGACCAATTTTTATTTCTTACAAACAATCTAAAACGAGCCGTTTCGCCTATAGAATAGTTTGTTCTCAAGTTGGCAATTTTTGATACATAACTTTGATCAAAACTATAATCTTCGCTGTCGAAAGTCTTAATATCAACACTAGATCCAGTATGGTATTCGATTCCTCCACTGTGCCAAACATCAAAAATATTGGTAATCCCTGATGAAGTATAAGCAAAAGAGCACGAATAAATTCCTGTTTCTACATGAGACGCCGTAGTGTTAATATCTCCAGCGGTAACAGTTCCGCCCCCTAACGAAAGGCCAATCTTCGACCCAGTTGGAACAGTAGACCCACTGTATAAACTGACTTCCATTTTGTCAGTTCCCACAGCGGGAATATCAGTTAGTTGTCCTCTAACTACATTATAAAGATACAATTTCATTAAATTATCAGAAGATGGAACCAATGAAGAACTTAAGAAAAAGTTTCCTCTATCATCTTGTTTACTAGAATCCCAACGCGCTTCAATAACCGGGCGCTTAAAATAATATTGAGAACCACGAGCAAAAAACTTTTTAGTAAAATAAGAGTCGGAGGCAGTTTCTAATGCATTAGTCAAATGTATGCCAACTCCATAATTTGTTTTAGATCCTAAAATATTCCCCGCGCTATCAACCCATTGTTCAACCAGAGTAGTAATATCTACTTCTAAATTTTCAAATCCAGTATCAAAGGACTGAGAAAAAGAAGAAGAGGAATCAGTGTAATAATCGCCGCCTTCTGTTATCCATTGGGTATAATTAGACCCGGAAGTAGTTGTTGTTAAATCTATATAATCCGCGTTGGTCGTCGGTGCCGTGACTGCTCCAGCTGTTACGTTTGTTATTCCAACATCAGCAGAATCCACAGTTGCAACAAATTGACTTTGAGCATCCACAATTCCTTGAAGCGTAGTGGCGTAATCCGCGGCCGTAGTAAGACCACCAGCTGATATATCAACTTCAATTTCTGTCCCATCTAGAGAAGGCGCATTAGCGGCAACACTCCCAGAAAACCAAAAATTATATCTATTTTTGTCAGTATCATATAAGCTTATATATTTACTATCATAATTGGTTTTTGTATTGGCAGTAAGGGAAGCTGTTGTAACTTGAGCTATTTTAGTATCTGATGCATAAAGCCAATTTGATTCATCTTCATCGGAATAGTTTTCCATATCCAGGCCTAGGCCTTCCTGCCAAGATTGAGATACAGCACTAGCGACCAATGTAAAATCTTTGGGAGTTGTTTGAGGGTGGCGCGCATCATACATTCTTAAAATGAAGCTTACACTCCCAGACGCTGGAATTTTTCCATCTGTCCTATCTGTTGCTATCTCACTAGTATTAAATTGAGTCAAAATTCTCGCAAGTTCTGACGAATCTGTGCTAGCTTGGGCAAAAATAGAAAAAACTTCTGATATGTCAGATTGGCCCATATTGCCACTAACGCCGCGAGTTGTTAAATTGGCTTTATAAGCATTTGTTATAGTATTATCTTGTGTTGCATAATATCTTTTAATAGCCATTACTTAATCGTTCCTATAATATCATTTTGTGGAAATTTGAGTTCAAAAATAACATTATTTGTTGGCGCTACTACGGTTCCATCAGCACTTAAAAACCGTTCAATTGTAAAAGGTGGGTCTGCATAATTATCGCCTGTGGCTATAAATAATTCCACATTCTTAACATCTAGAACTGTGCCGACATTTTTAAGAACACCAAAAACATCTGTTATTAGCAAAGGTTCTCCTATTTCAAGATGTCTATTTTGATAAAACTCTCTTAAAGCCTTGTTCGCCTCATCTAATACAAGATATTTGTTGACATCTGGCATCGCCATGGCAGTGTATCTAATACCAAAATTAGCTATCCTGGCATCCAAAAGGTCAATTGTGTCATTAATCATTTTATATTGATTCAACCACTGTTTTAGATTTTGTTTAATTGTGCTATTTGTCTTAGCTAACTTTCCTTCACTATCTTCTGATATAAGATATAAATTTAAATTTCTCTGATTATAAGAAAGCGGATCCTGTGAAATTGAAGCACGTTTTATTGAACCAAATTTGGAAGGCATATTATATACAACACTGATGTAATCTTGTTTTGTAACCGCACGATTTTGTGTAGCATAATTTGCTTTTGCTCTAATTCTTATTTCATCTGAATTTGGCAGCGTAACATCGCCAACTATTGACGCGTCATTAGAAACCTCCAACGAAGATCTAACTTCGCTTATTTGCCCAACAGATAAATTTTCTGGAGTTTTAAATCTAAAAACTCCGTTCTGTACAGTTGTAATAGTGTTTGCAGCGGTATTTACATTGTCAGATGTATTAACCCTAAAAGTAACTAATAAGCTGGTATTCGCCGGCGCCACGCCTAATTTATCAGATTTTGTTAATACACTGGGGTCGAAAGATTTATCTGTAATGTGATTTTTACCAAATACGTCTAGAATAACATTTGAAGGATCTAAATATTTTGTTTCAGTTTCTGTAGATCCTCCCCCAAATTGAATATAAGTGTTCAGTGCATCTTTCTCAACAGTGTACCGGCGGCTCACCGCAATAGGTTTCATTATGTTTTTAACAGTATCTCTATCTTCATTATTGTTGGCAACAGAAATATATATCACATTTTGAGTTAAATGATCAACCTCATAGTACCTATTGCTCTCTGAATCTTCAATTGAAAGTACTTCAGCAATATTCTGTGTTTCTAGTGTAAAACGTGGAAACTTTGAATAGGAACCGACATCAATTGTTTCAATGCCCAATTCACCAGAGATGACCAATCCCTGCGCTTTAATCGCATATTTTATTGGCGCGCCGGTCTCAGTATCGACTTGTGCTACTACACGCTCTAAAGTGCTATCAGCGAAATTTACATCTTCAATTAATGTAAAGGTAGTGTTGTTTGTTGATGAAAGAGTTGTTCCTCTTCTCACGATTGGCATATAATTTACATCCGGAGCAACAGTGCTGCTTTCAGTTGGAACTAAAATATAGAGAGTGACAACACCAAATGAAGATGGGTTTGTCTGAAGTTTATAACCCAATGTTCTTCCCAGTTTAACAACGTTATCATATTCAATGGCTGTTGACATAAAAGATTCATTTGCTTGATAATCCAAATAAAATGATAAAATATCGCCAACATAAGCCACTGTATCGATTAACATAGCTCCAAAAGAAGGTTGCGAAAAATCCTTAATATATTCCGGGTAGTATCTTTTAGCATAAGAAATTAACTCTTCTCTAATTGAAGTAAAATCTCTACCAGTGTAGTTTATAGATGGCTTTTTTGAATCTATTGACATGTGATTATAATCCTATTGTAATATCTTCTATAAATAGAGTGTCGTGTATGTTTAAATTGGTTATAGTGTAATTAATTTCAATGCTCAAAATGTGTGCTTCCATCGCCGCATTCAATATTACATTTTTGTTTGGAGCAACAAAATTAACGTCTACAATATTAACAATCGGTAGATAAAGTGATACTTGTTCGTTTAATTTTGCCTTAAAAGTGCGATAAAGTCCCTGAGTAAAATTTTCAAATAAATAATTGCGCGCACCCACTCCAAAAAGAGGATTCATGACGCGCTCGCCAGGCGATGTTAATACAATCATTTTTAAACTTTGCTTTGTGTTTTCTTTAAGATTTTGGGTTAATGCATAAAATCCATCCTTCGAAGATGGTATCAAAGGTATTTTCGGTGTAAATCCTGGCATGCTATAATTATTTTCCTTTTATAAATTATTGTTATTTCTATTAATTTTAATCTAGATATCTTTTGCCGGCGATCACTGATCGACCGGCGGTGGTACCCCTGTCGGTGGCTTGCCCTCCTCGATGGCCTCTGCGTGATCTGCGCCTGCCTTTTGGGTCGCGGTAGATGCTTTGGCTTTTGACTCCAGATCCAAAGCTTTTGTTTGATTATCATAACAATCGCCTATCACTATATTAGAATCCCAACTTTTATTAATTATTGCTTTAGACTGATATATTAAATTAACTGTATGGCATTTTGTTGATTTTAAAAGATTGATTACATCCGCGCCGAGGGTTCCTTCTGTTATTCCTTCTATCATGTAGGGAGCCAAAGCGCTGAAAAAATCTCCTTTTAGAAAATTCTTAACTACATCGTGAAACATCCAACCTAAACCATCACGTATTCTATAAACCTGTTCACCCCCAACCTCAGCCAATCCAGTGAGAGAAGAGACCTCTTGAACCTGCGGGACACCGGAGCCCTGTGTGTTCCAGCCAATTAATGCGCCGGCGATGGCGCCGTCCGGACCAAGTGGATTTCCCGCCAAATCTATCGGCCAGCCGTTCAGTGGATATGGCGTATCAAGCACAGAGTTCCACAAATAGAGCGGAGTTTCCATCCACACCGGGATGTTTCCTTTATATAAAAATTCTAAAAGCGCGTGGTGCCAATTAAAGGTTGAACCGACCGGTGATCCCATGAAGTCCTGGCTCCAGATTTGTTCTAGTAGGTCTAAAATATCAAATTTGTGTTCTAATATAGGTATTACTACTAGCGCGGGGGGAGATGGATCAACATTTTCGAAATTATAATTAATTAATTTTTCTTTTAGCATTGTCGTGTATATATCTTTATTCCATATCACTTCATCTGGCTGCTGGAAGCCCTGGTCCCCGGGGACAGCTGCCTCTTCCAACTGTTGTTTTGTTGGTTCTGTAATCTTGTAAAATATATTAATAAGAATTTCTTCTTGAATTGGAGTTGTCGCAATAAATTCTGCTGGGATAACCAAAGATAACCTTCTTCCTCTAGCTGCTTTCTTAAAAACAGCTTTCGGCCCTCTCTTGCTTAACTCATTTCGTAACCCGAAGACCTGGTTCTCATTATAATCCGGAGGACCGAGCTGATGCTCAAGGGCCATCGCCGCCGGGGCGGCATTTACACCATCTGAACCACCCATCACATGGTATTTATGCGGTTTCAGATCCCAGCCTTGTGTTATTCCATTACGATAGGCTGGCATATAATAATATTTTACAAAATCACGATGGCTTATTTTACCTTGGGTTCTTAAAAAAAGTCTTCTCCAACGGCTGTGTTCCTTGGGCCATTCCTCTGGGTCGAAGACGTTGTTGGCATCGTAATAGACCCCTGAAGGGTCGAAGTTAACCGGATCCGTATGCGTCAAAAAAAAGTAGCCGTCATCGGCGGCATCGGGAGCATCTTGAGCGTGGACTCCCTCTAAGTGATGTTGTTCTATTTCAATAAACTCTTGTACTATAAAACCAACGCCAGCTTTTGTTTTATCCTTCGCATTAAACAAATATCTAGGAGCCCCCATCTGCACGCCTGTGTCTCCTGGCCCTTCGCCCGGGGCGTCGCAGATCTGACCTCCCCCGGGTATATCCTCGCAGTTGTCCAGCTGGACGTCCAGGATGACGTTTCCGTCCGCGTCAACTGCGTCGACGGACGGGTTGGACGGATACCACACCGGAATGCCCTGGGCGTCGACCCCCGCGAAAGATCCAAAATCAATAGAATCATATATGGGGTAATTATCTAATTCAACTTTAGGGTCCACTTTTCCAAGCTGGGGATCAACATCAATATTCAAGTCTGTCAGAACTAATGCAGCTCTACGCCGAATTTTATCATAAATTGAGTCATAATATTTATTAACAAAATGAGTTATAATTGTTTTTTTGATCTTATTAGTTTTATTCACTTTATCAGCCCCGGGCGCGGCTTTCAGCTCTTTTAACATCGTTTGAAACTCGTCTAAAGCCGTTCCCTTAGATTGGTTTTTATTAATGATCAAATCATATTTATAAATAAGTTTCAGATCTTCAAAGAAATTGGTCTGCAAACTACCGATATTAGTTGGGCTATTATCAAATAATGTCTTTATTTTAACAGTAATAAGATCTATTATAGAATTTAATTGATCAGCTGGTGGGGTCTCGGCCAAAGTAATAAAAGCCATTTCTAATAATTCTTGAGCTATAAACGCATTAATTAAAATTTGATACAAAACAGTTAATTTTGCAACTTGATGGGGATCTGGAGAATCGCTAATTTTCATGTAGTTTTGTAACGTGTTTCTAGAAGATTTGTAATTTTCAAACACTTGACGGGTGCACATTATACCACCATCACCTAATATATAATCTTTGCCTTCTTCGTCACCTGGCGCGGCGGCATCTTTCAGTGGTATATTTATTATTTCGTCAATATTATCAAAAAATTGATTTATTACAACTTCAAGTTCAAAGGTAGTCTTATAAGCATATATGTCTTCAATTAAATTAAAAACTTTCGAGGGATATTTCTCCAATAACATATAAATTATCCGCCAACTTATATAGTCTAATGCCTCTTCCGATGTACTGGGCGCGCCCCCGGGATAACCGTTGCCGCCCTTTAAATATGAGAGCGTGTGGTCGAGCACAAAATAATTGAAATCATCCTCAAAATCATAATACTCTGAAATCAAAGTATTAGAAATTATATCCTTATATCCGCCTACAACCAGCGGATCGCCCGGGACATTTTCGAGGAAGAAAAATTCTACAATAGCAAAATGTATCGAGTTGGCCTCAGCTGTCATTTTTAGGTTATTTTGGTTAGGCTCAGGTACCAGAATATCTATAGATTGTCCGGTAGAGTTAAGTATTAAAAATCCCATATAAGGTAAGTTTGAGTTTGGAACAATTAAAAACGAATAGTATCTCCACCCTGGGTTGTTTGGTGGTTCATAAAGTTGTGCATTAGCAAAATCAAGATCGATGTTTTTAATTTGATCAACTATGTTTTGAAAATTATTTACAAGAGCATATTTATAAACACTAACTTCATTATTGAATATACTATTAATTGAATCTAAATCACTCTCAACTATTTTGTTTTGCGAATCCAGCAATGGAGCACCATACATATT
>Ga0114906_1001910_pt1 | contig 10696 bp, 10 predicted proteins | sample MalvirDeepMed_M9_FD_89687 | JGI IMG/M metagenome (GOLD analysis project Ga0114906, IMG submission 89687) | Marine viral communities from the Global Malaspina Expedition - Malaspina viral metaG DeepMed_M9 | ecosystem: Environmental > Aquatic > Marine > Oceanic | place: Mediterranean Sea... | reverse complement strand
GCATCCATCAGTCCGTCGGCCTCTATCAGCCCGTCGAGTTCTGTGTCACCGTCGATTAGCCCGTCAGCGTCGATTAGTCCGTCGAGTTCTGTGTCACCGTCAATTAGCCCGTCAGCGTCGATTAGTCCGTCATCGTCAGCATCAGCATCCATCAGTCCGTCGGCGTCTATTAGCCCGTCGGCCTCTATCAGCCCGTCGAGTTCCGCATCGGCATCTATTAGCCCGTCGGCCTCTATCAGCCCGTCGAGTTCTGTGTCACCGTCGATTAGCCCGTCAGCGTCGATTAGTCCGTCATCGTCAACATCAGCATCCATCAGTCCGTCAGCCTCGATCAGTCCGTCATCGTCAGCATCAGCGTCAATCAGCCCGTCAGCCTCGATCAGTCCGTCGAGTTCTGCGTCGGCATCGATTAGCCCATCAGCCTCTATCAGCCCGTCGGCGTCACTCAGTCCGTCGGCGTCACTTAGCCCGTCAGCATCACTTAGCCCGTCGGCTTCTGTGTCGCCGTCCATTAGCCCATCAGCCTCTATCAGCCCGTCAACTTCTGTATCAGCATCTATTAGCCCGTCAGCCTCGATCAGCCCGTCGAGTTCTGCGTCGTTGTCACTTAGCCCGTCGGCGTCACTCAGCCCGTCAGCGTCGATTAGTCCAAGCGCATCCGTATCACCATCCATTAGCCCGTCGGCGTCACTCAGTCCGTCAACTTCTGTATCAGCATCCATCAGTCCAAGTGCGTCGATTAGTCCATCGGCATCAGCATCAGCATCAATCAGCCCGTCAGCATCAATCAGCCCGTCAAGTTCTGCGTCGGCATCAATTAGTCCGTCTGCGTCAGTTAGTCCGTCAGCGTCACTCAGTCCGTCGGCATCTGTATCACCGTCCATTAGTCCGAGTGCATCGATCAGCCCGTCAAGTTCCGCATCGGCATCCATCAGCCCGTCGGCATCAATCAGCCCGTCAAGTTCTGCGTCAGCGTCACTTAGCCCATCGGCGTCAATCAGCCCAAGCGCATCTGTATCACCGTCCATTAGTCCGAGTGCGTCGATCAGCCCGTCGGCTTCTGCGTCGCCGTCCATCAGCCCGTCGGCGTCACTTAGTCCGTCGGCGTCTGTGTCACTGTCACTCAGCCCGTCGAGTTCTAGTTCGGTTAGTGCGTCAGCTTCTATCTCTGCGTCCATCAGTCCGTCGGCGTCACTTAGTCCGTCGGCGTCTGCGTCACTGTCACGGAGCCCGTCGAGTTCAAGTTCGGCCAGTGTGTCAGCATCTATCTCAGCATCGATTAGCCCGTCGGCCTCTATCAGCCCGTCGAGTTCCGCATCGTTGTCGCGAAGTCCGTCGAGTTCAAGTTCGGCCAGTGTGTCAGCATCCATCTCAGCATCGATTAGCCCGTCGGCCTCTATCAGCCCGTCGAGTTCTGCGTCGGCATCCATCAGCCCGTCAAGTTCTGATTCATCCTCGGCTAGTCCGTCACTCAGCCCGTCGAGTTCTGCGTCGGCATCCATCAGCCCGTCGGCATCGATTAGCCCGTCAAGTTCCGCATCATTGTCGCGAAGCCCGTCAGCGTCGATCAGCCCGTCAGCGTCGATTAGTCCAAGCACATCCGTATCACCATCGATCAGCCCGTCAGCATCAATCAGCCCATCGGCGTCGATCAGCCCGTCGAGTTCCGCGTCAGCGTCGATCAGCCCGTCGAGTTCTGCGTCAGCTTCAATTAGTCCATCGGCGTCAATTAGTCCATCAGCGTCGATTAGCCCGTCAAGTTCCGCATCAGCATCGATTAGTCCGTCAGCCTCGATTAGTCCAAGTGCGTCAATTAGTCCATCAGCCTCCGGGTCGGCGTCGATTAGTCCGTCTGCGTCGATTAGTCCGTCTGCGTCGATCAGCCCGTCAGCGTCGATATCTGTCTCCGCATCCATCAGTCCGTCGGCGTCAATCAGCCCATCGGCATCAGCGTCAAGTTCTAGTTCAGTTAGTGCGTCAGCTTCTATCTCAGCATCCATCAGCCCGTCAGCCTCTATCAGTCCGTCAAGTTCCGCATCGTTGTCGCTAAGCCCGTCGAGTTCCGGTTCGGCCAGTGCGTCGGCATCTGTATCCGCATCCATCAGCCCGTCGGCGTCGATTAGCCCGTCAAGTTCCGTATCGCTGTCGCAGAGCCCGTCGAGTTCTGATTCGTCCTCAATTAGCCCGAGTGCGTCACAGAGCCCGTCAACTTCTGCGTCTCTGTCGCTTAGCCCGTCAGCCTCCATCAGCCCATCGGCGTCGATTAGCCCGTCAGCTTCTGCGTCGTTATCAATCAGCCCGTCAGCGTCGATCAGTCCGTCAGCATCGGTTAGCCCGAGCGCATCGTATAGTCCGAGTGCGTCGCGAAGCCCGTCGAGTTCTCAGTCGCCGTCATTGTCGCCATCAGCATCGGCATCACGTTCTCGGTCTGTCTCGGCATCGCGGTCGCCGTCGGCGTCAACATCACCTTCCGCATCTCTTTCGCCGTCAGCGTCTGCGTCGCCATCTGTTGCGCCGCGGAATGTTCTCATTCGCCGACTTCGTGCGTCGACAAGTTATCTCATCACATTACGCGCAAACTTCTAAATACCACTTTTCGGAGTTCCTAAATATTGGTATGTCTGAGACAGTTGACTTTCGTATCCAACGAGGCGGTGATTACCTCTTGCGCTTTCGACTGGTGTCGCCGCCAAGCAGTGAAGTTGGAGCAGTCACGTCATGGACTACACAATTTCAAGTACGCACTTCGCGTGGTGGTAGCACAGTCCTGACGGTCGCCGGTGCTGTATCGACCATTACCGGCGCAGCCACCGTGGGTGTCTTTGATGTGACGTTAACCGCGGCACAAACGACCGCATTGACACGTTCCACATATTTCTATGCGTTTGTACGCACCGATGCGGGCTATTCGGATGCTCTGACCACAGGCAAACTGCATGTCGAAGACTATTAATTAATTTAATCTGTTCATTTTTGTGGTATACTAAGGAAACACATCATGATGGAGATATCACTGTGAAAGTAGCCCTTCTTACGGCCATCCTCGGCGGTAATTTTGATGAACCCTTCGACCCTACGCCGCAACGACTACCCGAAGGCGTCACAGAGGTTGCGTTTCATCGTTTTACCGATGACGACTTCCCACCCATTACGGGGCTAACACCCCGACTTCAATATCGCATTCCAAAGCTATTCGGATGGCAGATGTTCCCCGGCTATGATGTGTATATCTGGCTCGATGGTGCCTGCACATTCAGACGGGATGATTGTGTCGAGTGGTTCCTCCAGCAACTTGGCGAAAAGGACATGGTCCTATTTCGACATCCCAATCGGCGCTCCATGCGGCAGGAAACAGATCATATTGAAGAGAAGTTATCGATTAACCATCCCTATATTGTGCCACGCTATAAGAATGGGCTACACAAAGAACAGCTAGCCGAGTGTATGTCAAATCCAGAATTCGAAGATAAGGTTCTCTACGCTTCCACAATCTTCGTCTATCGCAATACACCAAAAGTACAGGGTGCGTTAAAATCGTGGTGGTATCATCAGTCACGATATTACACCTGTGACCAAATTGCGTTGCCCTATGTGTTGTGGGAACACGACATCGACGTACATCGCATTGACGAGAATCATTATAAACTGGGATATGTGTCGTTGGTGAGTCATCACCGACAGCGCCACCATCTGATGAAGAAGGACGAAGAACCCGCAAAGGTGAAGTAATCATGTCTAACATTGCTGTTGTCATTCCGTCCATTCGCCCCGAGTCCATGAAAACCTTCATGGCCGCGTGGAAGCACCTATTCGAAAAGCACAGGGTCGCGCTGATTACAGTACTCGATGGGGAAGTGCCGACCGTCAACGTAACCCAATATTATAATGACCAGTACACGCAACCCGTAGTATCGAAGCCAAAGACCGCTGAACAAGTCATGGGCGACGCCGCGGAGTCGTTAACGAACTTCAATGCGGGCATTCGTAATCTTGGATTTGCCTATGCGGCGAAATATCTACCCGACATTGAATACTTCGTCACGCTGGATGACGACGAAGATCCTATCGGGGATACGATTCAGGAACATCTTGATGCGCTGTCCATGCGTGTACCGATTAGTTGGATGTCCACTGCGTCCGAGTATATGCGCGGGTTTCCGTACGGTGTGCGTTCAGAAGCAGAGGTTGTGTTGTCACATGGCGTCTGGGAGGGTGTCGCGGATTGGGATGCGCCGACGCAGTTGGTATTGGGTGGGAATCGCCCCGTCACCTTCTATCGAGGGCCTATTCCCAAGGGCATCTATTATCCGATGTGTATTATGAACATCGCATTCAAACGCAAGATGCTGCCGACCATATACCAAGCACCGTGGGCGTTGGGCATACATCGCTACGACGACATCTGGTCGGGCATCGTGTCGAAGCGCGAGATTGACGCACAAGGATGGGCCGCTGTTACGGGCTATGCGCGTGTCTTTCATCAGCGTGCCTCAAACGTGTTTACCAGCTTGAAACACGAAGCGCCTGGGATTGAAGTGAACGAAACATTCTGGCAGGGTGATGAATCGCACCCATACTTTGCAATCTATGCCGAGAAACTCAAAATCTGGCAAGACTTTCTGTTATCATGTCAGACATAACCGTTATTTACTACACCGCCAATAAGATTAGCGCACACTTCGCCGAAAACACGATACGTTATCTGCTAGCGTCCGTCGGCGATATCCCGCTCATCACCGTCTCACAAGCGCCGATGACACTGGGAGAGAATATCTGCGTAGGAGATATCGGTGTATCCACGCGGAACATCTATCGACAGGCGTTGATAGGCGCACGCCACGCAACAACGACCTATATTGGTATGGCCGAGGATGATACGCTGTATTCACCGGAACACTTTCACCATACGCCGACGCCAGGTATGTTTGCGTATAATCGAAACACACAAGCCATTTTCACGTGGACAAAGCCACCGACATTTTCAGCAAAGGTGCCGCCGCGGCGGAACTTCTGCAATCTTATCTGTGAACGTACGTTGTTCATTGAGGCGATGGAAGAACGCTTCGCAAAGTATCCACGAGATGAGGATTGCCCGCAACCCGTCGAACGCTTTTGGGGAGAACCTGGCCGACTTGAACGAAACCTCGGTGTAACGGTGCGCACCACAGAGGATTTTGTGACAGATATTCCAAATGTGCAATTTGCTCATCCCGAGGCTTTTGGGTTCGGGCATCTTGGTACTCGCCGGAGATTGGGAGAAGTGCGCACCACAGAACTTCCTCATTGGGGCACTGCCGCAAAGATAGTTGAACTGTATAAGGCGCCTGTTGAATGACACGATATGATCTAAGCATCTTAATTCCATCACGCAATGAAATGTTCCTCGCCAAAACAATCGAGGATTTAATAGAGAATAAACGGGGCAAGACAGAGATCATTGCCGTGCTTGATGGTCAGTGGGCGGAACCCGGCATCGATGACCATCCAGATGTCACCGTCATTTATCATTCAGAAAGCATCGGGCAACGAGCAGCGACGAATGAAGCAGCACGCCTCAGTCGCGCCAAGTATGTGATGAAGGTCGACGCGCACTGCGCATTTGATGAGGGGTTTGATGTCAAACTTCTCGCGGATATGCAGGACGACTGGACGATGGCGCCGACGATGCGCAATCTACATGCTTTCAACTGGGTTTGCCCCGACGGTCACACACGCTATCAGGGACGGAGCGGGCCGTGCTTGGAAGATGGTTGTGGAAAAGATACCGTCAGAGATGTCGTTTGGATTGCGAAGAAGAGCCCACAAAGCACTTCGTATCGCTTCGACAAGGATTTACATTTTCAATATTTTGGTGAATATAAAAAGAAGCAGAAAGGGCAACTCGTTGAGAGTATGTCCCTACAGGGTTCGTTCTTTCTCTTGACACGCGAGAAATACTGGGAACTGAACATCTGCGACGAAGGCCACGGGTCGTGGGGCCAACAGGGAACTGAGGTTGCCTGTAAGACATGGCTATCGGGTGGTCGGGTGATCATCAACAAGAACACGTGGTATGCCCATATGTTTCGGACACAGGGTGGCGACTTCGGCTTTCCGTACCCGAATCCCGGCGTCCAGAAAGCCCGCGACTACTCAAAGAAACTGTGGTTGGAAAACAACTGGCCCTTGGCGATACATAAACTCGATTGGCTCACCAAGAAGTTCAAAGCACCCGACTGGTACGTCAAAGCGCCACCAACACCGGCTCCCGGTGGGCTGACAAAGGGTATCATCTTCTATACCGACAATAAACTAAATTTGAAAATCGCCCATCGTGTACAGCGGCAACTAAAGCGTATTGGGTTGCCTATCGTGAGCGTATCGTTAAAGCCAATGACCTTCGGGAAGAATACGTGTTTGCCGTTGAAGCGCGGGCATCTCACGATGTTCAAACAAATCCTAACAGCACTAGAAACTAGCACCGAAGACATTGTGTACTTCTGCGAACATGATGTCATGTATCACACAGCACACTTCGACTTCGTGCCGGAGAACGCAGAAACGTTTTATTACAATACGAATGTCTGGAAAATTCGCGATGATGGTTTGGCGCTCTGGGTCAATAATTGCCGACAAGTAAGTGGTATCTGTGTACATCGATTAACAGCTATTCAGCACTATAAAGAACGTATCGCGTACGTTGAAGAACATGGATTCCAGCGGAAGATGGGATTCGAACCAGGCACTCACGACCGTGTCGCATTCCCCACACGCTATACCTCCTCCGCATGGCACGCAAAATATCCGAATCTTGATATTCGACACAACAATAATCTGACTAGGAATCGATGGAGCCCCGACCTCTTTCGTGACAAGAGAAATTGTCAGGGATGGACAGAAACGACCGTGGATAAAATTGATGGGTGGGAAGAGATGGGTTCCGTATCATGCTGAGTGTTATTATCCCAAGTCGCAGCCCACAGTTTCTTCAACAGACGATTGACGACCTGCTGGCAAAGGCGGAGGGGTCCGTCGAAATTATTGTCGTGATGGATGGGGTATGGGCACCGCTCAGAGATGATTCACGTGTGACTATTCTGCATCACGGAGGCGTACATCAATCTAAAGGGATGCGAGCGAGTATCAATGCGGGTGTGGCCATCTCGAATGGCACACACATCATGAAGATCGACGAACATTGCTCCGTCGACCAGGGCTATGATGTCAAACTTAAAGCCGATTGTGAAGAGAACTGGGTGGTCATCCCACGACGCTATCGACTGGATGCCGAGACATGGTCATTGGTTCGGGACGGACGACCACCGGTTGATTACATGTTCATCGCGTATCCCTATGAGCGCAAGAACGATAGGACATGCGGGCTACACGGAGATTTATGGAAGCGCCCCGAGCGTGACGATATTCTCATCGATGATACCATGTCGTGGCAAGGCTCCTGCTGGTTCATGCACCGCTCGTATTGGGATTGGTTGATTGTGGAATTGGATGATGTGAACTATGGAACATTCACACAGGAAGCCCAAGAGATTGGTATGAAGGTGTGGCTGTCGGGCGGTCGTCTTGTCGTCAACAAGAAGACATGGTATGCGCATTGGCACAAAGGGAGGAAAGGTAAGGGCTACGGGTTCTCCAATAAACAATATCGCGCACACATGGATGGCACTGAACGGGGACGCCTCTATTGCATTGACTACTGGATGAATAACCGATGGGAACTACGCATCCACGATTTCGAGTGGTTGCTGGAAAAGTTCTGGCCTGTCCCGACATGGAAAGACACCTGGCGCGAGGATGTTATCCGTGACGGTCGAGAGGAAGACCCAGAGATTATCGCTAAAGGATCACGGTGGATTAATAAATTCGACAAGAATGCGGCGTTACAAGCTAGACGCGACGCGATGATGAAGGAAGAATAAGCATGCCGATTATTGGGCGCGGAGACATCGCACGTGTGCTCACTGACCGAGAAGACCGAATTTACTTTGCGAGTGGTGTATCGAATAGTCAAGAGACACGCGAAAGTGAGTATGGACGAGAGAAGACGTTACTGCTACAGCAGGAAAAAATTCGGCATCTTGTCTATTTCAGTTCGCTCAGTATTTTCTATTCTGATACGCGCTACGCGCAGCATAAACTGGAAATGGAAACGCTGGTCAAAACGCACTTTCCACGATATGCTATCATTCGATTGGGCAACATCACGTGGGGCACAAATCCCCATACCATCATTAATAGTTTCCGTGCGCAGATTCGAAACGGTGAAGCCTTGGTCATTCGTGATGCCTATCGGTATGTGGTAGACCAAAACGAGTTCCTCTATTGGGTATCTATGATCCCACCGTGGCCCTGTGAGATAAGTATTACTGGGCAGCGGTTGTCCATTGAGCAAATTGTAAAAAAATATGGATACGAATGAATACTTACTAAACGCTTTTGTGGGTCAACCGGAAATATCGAAAGTCAACCCGGCCGGATACGCACCAATCGACGTACCGCTTACGGATCGTGATGGATTGTCGGCCGTCTTTCGTGATTTGGGATTTACCTCCGGCGCGGAAATCGGCGTCGAACAGGGTGTCTTCTCCGAAAGTTTATTGAAAGACAATCCCGGCTGTAAGCTCTATGCGATTGATGCGTGGAAGGCCTATCGCGGCTATCGGGACCACACGCGACAGGGAAAATTGGATCGATTTTACGAAAGCGCCAAAACGCGACTGGCCTCATACAACGTGGAAATCATACGGAAGTTCAGCATGGATGCGGTCAAGGATTTTGCCGACCGCTCACTGGACTTTGTGTATATCGACGGCAATCATGACTTCTATCATTGCACCAATGACATCTGTCTGTGGTCGAAGAAAGTGAAGGTCGGCGGGATTATCGCGGGGCATGATTACGTGCGATGGAATGGGCAGAAAAGCACCACGTGTCACGTGATCGATGTCGTCAATGCGTACACTCGCGCCATGGATATCGGCCCGTGGTTCTTGCTCGGCACACAGGACCGCACATATGTCTGGTCTAATCCATAAAACAAACATCTAAATAGAGATACTTATGGCTATAGTTACTCCCCTCACAGAGTCCGACACTTTCCGCACGTGGCTAACACGCACCAATACTGCTATTGACCTTCTTAATAGCAACACGGTCATTGCGGGAGTAAATGCCACAGGAACATTCGTCGTTGCTAATGGCACCTCAGACACCACAACAACTCTGACAATCCATCACGCGACGGGAGGGACGACCCTCGCAAACTCGACTGGTCTGTTTCTCTCCGGCAATACGACCTTTAGTGGTCAGAATTTCACCGCGAATGCGTCGAGTAATGTGTTCACGGTGTCCAGCAATACGACAGTGTTGGAATCGGCGAGTGGGACCACGATTAACTCTGGTGACTCTGGGGTGGTGGTGAGTGGAAACACGCTAACGGTGTCTAGCAATACAACCATTTCTGGCGCTACTCTCGACATTTCGAGTGTGGCGACCTTTAGCTCGAATGTCGAAGTCGTAAATAATCTCACCACATCCAATACGGTGTATACGAAGTCGATAGTGTTCAGTGAACCAGACGCGGTCGTGTCCGCCGTAGTATCTACAGCCAGCAACGACAACTATACCGCGTCTGGCCTCGCCTACGCCTCAGTCTTACGGATCAATCCAGACGCTCGGAACATCGAACTGACGGGATTGACGGCGCCTACCAACCTGACCACCTTAGCGAGTGGAGGTAACGGCGCGAAGTTGCTTTACCTACAAAATTCTGGAGGCACCTACAAGATTACCTTGAAACACGCGGATACTGGTTCTACAGCCGCGAACCGATTCGTGGGGCCGACTAATGCCGATGTGGTTGTTCCTACGGGTAGTGCCGTAACTCTGCTCTATAGCGTTGCGGAAGAACGATGGAGAGTTCTCGCGCAAGTCGAACCGCACGTTAATCGCACACAGACTGTTGTGTCGGCCGCCACGGTTACGCCGAATGCGGACGATGATGACATTGTATCGGTGAGTGCGCAGGCAGAAGCTCTCGCCGTAGCCAATCCCTCACCGGCGTATACGGTGGTGAACGGGCAGAAGTTTATACTCCGCATCAAGGATGACGGCACTGGTCGAGTCATTACTTGGGGAGATGAATATCGCGCAATTCAATCAGCGTTGCCGGCCACAACAACCGCGAGTAAGACCCTATATCTGGGCTTTATCTATAACCTCGCTGACACAAAATGGGATCTTGTTGCGAATGCGCAAGAAGCATAATTCATGAGCGTATCAATTGACTACCTCATCATCGCTGGCGGTGGCGGCGGCGGTCAAGGCGACAACAATGACGAGAAGAGTGGTGGCGGCGCTGGCGCTGGTGGTTACAGGGCAGCGACCTACACCGTCTATGAGCAAGATTCATATACCATTACTGTTGGCGCCGGCGGCAGTGGTTCCGCTGGCGATGACAACGGCAGCGATTCCCGATTATACGGCGGCGCGGGACGGCCCACCGTCGAAAGTGCGGGTGGTGGTTTTGGCGCTCACGGAACCGGCGGCGTGGACAACGATGGTGGCATAGGTGGTTCTGGTGGTGGTGGTGCCCGTGGTGGTACGGGTGGAAGCGGTACGGGTGCTCAAGGCTACGACGGTGGCGATTCACAACAGGGCCAGAGCTACTGGGGTGGCGGAGGAGGCGGCGGCGCGGGAG
>Ga0114906_1001908_pt1 | contig 10705 bp, 2 predicted proteins | sample MalvirDeepMed_M9_FD_89687 | JGI IMG/M metagenome (GOLD analysis project Ga0114906, IMG submission 89687) | Marine viral communities from the Global Malaspina Expedition - Malaspina viral metaG DeepMed_M9 | ecosystem: Environmental > Aquatic > Marine > Oceanic | place: Mediterranean Sea... | reverse complement strand
GACCAACCAGGCCGATGCGATCGCCCAGGCGGTGGACCTGTTCCAGATCAAGTTCCTGATCGCCGTGCTGGTGGTCATGGCGGTCAGCTTTCTCGCCATCGGTTTCCGCGCCGGCCTGGTCGTCGGCATCGCGATCCCGGTGACCCTGGGCCTGACCTTCCTGCTGATGAACGCCGCCGGCATGAACCTCGACCGGATCACCCTGGGGGCGTTGATCATCGCGCTCGGCCTGCTGGTCGACGACGCGATCATCGCCATCGAGATGATGCTGGTCAAGATCGCCGAAGGGCTCGAGCGGATCGACGCGGCAGCCTTCGCCTGGCGTGCCACGGCCGCACCGATGCTGTTCGGCACGCTGGTCACGGTCGCCGGCTTCGTGCCGATCGGCTTCGCCCGGTCCGGCGTCGGCGAGTACGCCGGCAACATCTTCTGGGTGCTGGCCTTCGCGTTGCTGATCTCGTGGCTCGTGGCGGTCACCTTCACCCCGTACCTGGGCGCGGCGCTGTTGTCGCGCGGCCACGCGGCCGGGCACGCCCGGGATCCCTACGATGCCCCGGCCTACCGGCGGCTGCGCGGCCTCGTCGAGACCTGCGTCCGGCACCGCGTGATCGTGGTGCTGGCCACGGTGGGCCTGCTGATCGCCGCGGTCGCGGGCATGGCCGGTCCGGTGGCCAAGCAGTTCTTTCCGGGCTCCGACCGGCCGGAGGTGCTGGTCAGCGTGTTCCTGCCGCCGGGCTCGGCCATCGGCAACACCGACGCCACCGCCCGCCGGGTCGAGGACCTGCTCGAGAACATGGACGAGGTGCGTTCGCTGTCGGCCTGGGTCGGAGCCGGTGCGCCGAGGTTCTTCATCTCGGCCAACCCCGAGCAGCCCGATCCCGCCTTCGCCAAGATCGTGGCCGTGACCGACGACGACGAAGCGCGCGACCGCGTCATGAGCGAACTGAACCGGCACATCGCCGACGGCGAGTTTCCGGAGGCGCGCGTGCGCGTTTCCCAGCTGCTCTACGGTCCACCGGTGATCTGGCCGGTCGTGTTCCGGGTGGTCGGCGACGACCCGGATCGGCTGCGCGAGATCGCCTACCGCGTGCGCGACATCGTCGATGCGCACCCGAACACGCTCGACCCGCACCTGGAGTGGAACGAGCGCGTACCCGTGGCGTTCCTGGAAATGGACGCCGAGCGCCTGCGCCGGATCGGCCTCACGCCCCGCGAGGTTGCCGAACAGCTCGAGTTCCAGAGCCACGGACTGGCCGTCGGCGCGATCCGCCAGGACATCCGAACCGTGCAGCTGCGCGTCCGGGGCGCGGTCGACGGCGGGCCGGTCGATCCGATGGGCCTGGAGCTGAAGACCGAGGACGGCCGCAAGGTACCGCTGGCCCAGCTCGGGCGGTTGGTCGTCGCCTTCGAGCCGCCGGTGATCAAGCGCTACAACCGCCAGCCGTTCGTCGCGGTGCAGTCCGACATCGCCGGCGCGCAGCCGAACGACGTGACCAACGAAATCTGGGCCGAGCTGGAGGAACTGCGCGCATCGCTGCCGAACGGCTACCGCCTCGACATCGGCGGGGCGGTGGAGCAATCGGGCAAGGCCGACGCGTCGATCAACAAGCTGATGCCGCTGATGGCCGCGCTGATGCTGATCTTCATCATGCTGCAGATGCGCTCCTTCTCCGGCACCTTCGTGGTCGTGGCAACCGCGCCCCTGGGCCTGATCGGGGCCGTGCTCGCGCTGCTGCTGTTCGGCCAACCGTTCGGGTTCGTCGCCCTGCTGGGCCTGATCGGCCTGGCCGGTATCCTGATGCGCAACACCCTGATCCTCACCCAGCAGGTCAGCGATAACCTCGCCGAGGGCATGGCGCCGTTCGAGGCGATCGTCGAGGCCTCCGTGCGCCGGGCGCGCCCGGTGGTGCTGACCGCGCTGGCGGCCGCGCTGGCCTTCGTGCCGCTGACCTTCGACAGCTTCTGGGGGCCGCTGGCCTACGTGCTGATCGGCGGGGTCGTGGTCGGCACGGCGATCACGCTGCTGTTCGTCCCTGCGCTCTACGCGCTGTGGATGCGACCCGAGCGCGCCGGCTGATCGGCTTGCAGGCGGTCAGGCGTCGTCATCGGTCGCGTCGTCTCGATTCGCCAGCACCGTGTGGGGCAGCTCCAGGCCCATCTTCCTCGCCCGGCGCACCCAGCGCTCGCGGGCCAGCTTGCGCAGGTTCTCGGTCGTGTCGCTCTCGTCGACGATCTCCATGCCGAGCAGGGTTTCGAGGACGTCCTCCATCGTCACCAGGCCCGTGAATCCGCCGTACTCGTCGACCACGACCGCGAAATGCTCCTGGTCGGTCAGCAGCTGGCTGAAGGCTGCGCGTAGCGAGAGGAACTCCGGCAGGAACAGCACGTCGCGCTTGAGTTCTGCCAGCGCGCGCGAACCCCGTCCGTCGGCCTGCGCCTGCATGATGTCGGCCTTCAGGACGTAGCCGGTGATGTCCTCGTCGTCGGTGCCGAACACCGGGTAGCGCGAAAACGTCAGGCCGCCGTCCCGCGCCCGGGCCTCGTCCAGGGTGACGTCCTGCTGGAAGCGCGCCACTACCACGCGCGGGGTCATGATGTCCTCGACCCGGATGGCGCCGAAGCGGATCAGGTTGGCGAAAATCCCGGCTTCTTCGTCGTCCAGTTCTCCTTCGTCGCGGCTGACCTGGGCCAGGGTGCTGAGCTCCTCGCGGGAAATGGTCGGGCCCTTCTTGCCCTTGCCCAGCCAGCGGGTGATGTACTGCGACAGCTTCACCAGGGGCCAGGTCAGCAGGATCAGCCAGCGGCAGGTGTGCGCGGTGAACGGCGCCAGGCGTTTCCAGTGCGTCGCGCCGAGGGTCTTCGGAATGATCTCCGAAAAGATCAGGATCGCCAGCGTCACCACCGCCGAGATCACGCTCAACCACGCCTGGCCGAAGACCACCTGCGCCTGCGCACCGACCCCGGCCGCGCCGAAGGTGTGGGCGAAGGTGTTCACGGTCAGGATCGCCGAAAGCGGTCGATCGATATCGCGCTTCAGCGAGCGCAGAAGCTTGCCGGACCCGTGGCCGCGCTCGTTCATCACCGCGATGTGCGACGGCGTGATCGACAGCAGCACCGCCTCGAGGATCGAGCAGAGGAAGGACACGCCGATGGCGAGGAAGAGGTAGAAGACGAGGAGGGTCATGGAGGCCCTTAGGCTTGAATGCAGGAGAGATTGTATCGCTCCGAATGACGAGTGCTTGTCGCGTACTGTCCGCAATTTCCGTACAGTGAGTACAACCCTCTTGAAGTCGGGGTACCGACGAGCGAGTCAAAATGTCGATGAATTCACCTCTGCGTCGCGCTGCAAGGCTTGCGCTCGTCTGGATCACTGCGCTCTCGATTCTGAATTCGCAGTTTGCGTTGGCGGCTTTGCAGTCCACAGCTGCTGTGAACTCGGTCCGGGAAGTTTCGGGCGTACGCGCGATGCTCGAGCAGATAGAGCCCTTGGATGCAACTTTGGATTCGGCCCAGTTCGATCTTGCCGAAGCGCTGTTCTCGCTGGAGTTCGATGCCGATCAAATCGTGCGCTTTGTCGCTGAGGACATTCGGTTTCAGGCATATCCAGGTCTGCTTCGCAGCGCACATGGAGCCCTTATAAGTCGTTCGGGTAACGCGCTCGATCAAGGCGTCCTGCTAGCTCGCATGCTCAAGGATGCTGGATCCGAGGCGCGAATCGTGCGGGGGCGGCTGACACCGAGCGACGCCCGGCGCCTGTTGTTGCAAATGACCGGCCCGACTTTGTGGCCTTCGCCATGGAAGAAGGATGCTGCGCCTCGGGTTCGAAATTGGATTGGTGAACGGACACAGGGGCCGATCGACAGTGAAGCATTCCGGCCCGAGGCCGAACGCTTGCTATCGGCGACTTTGGATGCGACCGCGGCTATTCGGGACGAGGTCGTTGGTATTGCAGGAAGCAGCAAGCCTGCATCGGTGGATGCGCGCCTCGTGGAAGAAGCGGTGGACTATTTCTGGGTCGAGCATCGACTGGGTCCCGGAGATCCTTGGCAGGCAGTCCATCCCGCTTTCGGGCAAGCAGAAGCTCCTGAAGTTGATGCTGAGTCCTACATGGCGGATTCGATTCCGAGCGAACTCCAGCATCGAGTGCGAATTGAAGTGAAGATGGAGAAGCGACTCGGCGGGGCTGTCCAGGAGGTCGCCCTGATGAGTCCGTGGGAGCGTCCGGCAGCAAACGCTGCTTATCTTCCGCAGACACTCGCCGTTCTCCCGTACAACGGTGGGACGGCGGACTCGAATCAGTATCTCGAAGCGGCAGCGAACGAGGCGGAGCTATTCGTGTTGACGCTGAACGACTCTATTGCGCCCGGCGCGGAGGTGTTTACTCTTGAAGGCGATACACTTCCGCTCGAAGCACTGTCGGGGCCCGGCGAGTTCTTCAAGCAGGTTTCCGATCTCGGATCGACTGCGGTTGATGCGATTGACGGGTTGAGTCTCAGCGCCGAAGAGCAGGCGCAGCGAGCGCCCGCAAAGCGCCTCGAACGATTGTGGATTCAGTACACGCTTATCGGCCCCGATGGCGAAGAACGTGCTGCACGCCGGGACATTTTGGATTTAAAGGGCAGCACTCGTTTCGTGCACCAACAGGCCGTCGACGATGATCGATGGATGCGAGAAGCGCGCGCCGCGCTGCTGCAGTCTCGAAGCCTGCTCGTTGGCACTGGTCCGGTCAATCCCGCTTGGCTGACCAGCCGAATCCTCACAACTGCTAGCGAGGGTCGCTCGACGCTGCTAGCGCTCGAGCAACGTGTGAGCGAAGCGGATGCCGAGATCGGACCGTCGGTGCTCAACGGATTGGGTTCCTTGCCGGACACGCGGTGGGTCCGCTATGTCCACTCGACCCAAACGGCGACTGGATTCGGCGATGGCAGCGCTGCATATCTCCATCAGCCCATGCTGGTCTCATTCAATCACGGCGTCCGATATGACGATGTCGAGGGCTTGCGCGGGTATGAGCAGACAGACATCCTGTTCAACGCTCGGCGTGTGGTTGAGCGAGTTGACGATACCTGGGAGCGTGCCCCTGGAACGGCGGCCCTTGCGGGTGTGCTCGAGACCCAGCAGGAGCATCTCCAAATGGCATCACGCGGCGGCCTGAATCAACAGTCCGCATTCGCCTCCTTGGCTGATACGCCGGCTGGCTTCGTGCGACTGAGCCCAGACGACCGATCCGCCTTGCGGGAACTCTCTTTCGCGGCCGGAGTGCAACGTTCGGCCATTCAGGAGCTCGATGCCGGCTACGTGCTGCTGGTGCCTCGTGGCTCGGATGCGGACCATTGGTGGCGTGTCGATCCGACGACCGGTACGACGACCGGCATGGGGGTCGGTGCCGGTGGCTACGGCGGTGCAACGGCCGCTGAGTACATCATCTACACCGGCATCATCATCGGCACCCTGCTCATGTACTACAGCTTCTATAACTGCTTCGAAAATGAATCGGGATTGGCGTTGTTCTGCTGCCTGGTGGATAGCTGGTTGACCGGAATTCTGGTTGCTGTAGTCGCCTTCACGATTGGCGCCTTGATCAGCGCGGGAATCACGGCCGGTGCTGGTGCCGGAGCGGCCGGTGCGGCAACCGCGGAGGCCGAGCTGGTGGCTGCGATCGTCAATTTCCTGATTCTGGATGTGAATTCAGCCGTACTGTCATTCACTGACTTTCGCATCGCAGCATGCGGATCGATCACGGGAACATGATTCGTTCCGAAACCTCTGGAGTCGAACGAACGAGGAGATTCTCGATGCACTTGATGCGCGTACCTGCCACGGCGTTGGTTTTCACGATGGTTTGCGGTTCGGTTATGGCCAACACATCCCTGGTCTACGACGCCGAGCCCAACGACACTCCCCAACAGGCCGTCACGATCTCCCTGCCGGACGGGTCGGACGTGCTGCGCATCATGGGTGAACTCGAGCCCGGAGACCAGGACGCCTATCGGCTGGTCGTGGACGAGGACCATGCCGGTCGGCGCTTCAATCTGCGCCTGACCGGCCGGGCCGGAGCCCTGACCCAGCTCGACGTGTTCGATTTCACCGCCGTGGCCGATGGCCGCGGCCGCATTCCCGACGCGCTGACGGAACGCCCGGGCAACCCGCTGACGCTCAAGGCGCTCGACGGCGGCAGTGCCGTGCAGGCCGAAGCGGTGCTGCTGCCGCCGGGGGTCTACGTGTTCGGCGTGTCGCAGTCGGACGGGCAGGGCGCCTACACCGTTGAACTGGTCCAGCACGACTACGGGAACGTCCGGGTGCTGGACGACGACAACGGGCCGGATAGCCCCCTGACGTTTTCGCCGAACGGCAAGCAGGTGATCTGGACCCAGGGTGAGGCCTGGCTGGACTTCGACCTGAACGAGGACGAAGCGGCGCGCTCGTGGCGGATGGAATTCCAGGGCGCGCTGGGCCACACGGCGACCGCCGAACTCCAGAACGCCGAAGGCGAAGTGTTGCTGTCGCTGACCTCGGACGGGACCGGCCCGGTGGTGCGGCCGGGCCTGAGCCTGCCGGCCGGCGACTACCGCATCCGCACCGAGCAGGCCGAGGCGGGCGTCCAGTGGGTCGCCCTGCCGCGCGGCGCGCCGGTCAGCACCGACGGGAGGGAAGCCGAGCCGAACGACCGCGAGCCGACGGTCATCCCGTTCGGCGAGGCGATCCAGGGGCGCTTCGACGAGAACGATACCGATTTCCTCCGCTTCACCGTCGATGAACAAGCCGCCGGCAAGCGCTGGAACCTGGCCGTCGAAGGCGGTCCCGAGTCGAAGATCGAGCTGTGCCTGCAGAGACAGGCGATGAACCGGTTGCAGCATTGCAATCGGGGTGAGCAGCGCACGGAAAAGTTCGCGCTGGGGTTCGCCCCCGGCGAGTACACCCTGCGACTCTCCGACAGCGGCCCGGACGGGGTCGACTGGCAGTTGACCTGGACCGACCTGGGACCGATCCGGCCCGGCGAGGAGGTCGAACCGAACGACCACCATGCGCACGCGGCCGCGCTGCATGATCGTGGCTTCGGCCGCGGTCGCTTCGACGGGCGCGAGACCGACCACTGGCGCTTCAACGTGACCGGTGACCCTCAGCTCTGGCGTGTGCAGGTCCAGGGCGAGGACTTGCACGAGCTCTACCTGAAGCAGATCGGTGGCGCGACGATCGCGAGTGAGCGCGCGGCTCAGGGCCAGACCCGCGTGCGGCTCGAGAACCAGTTCCTGCTGCCCGGCGAATACCTGATCGCCGCCAGCGGCACCGATGCCGACTACACGCTCCGCGTGCAGCCCCTGGGTCCGCCGCCGGAGGGCATGGAACTGGAGCCGAACAACGAGCTCTCCGACGGTCGGCGCATGCGCTTCGGCCAGGAGTACTTCGGGCTGATGGCCGAGGACGGCGACACCGACGTGTATCGCTTCACGCTGCTCGGGCATGAACAGGTCCGCCTCCGGGTCATGCCCCCGGCCGATGGCACGATCCGTACCCGGCTTACGGCCGGCGACGACGCGACCACCTTCGTCGAGCTGCGCCGCAACCGCGAACCCGGTGTGGCCTCGGAATGGACCGGCTATCTGCCGCCCGGCGAATACGGCGTGTTCCTCTCTCCGAACGATCCCTCTGACGCCGAGTACCGCGTGGTCCTGGAGCGCCGCGATTGGCTCGAGCCGGTCTCCGACCGCGAGCCGAACGACTGGAAATCGCTGGCCGCACCGTTTCCCTCCGACGGTCGCTTGATCGGCCGGGTCGGTAACTCCCGGGCGAGCGCCGACTGGTACCGGCTGCCGTCGGTCGATACACCGACGCCGATCGCCCTGCCGCGGGTCAGCGGCCTGCGCTTCCGTCTCTACGAAGGCGACCGGACGGGCGACGACCTGTTCGAGTTCGACCACGAAGCCGGACTGCAGCGCGCCGACCTGCAGCCCGGCGGGGATTACCGCCTCGAAATCAGCGGTAACCAGGACTACGACCTCGACCTGACCACGCTGGCTCGCGACGAATCGCGGGCCGAAGCCGGCGTCGAGCCGGAGATCGCGCTGTCGATCGACGACGTCGCGGTCCAGGCCTTCTCGCCCTGGTCCCAGCGCGTCGGTGGAACGGTCACCGTGCGCAATCCGGCCGATGTCGCCGAGACCTTCCGCTTGGTCGCCCACCTGACCGCACGGCAATGGACGCTCTCGGGGCTGCCCGAGTCGATCCGGCTCGACCCGGGCGAGTCGCGCGCGATTCCGGTCACGCTCGAAATTGCACCCGACGCGGTCGAACGCCCCGATGTGCAGCTGTCCGTGCGCGCGTCCCAGGGCGTCTCTTCCGCCGGCGCGGTCGCGACCGTGCGGACCGACATCGACGCGGCGGCCGTGGAGCCGGCCTTCCACTGGGACCTCGACGAGCCGCTTCGCGGCGGTTTCAATGCCGCGGCGCTCCGCTTCGGGGCCGAGGTCGTGGCCAGCCCGAACATCGACGACGACGATCTCGACGATTTCCATCCGCTGTTCGACGGCCTGACTCGCTACGGTCGCTGGACCGAATCGTCGATTCGTACCGGGGCCGATGGTCCGGAGTCGTACCAGCAGCCCACGGTCCGTCTTGCCGGTGAGACCCCGGTGCCGGTAAAGGGCTTCCTGCTCGACCCGACCTCGACGATCCATCCCAACCGGATCCTGCGCGAGTTCGCCGTCGCCCTGTCCCTCGACGGGCAGACCTTCGACACGGTGCTGCGCGGCGAGCTCGCGCCGCAGAACGCGGAGCAGGCCTTCGTCCTCGATGCGCCCGTGCCCGCCCGCTACGCCCGCCTGATGCCGATCACCGGTAGCCTCGGCGATACGCGCCAGCTGCAGGTGCTCAAGCTCGGCGAGTTCAAGGTCATTGCCGCCGAGGACTGGCAACCGCCGGGCGCGCCCTACGACCTGGCCGATCCGGTCAACGGCGGTCACCTGGCCTGGGCCGATCCCTGGATCCGGGCCAGCGGCGGCGAGCGCAACCTGTTCGCTTCCAACGACGAGTCGCCTTCGCCGCCGATGCGCGGCGCGGAAACTGCCACGGTCGTGGTGGGCTTCGAGCACGCGCGCATCGCGCGCATCGATGGGGTCGCCATCGAACCGATGGCCGCAGAAGTGTCGGGCGGGACCAATCCGGTCGCGGTGCGAGTCGCCGTTGCCACGCGTTCGCCGCTGGGGCCATGGACGGCGGTCGAGCGCGCCGAGGCGGAGCTCGCCGAGCAGCCGGTCGAGCTTGCCTTCGATGCGCCGCGCTGGGCGCGCTACGTGAAACTGGAGTTCGACGTGCCCGAAGGGATACGCTCGGTCAAGTATCCGGACCGGATCCGGGTGTTCGAGGCGCCGGGCGCCAGCGTGCTGGGCGAGTGGGGCCACTACGCGCACGTCGGCCCCTACGAAGCCGTGGACCCACCGGTGCCGCCGGCGGTCGCGACCCGGCCGGCCAACGATTCGCGCGCCGCAGCAACGCCGCTGCAGCCGGGCACGCCCGAACCCGGCCGCGCCCTGCTCGACGACTACGCGTCGTGGTATCGCCTGGCCTCCACCGGTACGGAGAATCGCCTCGAGCTGACCCTGACCGGGCGACCCACGATCGAGGGCGCGCCGCGCCTGGTCGACGCGTCCGGTGAAGACGTCACGCTCTATCCGCTGCAAAACGATGGTGTCGAGGCGCGCTGGGAGGCCTGGATCGAGCCGGGCGCCGAGTACTTTCTCGAAGTCCACGAGCCGCCGCGCTCGGTGATCTTCAGCTGGGATACGTCCGGCAGCGTCGCCGCCTGGCTGCCGACGATCACCAACGCCCTGCTGACCTATGCCGAGACGATCAAGCCCGGACGCGACGAGGTCAACCTGCTGCCCTTCGGCCGCTCGGAGCCGTTGCTGGCCAACTGGCAGGGTCACCCCTATCCGCTGATGCGCATGCTGGCCGCTGATCCGCAGGAAACCAGTTCCAGCGACGCCGAAGGCACGCTGGCGGTGGCGGCCCGCGCGATGATCGATCGCCCCGGCAAGAAGGCCGTGCTCCTGCTGACCGACGCGGCAACCGGCACGTCGCCCGACCTTTGGCCGGCCTTGCGCGAGGGCCGGCCGCAGGTGTTCGCGATGAAGCTGACCTCCGAAGGCGCCTTCAGCAGCGACCCGGACATCGAACTCGATCTCATGCAGGACTGGGCGCAGGTTCGCGGCGGTCACTTCGAATACATCACCGGTCTCGGCGCGCTGGCCCGCGGTTTCGACCGCGCCGTGGCCTGGTTGAAACGGCCCGTCGATTTCGAAGTGCAGGTCGCGTTCGAGACGGTCGAGGACCCGTCACCGGCAACGATCGCGGTCGAAGCCGGTGCCGCCGGTGTCGCCCCCGAGGCGCGCGGCGCGGTCGAGATCATCCTCGATGCGTCCGGCAGCATGCTCAAGCGAATGAACGGCACGCGCCGGATCGAGATCGCCAAGGCGGCGATCCGCGATACGGTGCAGAGTGCCTTGCCCGACGGCATTCCCCTGGCGCTGCGGGTCTACGGCCATCGCGAAGCCGGCAGCTGCCGGACCGACCTCGAGGTTCCGCTGGCGCCGCTGGACAAGTCCGCGTTCCTGGACACGGTGGCGAGCATCCAGGCGATCAACCTGGCGCGTACGCCGATCGCCGACTCCCTGGCCGCGGTGGCGTCCGACCTGGGCGATGCGGAAGG
>Ga0114906_1001904_pt1 | contig 10709 bp, 12 predicted proteins | sample MalvirDeepMed_M9_FD_89687 | JGI IMG/M metagenome (GOLD analysis project Ga0114906, IMG submission 89687) | Marine viral communities from the Global Malaspina Expedition - Malaspina viral metaG DeepMed_M9 | ecosystem: Environmental > Aquatic > Marine > Oceanic | place: Mediterranean Sea... | reverse complement strand
TGCGCCCGCAGCAGCCCCCGCAGCAGCCGCAGCGGCAGCAGCCCCAGCGGCAGCGGCTATGGCACCAGCCGTGTCTCCTGCCGGCCCGATGGTCACATACCCAGGGGGGGTAGCGGGCGCTGGTCCGTTGATGAGCCCCCAGGATGTAGCCAACCAGATTTACGCCGCGGCGCAAGGCCGCGGCGGTGGGGGAACAGCAGACCTGTACGCGGATATGTACGGGGCCCAGCGCACCTGGGCTCAGGACGCTTACGACGCTCAGATGCGGGGCGCGGCCGCCGCGGGGCAAGCCGGTCAGGATTACGCAGCGTCGATCTTGCAGCAGGGCGAGCAGGCGGCCACTCAGGCTGAGGCAGCCGCCAACCAGTTCTACGTTGAGGGGGCGGACGAGGCTGCGAGGGCGTACAACGAAACTGTCACGGCGTTGAATGGTCGTGAGCAGGAGCTGATCCGACAGTACGCCGAGTTGGCCGCTGTGGAAGCCTCTGGTGCGGCTAGCACAGCGACGGAGCAGCGTCGGGTCGCAGCCGAGTTGCAGGCGTTGCAGACGCAGCGCACGTCGCTGCGGCACGGTCTGATCATGGAGGGTTTAACGGAGGAGGAGGCACGTCGTTCGACGCGCCTTGAGGACTTTGAGACAACCCGTGAGGGCCGTTTGGCTTCTGATGAGGCTGCGTTGATTCAGATGATCAGCGGTTTGGAAACCGGCCGTGTGGGTCAGGAGCAGGCGATGGCCGAGCAGTTGGCGACCCGCTTCTCGGGGGCGCGGGCCGGCATGCAGCAGCGTATCGATGCCGCTGAGGCGACGTTGAGGGAGCAGGGCATTGAGCCTGCTGCCTACACGGCGGCTCCTGGGGCGGAAACGCAGGCTTTGCTCACTTCGCAGGAGTTGTCGATGCAGACGTTGCAGAACCGTTTGCGGGACGCTTCGGCAGCGCAGGCCATTGATCGGCAGATGCGAGGCAGTGAGATTTATTCGGCGGCCGGCAGGGCGTTGGAGGACAACCTGTTCGCTATGCGAGCCCAGTTGGAGGACAGCATCGCTCAGCGTAAGGGCATCGCCAACTTGGACACGTTCGACCGTCAGGCTGACATTGATATTGCTGGTGCTGCGGAGCGCGGCGAGATCAACTTGCAGGAGTTGGCTGCGTTGCAGGCGTCGAAGGAAGCGATGTTCGGGCGTAAAACCGATTTGTTCGCTGAGAGCGAGTTGAACAGGATTTACACTCGTTCCGATTACAACGCTGCGTTGGCGACGGAGCGGGCGGCACGTCAGCGGGCCTTGGAGGCCGCGCAGCAGCAGCGGATTATCGCTCAGGCGGCTGCGGCACAGCAGGCGTTTGCGGGGCAGCAGAGCCGGTTGCAGCGTGAGCATGAGGCGGCGATTTCTGCGAAGGAAACAGCGGCTGCTATCGCTCAGGCGGAGTCGGCGACGGAGATCGCTCAGATCGAGGCGGCTGCCGCTGAGGCGCAGCGCTTGTCTGAGGATTACATCATGGTCAACGTGGATGGTGTCGATATTCCTGTGGACAGGGATTGGTACATCGAGGAGCATCTGATCGGACCTGGGGCTGGTTCTAACACGGGGTCCGATCTGAATCTGGTGGAGATGCTCGATAGTGCGGGCAACGAGTTCTTGGTGGATGTGGGTGGTGTTTCACCAGAGGGAGATCCGTATTTGACCTCGTCGGCGGCTACGAATCTGCAAATCACTGGGGAGCCGCTTACACCCGCTTGGGCTGAGTAGCCGTGGCGGAAACAGACCGCAGACGGATTCTCGACGCCATCCAGGGGACGGCACCCACAGGGGGGTCGTTCGGCAGGGTCACACCAGGGTCGTTTGTGCAGTCGGAACCGATCAAGCATCGGACGCGCACCACGCCGACTATCGGCGGGACGCCGATTACACGGTTCGCGAAGCCTGAGCGGGAAGATGGGGGTTTCAAGGGGGCGTTCGGAAAGCTGATCGATGTGATCGACTTTCCCGCGGCGATGTTCCGTTCGGGCGTCAAGGAAAGCATCGACTTTGTCAGCAACCTCTCCCAGGGGAAGAACCCTTTCGGCGAGGGCGGGGCCAGCCTGGGCGAGTGGTGGGAGCAGACCACCGACCACATGCTCATGTCGGAGGTGCTGCGCGAAACGGGCATAGCTGAGAAGCTGGGTATCGAGCCTGGGAGCAAAACGGAGATGGCGTTGGGGTTCGGCCTGGATGTCTTCACCGACCCCATCGTGTGGGCCACGGGCGGCGCTGGAGCGATCCCGCGGGTGTTGAAAGGCATGGGGAAAGTCGACGATGTCGTCAAAGCATTGACGAAGGCGTCAGGTCTGGCCGCCACGCCAGCGAAGGCCGCCGAGCTGACAGCCGCCGCAGCGCGGGTCAGCAAGAGCCGGTCGATCCTGTCGGCCGGCAAAGCCCTGGACGAGATCGGTATCAAGTCTGGGTTGACGTTCACGATCCCTGGGACGGGCCGGTTGGGCCGTCACATCGTGGAGAGGCCGCTGAGTTTCGCCACGGGTGGTCTTGTGGGCAAGGCTGCTAGAGCGCAGCGAGCCAAATATGTTCCTTCGTTTATTCTGCCCGACAAGGCGTTCGACGTTCAAAAGTACGCCCCTCAGATCGCCGATTCGATGAAACTGTTGAAGAAGGGCGAAACAGCGGTGGCGGACATGCTCCTCAAGGGTGGCATCCCGAAGGAGTTGCATAAGAGCATCATGGACGCTGCGGCGTTCGGTCGCCGCGCGCCGATCACACTGCCGTTCACGATGCCGTGGTCGACGCCGCTGTTGCAGGTGGTCGCGCCGCTGCCTGGGTATGCGATGCGTCTGGCGACGCAAACCAAGGTCGTTCAGATGGCTGACAACGCGTTGAATGCTCGGGCGCCGATACGGCGGATGAGGCTTTCCGACGACCCTGATACCGCGTTGGCTGGGGTTTTTATGGAAGAGGCTGCCAATAAGGCCGCAGTTGCGGCCGGCACGTTCAGGGGGAAGCTCCTCGGCGCTCCTGGGAAGCCACCTGTCGGGTGGCGGATGGCAGCGAAAGCCGCGAACGTCCCCGAGGAGGGGTCGGGGGCTATGCGGCTGGTCGACAAGATGAAGGAGTTCAAGATTTCTTCTGAGGACATGATGCGGGCTTCTGACAGGCCCACATTTGTGAACGGGGTGATCAACCCCGAGTTGCCTGAGTCGTTCCGCCGGCTCGGCAGCCGCGGCGTCGAGTTCCATGAGGAGCTGTTGAAGTGGTGGGATGACGCACGCCGGCTCACTAACGATGCGTTGGGAGAAACGCGGCTCGCTGGTTTCGCCGACGACCTGTACGCGGCCCGTTACCTGTCGACGGCCGGCAAGAAGATCCTCGGCGGCGAGGGGTTCGAGTTCACGGGACCGGCTTTGGGCGGCTCCCCGTGGAAGCCGCGCACCATTCTGTCGCCAGGGGCCTACGACGACAAAGTGGCGCGGTTGGGGGAGGCTGAGGCGGAGCGGCTGTACACCAACTCGTTCCTCGGCGAGATGTTTGAGAGCCCGATAAAGACCGGCAGGTCTATCCTCGATCAGAGGGACGAGATCGGTAAGCGGATTCTCGGTGAGCAGGAGTACAAGGGGTTGTTCTCCGATGATTTCAACGAGGTGGTGCAACGGTATATCCACAACATGACTGAGGGTGTGCAGTCTGGGAATGTGCTGCGCGAGTTGAAGAACGTGGGTGTTATCTACCGGTCTGGTGCTGGCGGTATCAGCATGGATCTCACTAAGCGCTTGAAGGACATTGTCGGTGAGGGCGGCACGATCAAACAGTTCGAGGGCAAGATCGATGCGAGCCGTGTGGGGGCGGCTCGTCTGAGGCAGGTCGACGAAGCAGCGGAGGGTGTGGAGCTGGTAGGGGCCGCTGGGCTGCCAACGCCGGCCTCTTCGGTGCCTGAGATGCTCGCACCCGAGTTGGGTCGGCGCATAAACGCGGCGACGCGAGCCGTCGAGGGTCTTCAGGCGGGGAAGGCAACGTGGTTGCCGAAGGATCTCCGAGCGGCAATCAAGGCCGTGAACTCGCTCGGAGAGCTGCCGACCGAGGGGTGGGCTCGGATCATGTCGGAGTATGCGGGGTTCGCGGACGATATCGGTTGGGAGATACGACGGCTGAGGCAGATGGTCGACGGGGTGGACGCCGCTGCGAAGCGGGCGGGCGCCAGGGGTTACGCACAGTTGCAGGCCCAGAGCCGCTCCGTGGCCGTGTTGGAGTCTGCGTTGGCTCAGATGAATGGTCGCATGGCGCGTGGGGCGTTGAACGACAGGACGGTCAGGGCTGCCGATCAGGTTGTTAAGACTTTGCAGACTGGTCGCGTGCCGTCCAGTGTGCTGCCTGAGATCAAGGATTGGGCGAAGAAGTATTCGGAGTGGGTTGATCTCGACAATCTGACGGGGTCGACGGTGTATCTGCATGCCGCTGATGACGACTTCTTGCAGGCAGCGTTCAATCAGATCAGGAGCGGCACCGCTGCCCTTGGTCCCGCACCGACCTTTGAGGAGTTCACGGCGATGGTATTGCGGGGGAAAGGAATCAGTTACTGGCCTACGAAAAAAACTCCCTTCGGCCCCGAATCGGCGGCGATAGCGCGTGATGCCAGATTCTCGGAGGCCGCAGGAGAGGGGGGGTACGACTGGGCGATGGGGATGTCACACGGGTACTCCCCTGAGGACATTGCCCTGTTCTCCGTTTACAAACATGCGCCGACGGTGAAGGGCATGGCGGGCGATGGGATGGGAGAGTGGACGGGCCGCAAGGGGCTGATGGGCGGCGTCCCACATTACGGCACGCAGCCAATGGCGCGGAATGTTCTCGATGAGGAAGCCCTCCGAATCGGATACGAAGCCTTCGTGGAGGGCCGCGCCGCCTATGCGGCAAGCCCAGCGGCCCGTCAGATGGCAATGCCCGACCTGGCGTACATCGCCGACAAGGTCGCCCAAACAGAAGCAGGCGTACTCGCCAAGTCCCGCGTCTACAACGAGGTGTTAGAGGAAGCCAAAGCAGCAGCGGAGAAGTGGCAGGCCAACGCACCCGACTTGGAGCGTGGGCTCGAAGAAGCACGGCTCCTCGCCCAGAAGGACATACTCACTCCTGACGAGTTGTTCAACCAGCAGAAGTACCTACAGTCCGCCAAAGAGCAGGCCATGGAACTCGAACTGGAAATGAACCGTGCCCGCCAGTCGGCGGAGCTGGGGCGGCGCATCTCGGCGGCTGACAGCCAGGAGCAGGCCCTCGGGATGATCAACCAGGAACGCAACCTCCAAGGGTTTCAGCACGCGTACAACGAGGCGCTGTCGAACCAGTTGACGGGGCCGTTCCTGAAGGGCTATTCGGCGGTCAACATGAAAGAGTCCGCTGACCTGTTCGCAGCGGCCACCTACGCCGCGGCGAAACTCAACAACGCCAAGGCGTTCAAAGAATGGTCGAAGGGGTACTTCTCGTTGTTGAACTATTGGAAGGCTCAGGCGGTCGCTACTCCTGGGTTCGTGATTCGTAACATCATGGGCGCGACTTGGATCAACTCTCAGATCCTGGGTGTTGAGATGGGTCAGCACATGAAAACTTCGGCGATGAAACGCACCGCGATGAGAGCGTCTATCGACGCGACCAAAGACAAGAAGTACCAGAAGTACCTGGAGGGCGTGGCGAAGGCCCGCAACGTCCCGATTGAGGTGCCGGTCGCTGGTCAGATCTCAACCGGCACCCAGTATCTGTGGTGGAAGGCAAGCACGACCGGCAAGCCGATCAAACTTGTGGGGATACGCGGGGCGATGCGTAACGCCACTGATCGCGATTGGCGGATCATGGACGAGATAGACCGAGCGAGGATAGCCGGCGGCGGTCAGGCTCAGATAGAGGTAGCGGAGAAAAGCGGGCTGGCCCCTACGGGGACTTGGAATCCGTTCAGGGCGCATTTCTGGCCGTTCAGATCGGTGCGGAAAGCCAACACTGAAGCCGAGTACATGGTGCGTATGACCGCAGCGCGCCACATCATGGAGGGGGGCGGGACTCTCGACGATGCGTGGAAGGGGATCCGCAAATACCATTTCGATTACAGTGAGATAACACCAGCCGAAGCGAGAATCAAAGCGGTCATCCCTTTCTGGAAATGGCAGAAGAACATTCTGCCGGTGCTGGTCGAATCAATCGGGTCTCGACCGGCTGCGTGGTCGAGGCTGCGGCAGATCAAAGGCGAACTGGAATACGCCAGCGAAGCCGAAGGTGTCGTGCCCGACTATTTCATGGAGAACCTCGGTATCCGTTTGCCGTGGAGGATGCAAGGATCGCAGGTGTATCTGCTGCCCGATTTGCCGTTCAAAGATCTGAACCGTTGGATGAAACCTGGGGAGCGGGAGATCACGGGTTTGAAGCCGTTGGACATGGCGACCAGGATTTTCGCCGAATCAGCATTTCCTTTCGCCAAGCTGCCTATCGAGATGTGGGCCGGCAAGCAGTTCTTCGCTGATCTGCCGTTGAAGGGTCGTTTCCAGAACGTGCCGCCGTCGTATGCGAACATCCCAGGGTTGATGCCGATCCTCGGTGGTTTGGGGAAAGCGGAGAAGAACCGCAAGGGCGAATGGAAGATGACCGACACGGACCTGTACGTCTTGGATCAGTTGATGCCGTTCATGGGCCGGCTGCGCCGCCTCATCCCTGGCGAGGAGAAGTACGAGAAGCGGTGGCTGACGACGTTCATGTCGACGATGTTTGGTGGCGGTCTCAGGGCGAACACCCCGACTGAGCAGCGCAACCAGTTGATCCGCATGCAGCGTGAGTTGTCGGACGACATGAAACGCATGATCGATATCGAGGTCCGTGAGGTCTAGACTCGCTGGGACGAAAGCGGGTTAGGTTGATGAACTTCATCTCACGCGACGATTGGCATGCCAGACCGCCGAAGCGAGCGTTCACACAGTTGCGTCCCTCTCGGGTCGTGGGAATAGTCGTTCATCACTCTGGCGTCGCGAACCCGCCTGATGGTGTGAACGCAGTCCGAGCCTACGAGCGATACCACATCGACACTCGGGGTTGGAATGCGATTGCCTACAACTGGCTCGTTGACGAACGCGGAGTGATCTACGAGGGGCGCGGCCCAGGGATCGTTTCGGGCGCCACCAAGCATTACAACTTTAAAACAGAAAGCATCTGTTACACAGGCTACGGGGGCACGAAGCTCCCTGAGGTCGCCCTCGTAAGTATCGCTGAGGTTATCGAAGACGTTCAGGCCCGCTACGGGGGGAGACTGTGGTTGAAAGGGCATCAGGATCTGGCCGCGACGACCTGCCCAGGGTCGGAGCTGTACGCATGGTTGAAGAACGGGTGTGTCCTCTACGAGGGCAACCCGTCGACCATTGATTTCGAGGGCATCGCACGGTACCTGCGGGATTTGGGTGCGGGGCTGGACAACATTCCGTTGTCGAGGGCCCGTCGGTCTCGAGGCCAGTTGGTGCAGTTGGCGCAGGGGCGTTTGAAGGATCGCGGGCATGATCCTGGTGGCATCGACGGGGTGTTCGGGCCGAGAACGAAGGGCGCGGTGAAGAGTTTTCAGCGGTCTTTGGGGTTTCTCCGCCCGAACGGGGTTGTTGACCGTTCAACGTGGGACGCTTTGTTCTTGTTGTAGGAGGTACTTTCATATGCCCAAGACCACTGGTTACGGCACGTTCGAGGAAACGTTCGGGTCGCAGAACGAGCAGCTCTACGACTCAACGTCGTCGTTCAACATGTGGGACATGTCGCAGATGGCGAAGAAAGCCGCGTCGTACCTGCGTAAAACCAAGCTCGGCAACGCCGCCTATGGTGGCCGCCCGTTCGGAAAGTAGGCGCCATGCACCGTGACGGCAAGACTCCGAAGCTGGTAAAGGCCGGCCGTGTGCTGGTCGACAGCATCAAGCGCGGCAGTTTCTCGCTGCCGCCTGGGCAGTCGCGTGAAGCGGCCCGTAGGGCCCTGCGAGACTGACAGTGGGCAGAAAGCGCCCGAAGCCCCGCTACTAGCCGTGCCTCTCAGACGAGGATCTAACCGTGCGACGGTGTCGCACAACATCGGCAAGCTGATCGGCGAGGGCTATCCGAAAGATCAAGCAGCGGCCATCGCCTATTCGAAGGCTGGCCGCGGAAAGAAGGGTAAGAAGTGACTACTTCATCTAAGTTTTCGTGGGGGTCGTGGGGCGAGAGGGCAGCGTGGACAGCCGTTCAGGCTTTCGCTGCCGTCATCGTCATCGGCCAAAGCTCCACTGTTCGCACGGCGCTCATCGCTGCCGCGGCGGCTCTACTGTCGGCGGTGAAGACGCTGGCTAGGGAACGCCTCGGGTCGTGAGTGAGGAGGCCGCGTTCGACTACGAGTCGGCGTGGTCTGCGTGGTTCGCGAGCCCAGTCAGGGCGGAACTCCAGGCGGGTATCGCCGAGGAGTTAGACCGCACTAGCGGCATCTTCGACGTTCAGGACGGCACTCACGCCAAGTGGAACGGCGACCGGCTCGGCGTGTTGACGGTGTTCAACACTGATGAACTCATCGCGTTGATGTGCGCTTGGGAGGAAGCGGAGAGCGGCAACTGGTTGGCTCAGAAAGAGGTGCTGATCTGGTTGGAGAAGTGGATGCAGTTCATCACTTGCTGCGTTGAGGCTGGTCCGTCCGACTGAGGTCGGCGTCGCAAATCTCGGCGAGGTTCCGTAGCGCTTCGGCTGCTTCGCCGAACCGGCAGTGCCCCCAGGTGTGGAACATTGATTTGCGGAGCATCCTCCACTCCAGGTTTCTGAACGCTTTGTTCAGATCAGCGGTCGTTTCGTCGAGCTGATCGGGGGACGGCTCAAAGCGTCTGGTCGTAGTGGTCACGGAACCGTTCTCTCACGACGGGGTTTTCGAGGAGCTGTTCTTGGAGGCCGGCCACAATCGTGTCTCGTCGTCGCGCCAGAGTAGTTTTAGGGACGCCCACAACGCGGCCAACGAAGCGCAAAGAAAGCCTAACGACAATAAGCATGTCAAAAATCCAGCGGTCATCTTCCTCCAGGTTGTCGAGGGCGTCAGCGAGGGCTTCTCGCAACGCGATTTGTTCCAGTACGGACTCTTCGGGGTCTTCGGCAGGGGGGCAAGACATGAGTGCTTCAATCGGCGAAAACGCTCGGTGGAACGCCGAAGTGTGTCGCCGATGGCCGCTTCCGTTTGGGAGCAGCGGGTCGTAGGTGGATTCTTTCCGCCGGCCATCACTCACTGTTCCCATTGCTCCAAGAGAAGAGGGACGGCTTGAAGCCGTAGTACGCCTTACCCTCTCGGAACGTCCCGAAGGACGCCTCTCCCTTGTCAAGCAACTTGGTGATCGTCTTCAACGGTATGAACGCATGCTGTTGTTTCGGTGTTGACCAGATCCACAACCAGACGGGCATGTGCCCGTCCCACATCGTGAGAGCCGAGAGCTTCTCCTGTTTGAGTTTGAGACCGTTTTTGCCGCAGCCCATCACCTCGATCAGGGTGGTGACGGTGACGTAGTCGGGGGTGTAGCGGAGGAACAAGGGTAGCGTTTCTATCGAGTAAGGCGGCCGTTTGAACCCGTACCGTGCCCACCCTTCGGTGCGTTCCTCGAACGCTCCTTCGGCTTCGTCGCCCATCACACCGTACCGTTGGTCCCACGACAGGTCGGCGAAGGTCACCTGGGCAGCTTTCGGACTACGATCATTTGCACCAGCCGGTCGTCGGGGTAGGCGACACCGTTAAGGCCGTCTTCTACCAGTTTACACAGGTTGGTGGCGTCGGCGGTGAGGGGGGAGACCGCTTCGTCGATGGGGCCGATGGTCACATCAGTCCAGTCGGGGTGGAAGAGGATGACCAGGGAGACTGGTTCTTCGTAGTAGGGCCCGTCGTACAGTTCGGCTACGCGTTTCTCAGCGTCGAGGGTTTTCTTGTCGGTGTAAGCACGGCCGCGTGCGAACCGTGGCCGGCTTTTCGACTTGGGTCGGCCTGGGATCTTGAATCGGTAGATCAACTACTGGCAGCCGTGGGAGTTGCTGACGAACCGAAACCGCTCACAGTCTTTGATGAGGTCTCGGAGATCCGATTTGGAGTCGAGCATCGACATGGTGATCTTGGCCCCGTCGGTGGGGAAGCACGGCACTCTGCTGTTGGCGATGTTGCTCATGGCTCGCAGCGTTTCGATCTCTCGGGGCGCGTCGGCTTTGAGTTCGTCTAGTTCCATCATCGGGGCCTTCGCCATCGGGGCTTTCGCCAGGTGGACGGCGAATGGTTTTCTTCGATCTTCTGCTTCTGGGCGGCGTCGGTGTAGGGGCGCAGCATGAAGATACAAGGGTCGTTGCCTTCTTCCCAAACGTCGTCTTCTTCTCTGGTGGATGGGATCCCGTCATGGGTGGTGCATACCGCGGGCCCGCAGAATCCCTGCTCGATTCCGTACACCAACCAGCGGTCAAAGTCCATGTCCATCATGTCATCGTCCCATCTTCGCACCAGCGTCATCAACGAGTTTGCGTAGCTGCTGCTCGCCGCTGGCACCACGGGCCGCGAACTTCTGACCCCACTTCAGGTCACACTGGCGGGTCCATTCGAGAACCGCGTCGGATGCGTACAACTGTCTGAACAGGGAGCAGGCGAACGAGAACAGGGCGAGGCTGCGGTCATTATGCAACGGGCCGGTGTCCCATATGTCTCGGGCTACGAACCTGAAGTTGGCGTCGATCCTGGTGTGGG
>Ga0114906_1001903_pt1 | contig 10709 bp, 17 predicted proteins | sample MalvirDeepMed_M9_FD_89687 | JGI IMG/M metagenome (GOLD analysis project Ga0114906, IMG submission 89687) | Marine viral communities from the Global Malaspina Expedition - Malaspina viral metaG DeepMed_M9 | ecosystem: Environmental > Aquatic > Marine > Oceanic | place: Mediterranean Sea... | reverse complement strand
TTGGTTATGTACTGGTAAACCAATGCGTTCCAATCGGCACTGCCATCTAAAACAGAGATAGCATCCATCATTTGACGTAGTTCCTGTATAGTTGCAGGTTTAGGCATTTTAGCCTGAATACTGCGTGTGTACAGGTCAATCATCTGGGGGATGTATTTATTGCCGTTATGAGTCATCCTAAGAGCCGTTACAACATCAGCAGGCTCGATAGGGTCAACATGAATCATGGGAAATCTACGAAGCAGGGCTTCATGGAATTCACGTTCATCATTGGCAGTGATAAATATAGTGAGATTACTTAAATTAGCATGAATATCACCATCCTCAACGCCGGGTAGAGACAGGCGACCATATTGTAGAAAATCCAAAAAGAATCCATCTACGCTGGGCCGTGTCTTATCCCATTCATCGAGCATCAACATCACTGGTCTTTTGCGTGACTCAATAGCAGCCTGAAAAATCTTTCCATGGCCAATCTTAACACCTGAGATAGTATTCTCAGAGGGCATAATCTTGACCAGCAAATCTTCTTCACGGGTGCCTTGGGTACATTGATGTACAAAAAGCTGGCGGTCTAACACTTTAGCAAGTACCATTGGTAGGTAACTTTTACCCGTACCAGCCATTCCATATAGAAATGCTCCACTTACAGGTCTTGTATGCATTGATGTCATTACCTTGGCAACAAAGTCAGGTGAACAAATGTATCCACTTTCATTTAGAGCCATGTGTAGTCCACTAAGGCTATCAAGATATGTAGGCTTTGGTACGGATTGTGTTTGTTTATCCGCCATAACGCTTCCTTTTTATTAATGGCTCGAAACCATATCGAGCACAAATCTTAGAGAGCCAAGACATTCCGTTCATTAGACATTCCAGTCATGGCTATAGCTCTTACAACTACTGGGCGATATAAATCGGTGTTCATTGCAGAAATCTGTCCAGCGACCTTGACTCTCTATTTAAATCTTTGCCCCTACAGAAAACATGACTAAACCATAGGGGCGCACCAACATATAGTTAGGGTAATCTATCTATCAGTGGTAGTAAAATCTTGCTGATTTCTTCTACACCATCTGTTACTTTAGTGAATTGATTTGCTATCTTATTCATCTCGAGCAAATCATCTAAATCTCTGTCTGGTGTATTTAATGCCATTATTGACTCGCCAAACGATTTACCGAACTCAGCAAATTTTAGTAAATTTTCTACAATTTCCTGCTTTTGTTCATTACTCATAGCACTATCCTTATTAGTTGAAATATTAATACCAGTACAGCGAAGAGCAATACTGCATCACCGGCTGTATCGCTGGTAGTTTTATCTATAAATTTATCCATTTTCATATTTACACCATTTACAATTGCTACATAGGTTATCTTCATGTATCTCAAGTAGTATGCCATGATAAACATGATTGCCTATTATTCTTGGGCTTTTCGTTACATTAGTATCATACAACTGCTGAAATTCTATTGGTCTTAAATGTTTTATAGCATTCCATTTAACTTCACCAACGCCATAAAAATCTTTCATTTCATATATATCTTCAAGCGTTCTTTTCATCATCAGCTCCTTTATTATAAATCTTGTCATAACATTCAAGGCACAACTGGCCAGAGCCTTCAATATACCCCAGCCTTAAATCTATTGGCATAGTCTTATCATACAGCGAATCATCACTACATACAGTACATTTATCTTTATCATCGCCAAATTGTTCTTTAAACACAAGTTTTTCATCTTCCTGCATTGTATCTTCAACTTCTCTTTGCAGTTTCTCGAAATGGTCTGTTTCAGTTATATTGCCCATGAATTAATATCCTTTGCTGTAAAAATAGTTACCAATGTTGTATAGTTTACTAGCCAGAGCCCAAGCTTTACCATCATCTTCGACTTTTAATAATTTGCTCCAGAACGTTGTACCACTGCCCCATATACCAAAAGCTATCTCACATGAGATATAGCCAAGGTATTCAAAGAACAATCTTTTATGTGCTGGTACATACCTTCCATCTTGGTCTGGCAATCTTGTGTAATCTTTCATATGCTAGTCCTCAAATATCTTTTGTAAGTCTAAATATTCGCTATTCATTTGTTCCATAGCCCATTTTTTTACATCATTATCCCATCCATGTCTGCTAATGTGTAATTTTACTATACTATCAAGTTCATCGCCATCTAATTTATTATTACTAACAAATATATCCATTACGCACTCTTTTATAAAATCATCGTCTGGATACTTAGCATCAGTCATTTCTACTGGAGGTTTATATCCCATTTTACATTCCTTTCATTTTTAAAGCTTCTATCAGGTATTTAGCATAACCTGTTAAAATTTCTTTACCTTCAAACAAGAATGATTCAGCGTTGTTCTTTACAGCTTTATTATATATAGACTGCAATTTCTTTGTATTCTCTCTTGTAAATATTATGTGCTCTTTCATCTTATCTAGCGAACAATACTCTCATTTCTGTCTTAAATTCTTGCTCAGTTATGTTCTTATTGTCATAACTATTAAATGTGCGTTTAATTCTGGTTAAAAGCCAGTCCTGTCTGTCGCGTTCAAATGTCGTAAGTTTGTTGGGTATATAACGTACGCCATTAGGAACACCAGCATATATATCTTCATACTGGAAACAATCATCATTTAGCGTAGTTGTTATTTTCTTTACGTTATCATGTATAACAACTGGTAGTTTATGTTCATTGCCGTCATCATCCTTGAACATCAAAGGACTGTTGCTAAACATTTCATTTACAAAGCTTTTCTGATATTTAGTGGGGATATATCTAACAATAGATTTACCCTCGAAGCTAAATGTAAGTTTGTTCTTTCTGTCTATAAATACTGTTAACATCTGTTATGTTGTTTCGTTGTTCAATTTCTCAATAACGAATTCTAAATCTTTTTTAATGGGTTGAATGTTATCATCATCTTCAAAAAATGAAATAATGAAATCTAATATGTTGTTTAATAAATACAGGATGATTTTTTTATCTCTTTTATCATTAAAATGTATTTTTGTCATGTTTTCCTTTGTTGGTGTTTTGGGTGTGTGTGTCAAATATACCTTGTAAAAAAAAGGGTGATGAATTCACACCACCCTTTTAGGTATGTGTAAGGGTTAACTACTTCGTAACTGTTTTCCCTTCATGGTTAGTGTACTTTGTACCTTTTTTAAGTGTAGTTAACATCTTAGGTTTTCCATTAACTAAGACATACTCCCGGAAAAATGGATTCTGTATTCTATACAGTTTACCGGACTTACCAACAAAACACTCGTTAGAATCGGTACGTTCGTTAATTAATGTAATAACGTCCCGTTTCGTATCTTTCATGTTGTCGGTGAAGTCCTCTCCATTCGTCCCAATACCATCAGTACTCGGAGGACGTTTACCAAACATCCCCAGTGTTTTGACCTTAGACTTAACCAGTTCAACATCAAAGGTCTTAGTCTTAGGATTATAACATTCGAACAAGGTAATCTTCCAATTATCACCACCAACGTTGTTAAGGTCAGTGTTGTTAACGGAGTCTTGATACCAAGTTTGAGATGTTATCTCTGTTGGTAGTGTTGGGAGTGTATCCTTTGTCAGTGGAGGAACTACAGAGGGTTTTCCCTTTGTAGGTTTTAGTTGTCCTTTTGACATGATATACTCCTTTTTCATGTGTGTAATATACGGAGACTGTCATTACCAAACAATCAATCAATAATGTATGTATGATATATATATTTAATATTACTCTCCAAAAATTGAATGAAATTAAACCTAATATACATTATGCGCATAAATGTAACGTCAAAAATCTCAACCCAGAATCATAATCTCAACCAGTATTCGACCCAGTTGGGGGCGGGGTAAAAGACTAACCCACATTGTACAGCAATTTTTACAATTTCCACACAAAACACATCTCTCTATAGCTTTATTATATATATTATATACATATAGCTAAGGGCTTATATAAATATATGAAGCTATAGCTGTATTATATATATATAAGCATAGCTATATTAGTTATAATATATATATATAAGCTATGGCCCAAAAAGCAAAGTTTTGTTCTTGTATTTCAGCTTAAAAAGCAGTTATATTAGCCCACAACAAAAAACTGGAGTTAAAAGCTATGGCTAATACCAAGAAAGCAACAAAAAGAGCAAGAACAAAAATGAATCCTGTGTTTAGGGCCCTGAAAAAGCCTGTTAAGTTGCCCTTTAAATTGAAGAAGTGGTAGCAGTTGGCAGTGGAAAGAGTAAATCAAGGCTTTTGGAGTTGGCAAGGAAGAATTGTGCTAATTGGGATAATGGAAAATGTATTGGCTGTATGATGAAAACTGAGAATAAAGTGATTATTTTAAGAATATCCGGCAGATTTGCTAATCAGCCCTGTCAAGTTAATAAAAAATGTGAATATTTCGATAATGTGGTTATACAAGGAATAAATGATGGAACTTGAACATCTTGATTTAGTTGATACAATCAGCAGATTACGTGAAATATGTAAAAAACTGGATATATCCGCTATTCTTGATGGAAATGCTAAACAAATGGATATTATATCCGAAATAAAGATGAGAGTTGAGAATATGGAAGTAGAAAGGGTTGAGGCTGTGGATTTAGGAATGCCTTACTATAAGGCCTGATATGGCTAAGAAAAAAATACATAGAAGGGCTATTGTAATTCCTGATGTACATTTTCCTTTTCAGGATGATTCGGCTATTAATGTGGTGCTGAAGGCTATAAAAATGGTTAAACCTAATATATTCGTCTGCCTTGGCGACCTTGGTGAATGGGTAAGTGTTTCGCCGTGGCGTTATAAACGTAGAAAGAGGCCGCCGCTGGAGTATACACTGGAAGATTTAGAATGTGAGGCTGATAAAGTGAATGCCGGGCTCGATTTGTTCGATAATGTCTTGAAAGACGTTGGCTGTGTAGATAAACATATGATTGAAGGCAATCATGATGACTGGCTGAATGCTTTTGTAGAAGAGTTTCCGTACTTGCCAAACTACAAGTTTAAGAATATTATGGGCCTTAAAGACCGAGGCTACAAATATTACCCGTATGGACATCTATTACAGATTGGCAAACTATACTTCTACCATGGCGGACATTACAGCACAGTTAACCACACCAGACAGCACGTTATGAACCTTGGCAAGAATATTTTATATGGGCATACACATGATGTACAAAGGCAGGGCGTTACCCATGTAGACGGTGCTCACCATGCTTGGACTCTTGGCTGTCTCAAGGATATGTCAAAAGAGAAGAATCAGTGGCTCAGGGGCCGTCATACCAACTGGTGTCATGCTTTTGCCATAATTGACTGGTTTGAAGACAATAATTTTAGAATTGATGTAATTGACATACATAAGGGAAAAACATACGTATGGGGAAATCTAGTAGATGGAAACGCATAGTGTCCGGAGGGGTGGCACGGGCTACCAAGTAATTAGGTTGGGAGTGGCACTATGCATACCAAACTGGTAAAAAAACGACTAGAGTACCTGTATAACAACAAAGATGAGTTTTTTGACAATCATGATGATGAACTTGTGGATGACTGGCGTGAAGCTTCTACTGGTGATTGGATACTTACTGACGATGGTCAGGTATGTAAAATACTACATCGTGGGGTATTTTCGACTGGTAAGGAGTATGTTCGTACTGTTCTTGGTTCATATCCTGTACGAAACTCAATTCAGATTACTGGCGACCTAGCCGAAGACGTATACAGGTTCACAAAGTATGTAAAGTGCAGAAAACACAGGATAGATGAAGAAAAGGTTAATAACCGTGAAATAGTGTTTGCCAAGTATGTTGCTAACGGTATGCCGCCAGAACAGGCGTATATCAGGTTATTTAAGACTAATGACAACAAATACTCCAAATCTGCATCAACAGCTCTATTAAAAACTAAGAGGATAACAAAATTGATTAGCGAAGAAACTAAGAAACTACTTGGTGAAGTTGGTATTGATGAAGAATACTTGCTTTCCAGAACAAAAGATATTATTGATAACTATGATGCCCGTGATTCTGATAAACTAAGGGCTCTTGAGATGATGATGAAAATAGCTGGTATGTTTCCTAATGATAAGAAAACCGAGTCCCTTACCGTATTTCAAGGATTTACTAGGGAACAGCTGCAGCAACTGAATAAAGCCGATGTCAAGGCTATAGGGCATGCAGAAAAAAATATCACATAGCGATATATCATTGTATATAATGCCTCTTTATAGTAGTAGAATAAGAAAATGCAGGGTATGCAGCAGGGCTATTAATAATCACAAGAAGATGATTGTTTTTAATGAATTCTATATGCCTGTAGGTTTTAGCTGTAAATACTGTAATTCTGTGTATATTGAAAATGATATATTGATTGATGTTGGCAATCCTGATAAAGTGGATATCTATGGAGAATCGTGAGTTAGATAATTTTTTTGAATCTTACTTGGATATAGATTCTTGGGCAGAAAAACTAGAGGATAAAGAATATGAAGTACAAAGCCGTAGGAAAAAGAGTTTATCGAAAAAACAGCAAGAAAGACAAGTGGGTAATAGAAATGAAGACCATGAGTTCATTCCACGCCGCAAAAATGGTAAAAAGATTAGAAATGGAGCAAAATGAATGGCGTCCAAAGAAAAAGAAATAGAATCCTTTAATATAGTCCCACCACCATCTGAGTCTAAGATAAATGATGAAATACTCAAGAAATCAATAGGTGACCTGATATATTTTGGCAGGGCCTTTCTGCCTAAGGATTTTCTATATAAGAGCGCTTCACCTGATTTTCATTACACTGTTGCTGAAAAACTGTTAAGTACTAAGCCGGCAGCCCGTATTTGTAATATCCTGCCTCGCGGATTTGGTAAGTCAATACTTGCCAAGACGTCTGTAATCCATAAAATGCTGTTTTCACCTCAGGGTGATAGATTGTTTATTGCTTGGGTTGCTGAGGAACAGGGACAGGCTATTGACCATATTAAGTACGTTAAGTCACATTTTGAGTATAATGAGAAGATAAAGTACTATTTTGGCAATCTGGCCGGGGATGCTGTTGGCAACAGGTGGACTGAGAAAGATATTGTTACATCCAAGGGCGACAGGATAATTGCTAAAGGAACCAGCCAAAGGCTTCGTGGCCGTACTGAGATTGATGTACGTTATACTGGTATCATTCTTGATGACTTTGAATCTGAATTGAATACCAAGACTCCTGAAAGACGGGATGAGATTAAGAAATGGATTGTATCTACGGTATATCCGGCCCTTGAGGAATCTCCCGGCAGGGAAGGTTGGATATGGCTGGCCGGTACTATTGTACACTATGACTCATTCCTGCAGATGATTGTTGATGGTTTAAGGGAAGCTAATCGTGAAGGCCGTAAATATCCTTGGGATGTTACATTCCATAAAGCCATAGAAGATGAAAAGCCGTTATGGCCTGAACAGTTCCCGTTAAAAAAGCTTGCTGCCAAGAAAGGTGAGTTTATTGAAGCTGGCATGGTTAATAAGTTTGCTCAGGAGTATATGAACGATGCCCGTGATATATCAGATGCATCTTTTAAGATTGACAGGATACAGAAGCATAACTATACTTTTATTTCTAAAGATAAATTTGCTTATCTTGAAGACAATGATGGGAACTTTATTCCGATTAATGTGTATATAGGAGTTGATGTTGCTGCTACTGCTACAAAGAAATCAGACTTTCAGGTTATTCTGGTAATTGGTATTGATAAGGCTAAGAACAGGTATGTACTGGAATATTTCCATGAAAGGATACCTACATTCGATGTACCGGAGAAAATCATTGATATTGCTAAGAAGTATTCTCCAGTGAAGCGGGTTACAATAGAAACAGTAGCAGCTCAGGAAATGGTTCGTGATATGGTTACCCGTATAGCTACAAAGGATAGAAGGTTGATACCCGGCATATTCAAGGGCGTAAGGCCACCGGCAGGAATTAAGAAAGAGGATAGGTTGGAAACATCTCTCGGCCCTATCGTTAATTCAAAGAAATTGTATATTCGTAATAGTATGACAGAGATTGTGGATGAATTCTTTGAACATCCCTTTGCCAAACATGATGACCTTATGGATGGGCTGTATTATGCTGATTATTATGCTAAACCACCATTAAGCGGTAAAGTGGATAAGAAAGAGGTAAATAACCGTAGCAGTAATACTCAAACCAGCAAGAAATATAACTGGTTTACAGGTGCCAGAGTAAGCTAAAAAAAGTTTGCTTTTGCTATTGACAAGTATTATAATTGTTACTTAACTTATAAAGTATCTATGCAAATACAAGAAGACCCGAGAGCTAAGATTACCAGAGAGCTTCATCAGCGATATCGTGACGCCCGTTCTGAATGGGATACGGAGGCTAGGAAAGATATTGACTTCTTTTACGGTAATCACTTTAGTGATAATGAAGTAGATGAGCTGGAAAGTAGGAATCAGGCTGCTGTCCCAATGGACAGGGTTGGCCCTGCTGTTGAGAAGATGAAGGCTATGTTAACATCCTCATCTCCGGCCTTTACAGTTATACCAAGGGAGGACTCCGATGTAAAGATGGCTAAGATGTGGCGTGTGGTGTTAAGTTATGTATGGGAGATATCTGATGGTAATGCTTAGTTAAAAGAGGCTATTCATGACCATAGTACTTCAGGATTAGGTTATTTGTATGCTTATATTGATGCTGATTCTGATTTTGGAAAAGGTGAGGTAAAATTTACAAGTGTTAATCCATTCCGTGTTTATGTACCGTCATCGAGCCGTGACAGGTATTTTAGTGATGCTGATAATATTATATTATCCACTATACTTACCGGCGAGCAGGTTTTAAATATATATCCTGAACTTGGGCCACAGCAAAATCCTGAAACCGGAGAAATGGAAGAATCTATTCTAACTAGTATTTCTGCTTACAGTGACGATGAAGATTATCCATCTGCACAGAATAGCAACCAGCAAAAGACTTGGACTCCGGCAGAATCAAAGGATTTAGAAACTACTTATCAGGAAAAGTATCAGGTATTAGAAAGATTTTATAAGACAAAGATTCCTTTTTATCAGATTATTGATGTTAATAAACAGGAAGAAATGATATTAAATGAAGAAGAATTTCAGAAATTTCTTGAGGAGAACCCCGGTGTATTTGAACGTGGTCTTGTTCAGTTTCAGGAAATTTTGCAGACCCGTATTGCGGTAGTGGCTTCTGTTGGCGAAATCGTACTATATGAATCGGTTCTCAACACTGATATATATCCTATTGTACCATTACCAAATATTTATAGTGGTACTCCCTATCCGAGGTCTGACATATCTAGGGCGAGACCTATGCAAAGGCTATTGAATAAACTCTGGTCATTGGCTTTGTCTCATGCTCAGGCTTCTGCGGGTCTGAAATTAATTGTTCCAATAGGCAGTGTTGATGATATCAGTCAGCTTGAACAGGATTGGTCTAATCCAAATGCTGTCATAGAAGTTGACAGTTCTCAGGGAGAACCCCATTTTCCAGCTCCTACACCACTGGCCGGTGAATTTTACAGGTTGATACAATCCTGTGAATTTTATATAGATTTTACATTTGGTATTCCTGAATTAATGCATGGATTTGCTGAAAAAGCACCAGATACTGTCCGCGGTACAGAAAGAATGTTGGCTCAGGGAGCTGAAAGACCTAAATCAAAGCTGAGGGATATTGAGTTAAGTATCAGGAAGCTTGGTCAGGTTATTTATGGTTTATCGAAAGGGCACTATACATTTAAAAAGATTTTTAGATTAGTTCAGGCCAACAACAATATTAATGAGGTTATGGCTAATTACTATGATGACTACAGCGAGACTGTAATGGATATTCAAAAGGATAGGCACTCCATTGGTCAGCACGATGTCAGCATAGAGCCGGGCTCTACATTACCTACAAGTAAATGGACTGAGTATCAGGTTTACGCAGAAGCGTATCAAATGGGATTAATAGACAGGGTAGAAGTGATTAAGAAGAATCCAGAAATTTTTGATAAAGAGGGTCTCATCAAGAGAATGGGTGAGATTCAACAGTTGCAGTCTCAAGTACAGCAACTTACTGAACAAAATAAAGAATTGCAGGGTGACCTGCAAACAGCGCAGAGAGAGTCTGTATCTGACAGGAAACGGGTAGAAGTTGAGAAATTTAAATCCAAACTTTCCGAGGTGCAGTCTGATGCGAAAGCCGACAGGCGAGTACAATCAAATAAACTCAATAACGCGGTGCAGCTTGAAATGGAAAAATTGAGACCACAAATTGAAGAATTTGGAGAAGGTCTTGGTTCTATTCCTTAAATTTAAGGACATCGTAGGGAGATAATTATGAGTACAATCAATGAAGAAGGTCAAGTATTAGAAGATACTGGTTTAAATCAAGAACTTGAATATGAAAATGTTCCAGTAGCTGATAGTAGTGAAACACATCATGTAGATTGGGAAAATGAAACTAAGAAGTTTCAATCAATGTATGATAGACAGAAGGTTGAAAATGACAAGATGAAACAAGATATAGAATACATGGTGGGTGAAGTTGCTAAAAATCAGAAACAAGCCAATGTCAATAATAGTACGTCTTCGCTACCTGAGGATGAGTTTAATCCTTGGGATGCGTATTATAAACCAGAGTCACCGAGTTTTAAGTTTCGGCGAGAGCAGGAATAT
>Ga0114906_1001898_pt1 | contig 10724 bp, 3 predicted proteins | sample MalvirDeepMed_M9_FD_89687 | JGI IMG/M metagenome (GOLD analysis project Ga0114906, IMG submission 89687) | Marine viral communities from the Global Malaspina Expedition - Malaspina viral metaG DeepMed_M9 | ecosystem: Environmental > Aquatic > Marine > Oceanic | place: Mediterranean Sea... | reverse complement strand
CCATCACCATCGCCATCACCATCGCCATCACCGTCTCCATCTCCGTCACCATCACCATCACCGTCTCCATCACCGTCTGAGTCTGAATCACTATCGGAATCACTATCACCATCATCAAAAGGAAGACAGCAAGAACCCGGAAGTCCACTATCGGAGTCTGAATCACTATCCGAATCACTATCTGAGTCTGAATCACTATCGGAATCACTATCACCACCATCACAAGTGTCATGACATTCGCAACAGTCAGAACCTTCCTCCAGAAAAGCACACCAGACGTATTGTCCACCTCCATTAAGGTCGTCACAGGCACCGTTTGTTTGTTGGTCACAAACCAAAACACTGTCATAACCCATACAACAACACGCACCTGTTGGGTCAGAACCTCCACCACCACAATCATCGCAATCAGCACCGGGTGGCAATGCTCTATCTGCCTCTCCGGCAGCAATTAATTGTTCACACTCCCACCGCCATTTCAAACCAAGACAATCCTCACCAAGACAACATGCAACAGGTGACAAGCACCAACCATTACCAGAACCAGAAGGTTGACCATCAAGTGGGCAATCACAAGTCTGGGCCCAATACGTCAATGCCGAAGTTTCCTCCATCGGAGTGTATTTTCCAGAATATCCACCAACCACAGTGGTGGTGCAGTTTAATTCGTTTTGACATTCGTTTGGTATTATCCATGCCGAATCTCCTGGGCTTTTCCCCAGTGCTGGAGGGTACGGACTTCCAACTTCTCCATATCGACATGTACTCATCAAACAAGTACCATCTGCAAGTTCACAGTCTTGAGTGCAAGTGTTTCCACCCAGTCCATCATCCTCTTGACAAGTGTCCCAATCCCAATTAATAAGAGTTCCATCAGGGTAACCACAATATGGTCTGAGACAATCATGACATTCAACATCTTCGCGCCAACTTCCTTCGCCTTGATTATGATTTGGATCAATGGTCTCGCAACCATAACAGCAAACGCCCCATCCATCTGTATCTACCACATCTTGACAAACCGTGTTAGGATAAAACTCACCGTAACGGCAAAAGGTTTCAGAGGTATTGCACATGCAATGCGCTCCGCTTGATACAGATTCGGTGTCACATTCTCCATTTATCCCCCCATGACTACAACAACATCCGTATCCATCTTGAGTATCACTACATGCTTGCGCGGCTCTACTTCTAGAACCACCACGACCTCTTATACCCTCAGAATCAACACAATCAATACCAATAGGATTTTGTAGAGGAATTGATCTTCCCCACTCGTCTTTTGTATAGTAATAATGTGTCCAGAAAGTACCACCAAAATAATCACATTCTGTTGCACCAATACCTTCAAGACAAATTCTGGTGGTGCCACCAAAGTTACCCCATTCACCACCTTCACTGCAACAAACACCTTGTGCCGTCATTCCACAATTTTCCGCACAAGTAGAGAATGGGCCCCAATATCCATGTTCTCCGTCAGGGAAAGGACTATCAAGTTCATCACATTCAGACTCTCTCATATAATCACGACAATTTAATTCTCCTTCATCGTCTGTATAACAACAAGAACCCAAACCGTAAACACTTTGACAGTCACTAGTTCCATATCCACGAACTGCAACATTTGCTTTCCAAGATACACCACCATCAGAAGTTAAAAAGTTAATAATATCATAGCCACAGGAGAAATATAAATCATTCCTATCAAAATAAACATTATCTGGCCAATCCCAAATTTCATTTCCTTTAAGATGTATAGTAAAACTAAAAACTTCATCAGAGGAAAACTCACCAGTAAATCCACGAATTCCAATGGGCGTTATTATATCATATACACTTCCTCTTGTTACAGGAAGTTGAATACCAACACCGTTTCCGGCAGTATCTCCGATTGGACTTTCTGACCAGTCGCTGCCGGTGAATCCATAAACTCCACTTGATTCCATAGGACCAATTGGTATAATAATTTCTTCTGGGTCATATGAATATAGATTTCCAGTAGCAGCCTTACCAAATGGTATTGACCCAGTTTCACTTGAAGTTAATTCAGAACCTGTTGCACCCGCATATGTAAATCCTGCAAACGCATTTGCTCCACCAATCATTCTTTCTAGGTAAGCATATCTATCACCTTGAACAGATGGAGCAGTTGCACCCATTTGGTATCCAACATCACCACTGATTCCTACCGTATCACTTGTTTCATATACTTGAAGTGTACCTTCCGCAGATAATCCTTTAAACCAGAAAGTAACACCATCTGTTACTTCTTTTAATATCGCATACGGAGTATCGCCAGATGTGCCAGTAAGTCCACATGCTTCCCCAGTTGCACCCGTTGGACCTGAAATATTTTTGATTGCAAGTTCTCTACCATCCGATAAAACAAGTATTAAATCTCTAGTAGAAGGAGAAGGATAACCAGAAACAACAAAAGTTCCTGTAGCACCTGTTGTACCAGAAGCACCTGCTACACCAGAAGCGCCTGCTACACCTGTAATACCAGCAAGACCTGTATTTCCTCTAGGCCCCTCAACCGTTTGTGGTGGTGTTATTAAACTGCTTCCAATTACTGGCATTTATAAAATCATCCTTATAGTTTTATGCTATACTATTTATATCAATTAAAACACTTGTCGCACCCATTAACACATTTACAATCATCATTTATTCCTAATGCTTCACAGTCTGGACAAGGAATAGGTTCTTCAAATTGTAAGCATTTTCTGTTTTTACAACAACAAGAACATGTCATCCAAACTGGTTTTTTGGGTTTAGAAATATCCATATATGGAGTGCATCCAAGTTCATTAGTTTCCCATTGTGAATCCTTACATATCGGTTTAACACTTGTAGGCAAAGATGGTGTTTTATAAGACTTGGTAGAAGAATTAGGTTTGCAATTACCACCAAAACAATCTGTTACTGGAACACTAGTGTCTCCAAATACAGAACAATCTTCAGCAATACCACCATCTCCTAACGCACCACTCCAACAAACTCCAGGGGAACAACAAGAACATTCACCACTTCCTACTTCTATAGTCCAATGATTGTTATTTCCTTCTGCAACCACAATATTAGGTTCAATGCAGGAAGAAATATTAGTCGATTCTGGACATTGATTTTTTGGAATAGATTCTTCTACCTCTTTAGATTTCAAAAATACATTGTGTTGTTCCCTTGCCAATCTATGAACCCTATTGTCTTTTCTGCCTTTGGGCGATATACCAATTACGGCCTCTGGTTCTACTACTGATTCTAGCACATCATAATCTTTAAATGCAGAGCCAGAACAATCTGTGTCGTTACAACTATATCCTTGCCAAACTCCATCCAATTGCAGACAATCGGCAGGATTTCCCATTGAACAATTAAAGTCACTACAGCAAGAACCCGAATCGCAATTTACATTATCACAAGAACCTATACTAAAGTGTCCGCTGGCAACATTACAAGTTTCTCTTGAAGAAGTAATACACATCCATCCATAATCAATATCCTCTACACAACACGAACCCATAACTTCATAGTCTTCTGGTTGATTTCTACAACACTCCCAACATTCACCATTCACTAACCATAGTGTTCCACAGGATTCGCTGTCAACGCATCTGTATGGCGGATTTCCTTGAGGTTCACATTTGCAGTCTATGAATACTCCAAGGCAATATGTGCTTGGGCTTCCGGGAATAACCTCACCTACCATTTCCTGACTCCACCCATTACATCCAGTACAAGGTGGCAGTGTATCATCGGCACATAAACCACCCTCTCCTAATTGTCCACGCAGTACACCATCACTATCGATACAGTTGAAGGGATAATATGTTTCATAAGAATAGCCTTCACTAGGATTAGCCATTTGCAGTCCTGCACACTCTGAACCCAATCCCCAGAATACTCCAGGCGAAATGTTTGATCCATCATCTGTTCTTAATTTCTGGCATATGTCTGGAGTGGTGTGATAACATTTTTCATCAAGACAACATGCACCGTAATTTCCTTCTAAACAACAGTTAGTTTCTTCACAAGATTTATCAAACCACATACCGTTTGGATAGAAAGAACATTCATGTTCAGTCAATTCAAAACATTCGCTATTTATACAACAAGAACCTCGTTCACCACAAGGGCTTGGACAACCACCCAATTCATCAGCAATATATTGGCAATCCAAGTCCTCAACAAAGAAACCACCAAATGTTTGACATTTTTCTTCACTGGTTGAAACACACTTTCCATTCACACAACAAGAACCTTCTGAGAAACAATTTGGTCCTTCTGACCTATCCAAGCAAACATCAGTAGAGAAATTACCACCAATTCCATCGCAATAAGGTTTAGTCACATAATCAACACAATCTCTATGGTCTGGTCTATCAATACCATCAGCACAATAGCAACAAGAACCTATTTGAACATCTGCAATAGAAAATTTAGAATCAAATGTTACCCCAGCAAATTTATGAATCGTTCCTGCCGCACCACCACCCATATGAATACCACTTGCAAGTGCAGTTCCACCTTCAATATTATATTGGTCTGCAAATATACTGCTGAAAGTAACAGCAGTTCCGTCAATGTTTGACGTACTTACAACTGCTGATGTATTTATTGGGTCACCTGCTTTATTGTCATCACTTTGTGTTAGGTTATTATTGTCGTCTGTGCCTTCGTTGTATGATTCTTTGTGTGTTAAAATTCTTGCAGTTAATTGGTCGCCACTCCAAAAAGTATTGGGCGCGCCCTGTGCAGACAATCCACCAAGTTCTGGGTTAATGAATAAAAGTTCTCCAGTTATTCCCATTCTGCCGTAACCATAAGTTAGACCGCCAAGCATAATCATATAATCAGTAGGTTCTCGGACTGCAATATCTCTACCAGAAATAGTTAAATTTCTAAAATGTGCTGTTGGACCCACTTTTTCTTTAAACAGTTCACCGTAACCATATGGAGCAAAGTTAATTCCCCCTCTTCCTATAGTATTCCAAATTACGAAATCTTCACTCGGTCTATCACCTGTGCCACCACGAGCGCCAGTGACTCCCATTGTTATTCCCAGAAGACCATCACCTGCCCAAGTTTCCGTGACACCCCTAAAACCGGCCAAGTCAAATATAATTTGATGTTCGTATAGACCGCCACCAGCACCAGTACTTGTACCATAAGCAAATGTAATACCATGACCAGTAAAGCCTATATTTCCTTGAGGACCAGTTCTTCCGTAAGTTCCTCCTGGACCAATAGCACCATCGGGCCCAGTAGGACCAGTTAAAGAACTGATGCCGGTCAAATCTGATATTCTACTGCTTCCCTGTATTGCCATTTAGTACCTTTGATTTATTCCTTTGTCTTCATCCCGAAGAACATTTGGTAGTTTCCATAGTTTGTAATATTCATCTTCACCGTCTGCAAATTTTCCATCACAACGAATTAAACGAATAGGTCTTACCCTATATTTATTATGAGTTCTATTTTTCTTGCCAACTGAGAATTTTGTAGACACACCACTAACATCAAAGTTCATTGCCCACGCAAGTGTTCCAGGGTCTGCGGTAACTCCCGATGGTCCAGTTGCACCAACTGGATTGATAATTCCTTCACCAATTCCTAAAGTCATCCCCTTAACTTCGTTGAATGCACCAGTTGAAGTCCAGTGCCAACCGTTCAACGGAACACCATCTTCTTGAAGCAGTTTCGCATTTAAATTAAATCCGTTGTAATCTCCAACACAATTTGATGCAATAAATGCCATTTCATCATGACTTGGGATATACCAACTAGAAACTCTATTGTTGATAGGACCTGTTGCACCTGTCGCAGATATTAGATTGTCACTAAACAACCTTGCCGCTCGGAATGAAGAAATATAAGAACCAGTGAGTCCAGGACCAAAATCAGAACCAGAATAAGTACCATCAACATCGTTGTAGTTTTTGTATAGTGCATTATCTGCACTAATAATTCTAATATTATTATACATTCCCCAATTTCTGTGCCACAATCCATGTGCAGATTGTATTGATTTTGTTTGTAGTTTTTGTATTGCCCCGTTGCCAAGTCTTCTTGCTTTTCTACAGGAACTAAATGTATTTTCTCCAAGAGTACCCAATGACGTATCTCCATTTTCTTGGTTATACCAATAACCTTCAGATACTGGGAAAATTCTATATTTATATTCACTGGTTATATCATTATACGTTCCAACTTTTTGGTTATACAAAGGTCCCCATGCACTGCCACGATTTCCCCAAAAGAAATCACTAGTTGCACCATACACCACATTTGGATTTACTATTTCTCTGTCACCAGTAATTCCTAAGTGATGCATCGATATTACGATATAATATGCATCTGGTCTTGCAATTTCGTTTGATGTGGACATTTTCTTATATTCTGGACACCCAACAGAATCAAAACCATATCCATGATAATCATATTTAGATTTATATACATCTGAAAAATATCCTAAATCACCAGTAGAACCTGTTGAACCCCTCATCAATTCTTGCCAACGTGTTTCTTTATTGCCACCAAACGACTTCGCACCTCTTACCGCAGAACCATGTGGTCTATAAAGTCCCACCACCATTCCTCCAGCATAAAGGTCACCAGGTTTTAAATTTAATCCCGACACTTCTGGAATGCATCCAGATGTACTTGAAGATTTTCTTATATTTTTAACATCATCACATTTAGAATTATTTCCCGCATAAAGATAACCACCATCCATACAAGAACCTCCAGACCAACCATCAAAACAGGAAGATTCGGTTTGAATACATGCACCTGTTCCACCACGACAAACATTAATAATACCCTGACTGTTTGAGTTACAAGAAACTCCAACACCAGCAAAATAATGTCCTTTTTTACGACATTCTTCTTCTGTCAATGTGCGGCATCTGCCTAAACCATCACAACATGCACCTCTCTTGTCTCGCCCCCCTCGACAATTCATATCCACACATTCACTTCCTGTTCCACCAAACGAAGAAACATAATTTAATATATTGCCCAATTCCACACATTCATTGGAAGAAATGTCTTCATAACAAGTGGTTTTATTTATCTGTGTATTTGATACACAACACGCACCGAGTTCATAACAAACACTTCCAGTTCCGCCAGCACCACAGGTTGTACCTGCACCAAAATAATGACCATAACACAAACTTGATGTCGTATAAACACAAATCCCATCACCAACACAACACGCACCAGTTGTTCCAGCCATTCCTGAATTATAATTTCTAAAATTGCCAGAAAAATCAGCATTTTCCGAATGACAGAAAAATGGGTCGTCATCAGTCCCCGAAACAATATCTGTTCCTTGAGATTTCCACTGTACAATATTTCCGTGCCATGCCGCACCACCCGTACAATGATGTCCGGCTGGGTGTCCCAAATCTCTATCCTCACAAGGCAACCAGAAGAAATTAATAATATCTGTTTCTCCACTCCAACATGGTTCTAAGTCCAATGGCCAAATTATATTTGTTCCATCAAATCTAGATGATTCATATCCAACAGTTGCACCATGAGTAATAAGTGTAAATGCTTTTCCTAAATCTTTGTTTGAGTTAGATTTATTTCCAGTATATCCAAAGTGTGCATTATGAAAACGAAGTTGAACACCACCTGTAGATTCTGTTGCACCAACATTTTCAAATTGTCTCATATCCAAGACATAAACTTTTGCTCTATTTGGGTCGATTGGTGTATCGGTTGGGGGAGCATATATCGGGTCTTGGCCAGCAGGATTTTCATTTAAGTTTTCTAAATCTGAACCAGAACCCGCGGCACCAACTGTAAGATATTTTATTTTTTCTTTATAATCTTGGACTCTTACATTAATCGCATATGCACCTGCTGTTAATCCACGACTAGTTCCTATGTCATATGTTGCTCCAGTAACACCAACCAACCAATGAGGATTAACTGCATTAGAATCAGTTCCTACTAATTGATTTTGACTACTACCAGGACCAATATCAAGATAACCAAATCGACCTCTGTCAAAATGAATATTAATTGTATCTAAATCTTCTCGTTGTTCCAAAGAGATGGCAGAACCATCATTATCACCAGTAACTTCAATTGATTTTATTACAATAGTATTTAAGTCATTGCCTGAATTTCTACCTTTTGCAAATGTTGCACCACCTGTACCAATTCCACCAGAAGTATTGCCACCGTCAATAAGATTGTAGGTATCACCTGTCTGTCCTTTAATTCTTGTTGTTGTGGTATAGCCGGCAGTTTGTCCACTAAGGACTCCATCACGGTCGTGTATTGCAAATATTGTGTGAAGTTTATCACCAATAAGGTACATATTGGTGATGTTGCCCCCACTCCATCCTGTCTGTCCTAATGGTGATCCGCCGGTAGGTCCTGTCGGTCCCGTTGGACCAGTATGGCCAGCCGGTCCAGCAACTGCTGTCTGTCCGATGGGTTTAAAGTGACTGCTACCATGAATAATTGTTACCATAATTTTTTATTCTACTTTTTCGCAAGATACGCATTTGTTGTTATTGTACCCTTACCATTGACAGATTCTTTCAATGCCGCTATATCATCTTGGACTGCATTTAACATATCTGCAAGATTAGAGATATCAACATTATCATTTTCTACTTTAAGTGTATCGTTTACTGTGATTTTTTTAATCGTTAAGTCTTGAGAAACGGATAGTGCCACCCTTCTTGCACTAGTCCAATCGCCGGTTATTTCGTCTTTTGGGGCATTGCACATCCATACGAGTGACTTTTTAACATCTTTGTTATTTATTAGGAGTGTAATATACTTATAAGAAGTGTTTTTAGAAACTGTGGGCAGTTTAAACCTAAGATATTTTGCACTTATGCTAGATAGTTGAATTAATGCACCACTTCCTGTAGCAAAATAAGCATCAGCAGTAATATGTGTTCCCAGATTATGATATTCACTTGCTTGGAATTTAAGGTCGACATATTTATCCCCCACACTCACATTGGTTGCTTGTGCTGTTAGTTTTAATTTTCCGTCAATACGCATTTTAAATATTTGTCTTACCATAGAAGCAGTAGGAGCAGTTTTAAAATAACATCTTACAACGGTTTCACTTATTTTTCCCAATCCACCAGTTTCATATGCATACCCATAAGTATCTTTGCCAAATTCACCATCCAAATTCAATTCACTTCCCATCTTTACCCAACCCTCTCTTTCCGCTTTGGTATCAAGGCCACTAAGAACTGATTGCATAGCACCTACTGGTAGTGCTTGAAGGTCTTCTGCAACTAGTTCTCCACCTGCTTGATATCCAATATAGTTTACAACCTGACCGGTCCATGGAGAGTCTGGAGCAACTTGATATATGGGTTTTATAACTTGAGTTGGTTCTGTTGGTGCGAGATTTTGTAATATACCCCCAGTGGCCGCACTCAAGAAATATACATCATTTCCGCCAGCCGCACCACCCTGGCCAGGATTTTCATATGAGTCATATAATGACCCATCTGCTAAATTTATTTGTCCAGACATTACAATAGTTGCAATGCCGGTATCACCCACAAGAGGGTCACCCGCAACACTAACATCTTCAATAATACCTACCACTTCAGAATTTGCAGGTGCGTCTGCTTGTGCTACAATATATTTTCCGTAACTAGGATTAGAATCACCACTATCAAGGGTTTGCACATTATCATAACGAATGGCAAGACCTGCGGTTATGCCGTCACACTTTTCTGGACAAGTACCAATGCCTCCACCAGAAAATCCACTTAAAGGAACTGTCATTAGGAGTCTTGCACCACTACTTGTGATGGTTTGAATATTCAGGTTTCCTGAAATGTTTGAACTATTGTTTGTGGAACTCGCCATTGATTATCTCCATTATGCGTTTGGCATATCCTCGTTTAAATCTGCATCTGCCACATAGTGTGCAGATATTTGGTCCCATAGAACTGTACCTTCTGGAAGAACAATGTATAATCCATCTCTTGTTTTGTGTTCTGCAATAATAGTTTTTGCTCCTGTTGAAGAACTTCTAGTTCCATATGCAGAATTCGTTCCAGCAGTATATCTTAAATCTTTTTCTGCTGTTCTATTATATGCATCTGCCGTCATGCCAGTTTTTGGCGAGAAGAATGTAACATCAGGAATTGAATTCATTCGTACTGGGAATCTGTGGTAATAATCTTTCATTGGTGTAGTAGTAATGTCTAGCACAGTCAGTGTAGGATTATTATCGTCCAACATAGTTACACTATGAGTATTTTCATCTACATTATAGGTTCGTTGATAGAATTCACTGCATTTTTCCAATTCTCTTGCTTCATCACTTTCTGGGTTATTCGTTGCAACCAAACCCCTTTCAAGTTTAACTTTAGCAAGGTCAAATGTAGTGTTTTGTGGCGCCAATCTTGTAACATCAAATCCAACACCAACATAGTGTTCTTGCGTGGGTGTAACGCTCAGCATTGGAATAGTAAATGAAACTTCATGCTTACCCCAAATAGTACCCAAACTTGCAGTTGCAATATCTTGTGTGTGTGAATTTGTTCCATCATATTGGTTTACAACAATTCCCATTGTAGCACCAGTGATACCACACTTCGCACTAAACGATAAAGTTACATCTTGTCCTCTTGCGGTTCTTGCATCGTTTATTCTATTTTGAATAATAATTCTATCACCATGATGACCACCAGTACCTGCGATAACATGTTTAGATG
>Ga0114906_1001897_pt1 | contig 10725 bp, 3 predicted proteins | sample MalvirDeepMed_M9_FD_89687 | JGI IMG/M metagenome (GOLD analysis project Ga0114906, IMG submission 89687) | Marine viral communities from the Global Malaspina Expedition - Malaspina viral metaG DeepMed_M9 | ecosystem: Environmental > Aquatic > Marine > Oceanic | place: Mediterranean Sea... | reverse complement strand
TGGACAGGGTTTTGCAAATTCTAGAACAAATCAACAAACACAAGAAGGTGTCTTAAAAGGTGAAGCTTTATCCTATGCCGAAAGATTAAGAAGACTTGGTGGAGTGTACGATCCAATGAAATACGGTCGAGGACAAGGCGCTGCACAAACGCAACAGACTAGAGCAATGGAAAGGTACTGGGAAAGGTATCGACAGTTAGCCGAATCTAATCCCTACTATACTAGTTATAGACAAATGGGACTACGTATTGACACAGCAGCAGGTATGTCTGCTAAACTAGTCAAGGATAGCCTGACGGAAAAAACTACCCATGAAATTGAAGGCGAATCAAAGAAAAGACTTAGCTAGTATAATAAGGTATTATTAAATGGCACTATCTCAAAAACCTCAAGAATTTATAGACCCTTTTGCAAGAGCTATTCCTGGACAGTCCTTAACGGATACTCCAGGTTCCAGACCTTACGAGAAACCTCCTTCAATAAGTAGCCCAGAAGAGTTTTTAGATATCATGGAGCCTACGTTGAAAGGAGAAGCATCTCAACAAATAGCGGATATTCTGGATGTAGGAGTCTCCTGTGAAACAATAGCACATGGTATTTGTATGAAAAGCTTTACTGAAGGTATGATTTCTCCTGATGTAGCAGAACTTTCTAAACCTGGAATATTTATGATTGTAGCCCAAATTGGAGATGATCACGAAGTTGAGGATATGACTTTATTTAATGGTTCGGAAGATGAAGCCAAGCCAATGAATCCTGAACAAAAACTAGCTATGATGCAGAAAATGGCTCCCCATAAATATCAGAAACTTGAAGAGAGTGGAAGACAAGACGAAATGGAACTAGAAAGCATGATGGAACAGGAGAATGCTGAAGAAGAGATGCCTCCTGAACAGGATGGAAGCTTTATGGATATATCTGCTCCTGAAGAAAGTTATGAAGAGTTTGAAGAAATGGAGGAAATGTAATGGCTATTAAATTTAATCCAGGTTCATTTCTTACAAGTTTGAGAGGTGGTTATGGTCAAGGCAGAGGTGGTGGATCACAGCTTACTGACAAACAGTTTGCCTGGAGAAAAGGCGTAGAGAGTAACCTAATTACGCAAAGGTTTAAAGAACAGAGAAGCATTATAAATCTTGAGCAAGACTACAAGGATAAAGTACAAAGAAGACGGGATCGAGATGAGGAACGTAACGACACATTTGACATGTATTTTAACGACCATAAACCACGTAGAGAAGATTTTCATAAAAAAACAGGAAGCTACAAAGGTATAGGTGTTCACCCAAGGATGTTCTTTGCAGCAATGAACTCCCCGAAAGGACGTAAGATATTTGGAAGCTACTATCCTTACCAAAGAGTTGCCAAGGGTACGCCAGGAAGCCTGGATGGTTGGGCACCAATCTCTAACAAAAAGAATAGCTGGATGTTCTCTGAGACTGTTGAAGAAACACAAGCTCTAGCTTTTTCTGATATGGAATTAGATGCGAAAGTTTATGCTGCAGAGTTTGAACTTGCTGGAGATGATGGTGTAAATAAGTTTCTTAAAGATCCAAAGTATTCTCAGCTAGGTTTTACCATTAACAAAGCTAATAATGAAATTGTTACTCCTAACAGATTAAAAGTCAGATCAAAGAGATATAGGGATCTAGCTCTAGGAAAAACTCCCCAAAAGGCAGCGTCTTTATATCTAGATCATACACGACGAGAGACAGATAACTTTAAACAGGGCAGAATTGAAAACCCTGTTAAGTATGTTTTAGATAGAGATACTACAGGTAAAGTAGAGGGCTTTGCTAAACCTCCTGAATTAACTTTCAAACCTTTAACAAAGATAAGAGAAAGAGGGAAAACAAATCCTTATCATTCCTCGCAACAGAAAATGCAGTCTTTCATTTTTAACAAAGCACGAGAGATAGCCAAAGAGAATAACGTAAAACTTGGTAAGCCTCAGTTAGCTGCCATACTAGCGGCTGCTCATGCTGAATCATCTATGGGTGTTCAGAATGTAAGAGATGAAGGAGGAACGTTAGGAAGATCCAGAGGTATCTTTCATATACTGTTAAATAAGCATAAGGACGTTTTACAACCAGGTGAAATAAGAAACATAGACGATCCAGAAACAAATCTTCGTCTTATATTAACAAAGATAAACAAGGGAGCTTTAAATAATCCTGCGTTTATGAATGCTACAACATATGCAGAAGCTTCCAGAATATTTACAAAAGATATAGAGATACCTGCAAACATACCTGAAAAGACACGAGAAAGAAAGGATTTTGCAAAACAGTTCTATAATGCAATGGTTTTAGATACTGGTAGAAAGCCATATGAAGGAAAGACGGTTAGACAGAATAGAACTAACAACCTTCTAGATAGAATAGGAGAACTGCGAGATAAATCAAAGCAAATAGAAATTCTAAAGAAGGCACTAGGTGGTAAGAAATCATTAGAAATTGAGCCTATGATAGGAACAGAGGACAGTCCTAACACTAAAAATATAGACTTAATACTTGAGGCTGCTCCTATACAATATGCAGGTCTTACTAATCCAGATTTAGCAGCGTCTAACTGGGAGAAAGCCCGCAATGTACTTACGAGATCTAATAGAGTAGCTAATAAAGAGTTTGATTTGCGACAAACTAAGATTGATATGGATGCTATAAGGTCGCATGATGCAGGACATGAAATGACTCGACCAATGTTAAATAGCTCTTATTATTATCAGCCAAAAGGTCCAGGAAAGCCACGTATGCTTATCCCTCCTTATAAAAGCAGAAAAAAAATAGAGAAGATGGCTTTAGGTTTGTTAAATCAAGATACTTCTGGTCCTGGAGAGAAAATAAAGAATGTAGGCTCTGGGCATCTAGCTATGTTTGCTGTTACAGAATGGGAAGGTTATTTCAGACAATTAATGAGACAATCTGATGATCACAAAGGAATGGCAACGGCGCTAGTAGACGCATATCGTGGTATGATTGGTCAGGACATAGCTGCCTCTGGAGGTGCTAAACCTTTTACAGCTAGATCTAGTTGGAATCCGTCATCAGCCAATTTTAAAGAATTATCAAAGCTAAACTTTAAAGGTGAATTAGACGAAGCGCATGAAAAAAGAAAAGCAACTATAACAAGTGCTGGTTTAGACAGTGAGACAGTCTGGAAGATAACTACAGACATAGACCAAGATGGTGTTGAAATAGAAAGAGTAACGCCTCATTCAAAAGTACCTGAAGGTGCAGCATCTAATCAAGAAGGATACATATCTGCTGGTGCAGTATCTATTCCTGGTCAAGGCGGTCTTCGTGATCCAGAAGTTCCTCTGTACGGTCCTACTAATAGTCCAATGGCACAGATCCTTACTCCAGGAGCTACTTTTAAGTTTAATCCTGATAATAAAGGCTTATCAGACGAGCAAGTGAAAATATCACAGATTAGAAACGAAAGACTTAAAGAATTTCAAAACCTGATAGATACTGACTTGATTGCTAAAATAGGGCCACAGGTTTCTACATTAGAAGCTGCTTCAATAACACGCAATTTTCTAAAAAGGATAGAAGGCCAGCCTCAGTATTCCCGATTTAGAGGAGTTCTTGGAGTAGACTTAATTAATGGTCTAGCATGGAGAACTACGCTTGCTTTTATAAATGAGAACACAACTCCTGATGAAGTACAGCATGTTAATGGAACAAAGTTTAAAGTTTCCAGACTTGCCAGAAATGCCAAAAAGCTTCCCAATTATGGTGAAGGATCTTATACCAAACTACTAGAATACAAAAGTGCTGCTCATACACTGCAATTTGCCGCTCCTGTTGAGGATATGGGAGCAAACATACTAGCTACTTTTGAAGAAATGGGTATGATGCACTTTCAGGATAATGTTAAGAACATGTCTCCTCTTGTACAAAGAGTATATAGCGATGTATGGGAGACTGTTAAAGCCAACGCTCAAACAGATCCTGGTATGGCCTCTGTTCTCGCTGAATTTAGAGAGATGGCAGAGAGCAATGACAACGCGACAAGAGAAAAAGGAAGGCTTATGCTGAAAGCTCTGCAGATGAGTGGTGCTGACAGGGCTTCAAATTTAGGAGCATCTGTAGATTCTGCAATGGTTTGGTTAGGTTCTCTAGGAGTAATAGCAAAAGATTTTATACGTCCAGGATCTAACTCATTCTTTGATGCGTTTTCTAATAGTATTACAACTAACTTAAATGCTGACGCACGAGCGCATATGTTTATGATGGGAAGAGGAGATCCAAACTATGACCATTATTATCGTAAATCTGCAGAGGGAATAGGATACGATACTAAAGTACACGCTAAACAGCGGATTAAAAATAGAACGGAGAAAGTCGCACGACTCGACGGCTTCAAAAAAGAAGCTCTAGAGAGCTTAAAAATAAAGTTAGATAAGGCTGACAGATCAAAGCATCTAACTATGGAGAGAAGAGAGCGGATGAAGATGTCTGCTATTCTAACCGCTAGACGAACTTTTGATGCCATAGCTATGACTTATATGTTTGCAGGAATGGTACAAGGGGGATCAGGAGGACGAGCTATCTCCAATGAAGACTTTGAAAATATGTTCAACGCACTGTGGGCTGGAGGAGCATATGTACAAGCAACCAACGTTAAGAATGCTTTAAGATTTGTGCAAAATGTTTCTCAGAGAGCAAGAATTATACAAGCAGCAGCAGTAAGAGGTCCACAGCATGTAAATAAAATTCTGGATATTATTGTTCCTGCACAAGCTGGTCTTTCTCTATATCAAGCCCAATCAGATACAGCACTATCACAGAAAGTGTACGGTGGTCATGGAAACAGTCATAGTCTCTTTTTCAGTGGAAACGAGGATCCAGGACAGATGGGTGAAAAAACATCGAAATTAAAAGCCAGGTATGATGCCTTGTATGGAGTTTCAGATACAGACTCTGGAGGTAGGCTGTTTAAACATCCAAGCATTGATAGGAATCTTGTTGCAACAGGAAGTTTACGAAGACTTCAAGAAGTTATTGGAAAACTTCCTGCACTAAGCAACGATCCTGTTTCAAAAGAACCGTATCCTGATAGGTGGACAGAAATGACACATAAGGTATACCATGCTTTTAGAACGTCAGCCCTGCCTCTTGAGATGAACAACATAGCTAGAATATTTAAGCTATCTGATGAGAATATAAGGATTATTGGAACTCGTACAGTAGGCCAGCAGTTTGAAGAAGGAGCTAAAAGAGGTGGAATAGATGGTGATATAGCTGGATACATGGCTACACGAATTATACGTGACATGCTTATGCGTGGTTTACGAAAAGAAGGAGAAAATGAATAGTGGCTCTTAGAGATGAATATGAAGGTTTTATTCCTTCTCCACAAAACAAACCTGAAGAACCTCCTGTAGAAGAAGTAGCGGAGGCACCTGTTGAACCTCCTGTAGAAGAAGTAGCGGCAGAACCTGCTGCACCTAGCCCTGTTGAACAGCAGGTTGCTGCTTTGGATATTGACATTCCTGCTAAACCTCCTGCAGAGGTTATAATGCCTGAAGGTTCTCCTGTAGTAGAGCCAGAGCAACCGTATACAGCTTTTGACGAAGAACGAGCCAGACAGACAAGAATAGAAGCATTGAACGCTCCTAAAAGAGTTACGTACAGAGATCTATCAAATGTTGATCCTAATGTTTTAAGACAGTATAAGGGAATAGTTCCAGGACATCAACCTCTGGCTAAATCCTCTACTCCTCTTGGATATGTACCGCAAGATGCCCACCTTCTTCTTAAACCAAAAGAATGGCGAGAAGCCCAAGCTCGACGGGCGGGAGAGTATCGTGAACCGTTACAATTCTCAGACGAGCAAATACGACGAGATGCTGAAACATTTAGGAAAACACTCGATAAAAGAGCAAGAGACATGTTCGATTGGTCTTGGAAGAATTTTCCAAAAGAAGCACAAGAAGCTTTGTACACTTCAGCACAATCTTTTAGAAAAGTATTGTCACATGATACTCCAGCTTTAATAGAGTTAGGTTTTACACTGAGATATTATATAGGCGCACACGCACATAATATTCCTGCAGCAACGAGTAATCTAATGACTATGGTAAAAAATTGGAACTATGAAAGAACGGCTGATGGTATTAATACTCTGGAGGGCCACTTAAATCTGAAACCATATGAACAAACATCTTCTAAAAAGTACATGATATATGATGAAAACGGAGACGTTAAAGTAGATGATGACGGTAATATAGAATGGGTAGATTGGGACGCAAAAGCAAGATGGGAAATGAAACAAACAGGAATTGCTGAAACCTTAAAAACTATGGGAGATTTTATAACACAAGGAGTTTCTGTTTCTGAAAAGGATAGAGATTTCCTAGACAGAGTGCTTGCCTATGGTATTGAGATTGGTACGCCTTTATTCATATTACCCTGGATGGGTTTTGCAAGATTCGGCATGGCGGCTCTTGGAGGTAACAAAGCACTCGATAGCATTATGATGAGAAGGTTTCTCAACAAAAAAGCCAAAGCATTAGCTGGTGGGGATGATGAATATGCAGATGTGATGGTAAAAATGTTAAGAGAGCGAATGGGCAAAGGTAAGGCAGGTTACGATCCAAAAGACAGTACAAGTAGAGTAGACCTTGAATACACAAAAGTATCTCCTGACGATCCTAAAACTATAGAACGAGCAAGGGAGAATGTAGAGTGGGTTCATCGTAGAGATCCAGAGAAAGGTTTCTGGAAAAAAGCACGAGACTCTTTTAAAATTCAAGACAATCTTTCTAGAGCATCATCAGCAGGAGTCTATGGAGCAGGATCTGATTTACTTCTTAAAGAAATATTTGGTGCAGACTATCAAGAAAACTATGGGTTTGTTCCCTATATTTTTGCAATGGCAGGTTATATGAGAGGTGGAAGAGATATTGAACGAGCAGCTTTTAGGATGCCAGGGGCTGCATACCCTTTTACTGGAGATTTTTATACTTCTTTGTTTACTCCCAGAATGGCGGTAGGTATTCCAAATGCTATGATATATAATGGTATTGGAATGACTCTGTGGGCAGGACAGCATATTAGGGCAGGTCAAGCAAGAAAAGCAGAACAGATACAAGATCTGAGAGCGCCAGAACTTAAACAAAAAGCAGATTGGTGGGGTGACAAGCTAGAAAGGTATCAAAATTCTCCTATGGGTAAACTTATGAAATACATAGCTGCTGGCGGCGATGTTGTAAAAGGATGGGCAGAATTTGGAGAAGCAGTAAGAACTGGGAACATGGACACTTTTAATAGACTAACTGCTTCTTTAAGAGCTAGTCCTAAAGCAGTAGGACGAATGGCTCAAAGTTTTAGAGCTTTGAATCAAGAGCAACAACAGGCTATGATAACAGGTCATCAGCAAATGATGGACCTTATGCAGGATATGGTAACTGTTCATGGACCTGACGGATGGGACCAGCAATTGTTACTGATTAACCAAATGTTAGGTTTAAAGAAGCTTGAGACAATGAAGAATCTAGCACTGAAGGATGAATGGGGAAAAGGCTTTTTGTCTAAGGTAGGACTATTTGCTGTTGGTGCTGGAGATTTAGGATTAAGTAAAAGATCATTGCTATCCAGATTAGATGTACTTGATGAGATATACCAAAAGCAAATAGGGTTACTGGCAACAAATTTGAGACAATTAAAGAACAGTCCAGGAGCTACAGAAGGTAAACTAAAAAGATTACTCGAAACTGCTGACAAAACATTAATTAACGAAAACAGAGCGTATCAACAGTTCCTCAGAAAGAGAGAAGCACTCGCAAAACATATGGAAGTAGTTAAAGCAGGGTGGCCAGCAGAGCGGATGCAAAGATTTTCTGAAGAAGCTCAAGAAGGAGGAGGGTTATCATGGAAAAAGTATGATGATAATCCTGCATCGTATACACGACTAACAGATGAGGCTGTAGATGATATAGTAGTGGCCAGAAGAAAGGAATTCGAGGTTGACGGCCTTGGGACATTTGGTTTCTCACATCAATCCATGAAGCAATACGCGAGGGGATTTTACAAGGGTATTGATCAAAAACAATTTATGCCAGCAAACGGTTTTATAAATGATGTATCAGAAGATGTTATCTCTACAAACTTTGCAATTATGAATATGATAGGGGCAGAGACTAAAGTAGGTGCCAAGAAAGCTCTTGTTGCCTATGCAAGAAGGAACTACTTGGACAATATAGCTGCAAGTAGAGATCCTGTAGAAATGCAGAAACTTTTAGGAGAAATGTCTACAATACTATCACTGAGAAAGATTCAATTAAAAGGTGTTGGAGAAAATCAAGGTAAGTTTTTTGATGATCTGATACAAGCACTAGACCCTAAAGAACAAGGGGCAGGTGCTTTAGAAGATACATTAAAAGTATTAATCAAGCTGTCTGTAAGAGAAGGAGATGAAGCAGGTCTTGAAATACTAAATGATATTCTACCTTCTTTACTCAGAATAGAAGACGGACATCTACTGCGTATGTCAGCTTGGGGAAGAGTAAACGATAGTGGTCTTACAGGATATGATCTTCAAAGAGCATACAAAGATGCTTTTATGACTGACAGGATATTTGATAGATCCTTGTTAGATTCAGAGCAAGCACTAGCAGTTTTAACAAAGATAGGTAAAGATCCAGAGAAGATAAAGAAACAGCTAAAGCTGAGAGAGGCTGCTCAAGAGTGGTACAAGAAAAATATAGGGGAAGTCTGGAAGTCGTACCTTGGAAAGAGAATGATGCCAGCAGATAGGGAGATAATGGATAGTGTAACTCCTCCAACAGTTCCAGAAAGATTTACAGAGTTTCTTCTGGACGAGAGAAAGATAGATGGCGAAATAATGGGGATTACCATATTCAACAGGATATTTCCTGATGGCTTACGTAATGTAGAGTTAAAAACTTTTGATCCTGTTACAAGAGCAGAAGGTGTTACTCTTACAAGAAAACAAAAAGATTTAAGGAACGAGGCTAAGAAATTTATAGCACATTCTTTATCGCTAAGAATAAGAGAAGAGGGACCACAGTTTTTAGAGAAAGTTACAGAAAATCATTGGAGAGCTTTAAGACAGGCAGGAATACTTGAGCCTGAAGCTGTTAAGCAAATACTAAAATATAGAGATGGTGCGGCAGAATTAGCAGATAAGAGAATCCCAGAGGATATAAAATTCCTTTACAAGCGTATAAATGACAATTTAAAAACTCTTGATGCAATGGAGGTAAAAAGACTTCAAGAAAGCTTTTCCTCAGTCATTCTTCCAGGAGGAGGAGTAAGCACAGAAAGTATAGTTAGATCTTTATTTGATGCAGATTTTGCTAAAGGTTTAAAATTTTCTGTACATGAAGTTGGGCATGAAGTTGGTCAGCTTATTGAAGCAACGAGGAATCTTAGAAACCTGCAGGAGAAGCGTGGTGCAGGTGCAACAAGAGAAGTTGACGAAGCCGTTGAAGCTTTTGAAGGATCTCAACGAGGATTAACTAAAGAAATATGGGAAAAACCTATAAATATTTTATTGGATGCTGTTAAAGATACTCCATCTTTGATAGACGATATAGAAGATCTCATATTTGACTATATCCATAGAAATTCAATAGTTTATACTGAAACAAGAAGACCTATTCTGGGTAAATTTGGTGCTAAAGACAAAGGAATGGATCAAGTCCCTATTAGTCCTGTAGCAGAGGCATCAGAAGAAGCAGCAGCAAAACTAGCTAAACAGGGATTTCCTGGTGCGGTTACTCCATATCACAGCCAGGTTGCTAGGACTGCAAAAGTTGATTTTGATAAGCTTGAACAAAATTTAATAAAAGCTATACCCATCTTACAAAGAATTTATACGTTTCGTATGAATCGTGGTGGACCGAAAATGATTGCCCAAGCGAATAGAGGCTTTCAAGCATTGGAGAAAGTAAACCACCTACAGAAAATATATAATTATGCTGTTGTGACACAGGGAAAAGCTTTAACAGGTTTGGGGATAGCTAACTATCCTAAAGTGTTAGGCAGGAAACAACTAGGTGGTCGCCTGTACAACTGGGCAAGAGGCTTTGTTCATCCTGGATATCTGGTTGCAGAGTCAACATTTATGCGACTTGGTATGGGAGAAGCTAAACTAATCGGTGATATTGTCTTTGATCCTAAAGCTATAGATATTGTACATGCTGCTGTTGCTGAAGGAAAACAGATAAGTCTTAACCAATTGTCGTACTTAATGAACCTGGCGAAGATGGCTGTACGAGGTCCAAGGGCAATGGCTGGAGAAAGAAAAGAAACTAAAGCCACACTAGCTGACATGTCAGATTTCTACATACACTTCACAGGTAGGCTTCCTCCTGCGTATCTCAAGAGACAGGAAAAGTTTGAAGCACACCGACAGCTAGATTTACGACTTAAAGGACTTCGCAGTAGAGGCCAGCCAAGAATGCCAGACCCTGCACATCTTTCCCCATTATTTGGTTTATAAGGAATAAACAATGTTAGGTATAGCAGAATCAGTAATTGGAGTAGCAGGTAAAGTCCTGGATAAGTTTGTTGAGGACAAAGACCTGAAGACAAAGCTCTCTCACGAGTTGAAGTCACAGATAGTTTCCCTCGATCTGGCACAGGCACAGACGAACCTGGAACAGGCAAAGCACCCATCGATCTTCGTAGCTGGTGCAAGACCTGCGATAATGTGGATATGTGCTTTCGGTCTTGGTTGGCAGTTTGTGTT
>Ga0114906_1001896_pt1 | contig 10725 bp, 9 predicted proteins | sample MalvirDeepMed_M9_FD_89687 | JGI IMG/M metagenome (GOLD analysis project Ga0114906, IMG submission 89687) | Marine viral communities from the Global Malaspina Expedition - Malaspina viral metaG DeepMed_M9 | ecosystem: Environmental > Aquatic > Marine > Oceanic | place: Mediterranean Sea... | reverse complement strand
GATGGGGCGAAGTCCGGCGGCCTGGAGGTGACGCTGGGCGCGGCGCTCGCCGCGCATTCCGCGCCAGCGCCGCAGCACGTCAGGGCCGCTCGGGCACGCCGTTGCGGATCACGGCCCACGGCAGGTCGCGCTCCAGCGCCACCCCGTCGGCCAGCCGCAACCGGCCGATACCGGCCGAAAGCGACAGGCGCGAATCCCGCTTCATGGAATCCAGCCACGGCAACAGTGCGACCGCATCGCGACCCAGCGCGTGGAGCAGGCTCAGGGTCACCGAATCGGCGACCTCCGGAAACGCCTGCTCCGCCGCGCGCCGCTCCTCGGCCGGGCCGCCCTGGGCGAACAACCACGGCGCAAGGGGCATGCGAATGCCGTCCAGGTCCCGGTCGCGGCGGTCGGTCAGCACGGCCGACGTGGCCAGGACCGGCAACTCGCCGAGGTCGACGAAGCGCAGCTGCGGCTGGACCTGACGGGCCTCCTCGCGCGCGGCCAGGAACACGACATCCAGGTCGGTCCGGCGCTGCGGCTCGGCGGCGAAGGGCGCGTCGACCAGCGCTTCGATCCGGTCGATGCGCTGCTCCGACGCGCGAAGCCGCAAGGCCTCTTCGAGACGATCGGTCACATCGAATTCGCCCAGCGGATAGTCGACCCGATGCACGACGCGTCCGCCGCCGAGCTCGAAGGTCTCGATGAATCGGCCGGCCAGGCGCTCGCCGTAGTCGGAGTCCTGTGCGATCACCAGCGCGCGACTCGAGCCTTCGACCAGGGCGCGCACCGCAGCCAGCTCGGCCTCTTCCTCGGGCGGAAGCGCCAGCATCGCCAGCGGCTGGGCCGGCGTCGGCCAGGCCGCGTCGGGCGGCGGTCGATTGAGCAGCAGCATCGGAACGCCGACATCGGGCAGCGCGAGCAGGGCCGGAATCTGGCGGCGATCCAGCGGCCCGACGATGAAGTCGGCCCCGTTCTCGCGCGCGGCGAACCAGCCGCCGACCGCCGCGTCCGGCGTCGAATCGAGATAGATGAAATCGAGCTCGGGCCGGCGCTCGGGGGGCAGTGTCAGCCAGGCGGCCAGCATGCCGTCGCGCACGGCGCTGCCGGCCGCCACCAACGGCCCATCGCCGGGCAACAACACCGCGACGCGCTCCGGCAGGGGCTGCCGGCTCCGCCATGCATCGACCCATTCGACGATGGCCTCGGTCGTCGGCAGCGCCGCGGCCCGAGGGTCCGCCCCGCCGTCGGGTTGGTCGGCGGACGAATTGGCGAGCAATCCGTCGCGGCCCGCCCCATCGGCCTCGACGACCCGGGCATTGCGCCACGCCTCGACCGCCTGTTCCAGGCCCGGTCGATCCAGCAGGTTGGCGCGAACCGCCCGACCCAGGGCCAGCCAATGGCCGATCTCCGGGTCCGTGCCATGCGCCTCGACCAGCGCATCGAGATCGGCCAGGCGGATGTCGATCAGCAGCGCCAATGCCAGCGTGGGCTCGAACCCGGGCTCGTCCACCGCATCGCGCAGGGCCTCGAGCCGAGCCCGTGGAGAATCGGGGTCGGCAACGGCCAGGCGATCGCGAAGCCCGACGAGCCGATCGCGAAGCGTCGGCGGAAGAGGCTCGATGGGCATCGCCAGGAATCGCTCCGCGCGATCGAACTCGCCGCGATTCAGCGCCAGTTCGGCGAGCAGCAGGTCGAGGCGCAGCCGGTCGTTACGATCCAGGCGAGCCGGATCGATGGCCTCGACCGTGGCATTCGCCTCCGCCGGCCGGCCCGCGCTCAGCCAGGCCTCGGCGGCGCGCAGCCGTGCCCCGTCGGCGCGCTCGGGCTCACGCTCGGCCAGCGCCAGCCAGGCCTCGGCGGCTTCGGCCGGTCGCCCGGCCCGAACCAGTTCGGCCGGGTCGTCGGTGTCGGTGCGATCGCCCGACGTCGGCGACGGCGCCGCACACGCGGCGAGCAGCAGGGCCAGAGCGAGGGCCGAGGCAACGCGGAAGTACGTGACCGTGGATCCAACGGCAGGGCATGCATTCATGGGTGCAATAATACCCGCCGATCCGCGCCGCCATGCTGCCGCCGTGCCCGAGCCACGACCCGAAGTCGACCCCTCCCCCGGAACGCTGTTCGTGGTCGCTACACCGATCGGCCATCTCGGCGATCTGTCGCCGCGAGCGAGGACCGTGCTCGAGCAGGTTCCGGTCATCGCCGCCGAGGACACGCGAACCAGCCAGAAGCTGGTGCAGGCCCGACGCGACCCGCCGCGCTGGATCGCACTGCACGATCACAATGAAGCCCGGGCCGCCGAGCGCGTGGTCCGTCACCTGCTCCAGGGCGACGACGTCGCGCTGGTCTCCGACGCCGGCACGCCCCTGATCTCCGACCCGGGATACCGACTGGTTGCCGCAGCGCACGACGCCGGCGTGACGGTGCTGCCGGTGCCCGGGCCGTGCGCGGCGATCGCGGCACTCAGCGCGTCGGGACTATCCAGCGACCGGTTCCGCTTCGAGGGCTTCCTGCCGCCGAAGCGAGCGGCCCGTCGCAAGCGGCTCGCCGAACTGACCGGTGTCGAGCACACGATGATCTTCTACGTACCGGCGCGGGACCTGTGCCCGGTCATCGACGACCTGGCCGGCGCGTTCGGCCCGGATCGACTCGCCTGCGTCGCGCGCGAACTGACCAAGCAGTTCGAGTCCGTACGCCGCGACCGCCTGGATGCGCTGTCGACCTGGACGGCCGCAGACCCCGATCGCCAGCGCGGCGAGGCCGTGGTGCTGGTGTCCGGCGCCCCGGCGCGGCCCGCGGCCACGATCTCGCCCGAAGCCTTGGCCGACGCGCTGGCCGGAGAGCTGGCCCCGGCCCGTGCGGCCAAGGTCATCCGCGCGCTGACCGGGCTGCCGCGGGCCGACGCGTTCGCGCTGGCCGAAGCCCGGCGCGGTACCGACGACGAGGGGCGCTGAGCATGCCGCTGGTGCTGATCGGACTGGCCCTGGTCGCCGCCGTGGTGGTGCTCCCGGGCTGGTGGGTCAAGCGCGTGATGCGTCGCTACCACGAGCCGTCCGATCGCTACGACGGGACCGGCGCGGAACTGGCTCGCGACCTGCTCGACCGGCTCGGCCTGGACCAGGTGCCGGTCGAACGGACCGACCAGGGCGATCACTACGACCCCGAAGCGCGCGTGGTCCGGCTGAGCCCGGAGAATCACGACCGGCGCTCCCTGACCGCGGTGACCGTGGCCGCCCACGAAGTCGGGCACGCCGTCCAGCATGCGCTGGGCTACGCACCGCTGGTCTGGCGAACCCGAATGGTCAAGGCGGCGCAGCGCGTGCAGCGGATCGGCGTCGTGCTGATGGTGGCCATGCCGCTTGTCCTGCTTGCGCTGCGGTTGCCGAGAGCCGGGCTTCTGCTGCTGGTGTTCGGCCTGGCGGCGCTGGCCTCGGGGATCGTGGTCCACCTGGTCACGCTGCCGACCGAACTGGACGCATCGTTCCGCCGCGCCCTGCCACTGCTCGACAAGGGCGGTTACCTCAAGCCCGAGGACCGCAAGCCCGCCCGCCGCATCCTGACTGCAGCGGCGTTCACCTACGTCGCGGCCTCGCTGATGGGCCTGCTGAACTTCTGGTGGTGGTTGAGGATCCTGCGACCCTGAATTTGCGAACGGCGCGGGTCAGTGGTGGTCCATGACCTCGCCGTCCTTGAACAGGAAGGCGCGGAGCTGCTCGTCGAAATCACCGTCGTTGCGGCGCAGCCACTCCAGCACCATCGCGGCATGCTCGATTTCCTCGCGCATGTTGTGCAGCAGGATCTCGCGCAGTTCGTCGTCCTCGCAATCATCGGCGCGCTGACGATACCAGTCGGCCGCTTCCAGTTCCTCCATCAGCGAGACGATCGCGTGATGCATGGCCAGTGTCTTCTTGCTCAGCCGCTCGCGCGGTGCATGCAATCCTTCGCTCGACATGAACCCTGTCCTCCTTACGATTTCGGGACGTGATTTCCGGGATGATCGTGGGATTCGACCGCTTCAGTCCCGGTTCAGGGCCGAGGCGCGATCCTCGATCAAGAGAATACGGAATTCCGACGGCCTGCGCTCCGGGACGTGTCGATTCGCCGGCGATCTGGAGAAGAAAACTCACGAAGTCGCCCTAGGTCGCTGATCGTGAACGAAAAGGAGGCCTTGAATTTCCCGGCGATCGGGTGCATCATCGACGGTGCGAAGCCGAATCGACCGGTCCGACCACAGAATTGGGAGACGCCTCGGCATGGCGAGAGTCCTGACCATCGCGCTGCTGCTGACCTGGCTGGCCGCCCCCGCGGGCGCCGGCGAGGTCGAGAACGTGCGCGTCTGGGCCGGCCCGGACAAGACCCGCGTGGTGCTGGACCTGGACGCCCAGGTCGACTATCGCCTGTTCACGCTCGACTCGCCGCACCGCCTGGTCGTCGATATCGACGCAGCCCGCATGAGCGCAACGCCGACGCTGGACCCGGAGCATTCCGGCGTCGTCCAGGGCGTGCGCCACGGAGTACGCGACGGCGACGACCTGCGGGTGGTGCTCGACCTGGCCGATGCGGCGCGAACCAAGAGCTTCCTGCTCGAACCCACCGGTCGATACGGTCACCGGCTGGTCCTCGATCTGTATCCCGACGGGGCCGAAACCGCAACGGAGCGGGTCCGCCAGGTCGCGCGCACGCTGCCCGAGGACAACCGCGACATGATCGTCGCCATCGACGCCGGCCACGGCGGCGAGGACCCGGGCGCCATCGGGCCGGCCGGATCGTACGAAAAGAACATCGTCATGGCCATTGCACGCGAGCTGGCTCGGCAGGTCGATGCCGCCCCGGGCATGAGCGCGGTGCTGATCCGCACCGGCGACTACTACGTGCCGCTGAAGGAGCGCTACCAGCGCGCCCGGGAAGCCCGGGCCGACCTGTTCGTATCGATCCACGCCGACGCATTCCGCGACCGCAGCGTCCACGGCAGTTCGGTCTACGTCCTGTCGCGACGGGGCGCGTCCTCGGAAGCCGCCCGGCTGCTCGCCGCTAGCGAAAACGCGTCGGACCGGGTCGGCGGTGTGAGCCTGGATCAGGGCGACGACATGCTGCGCTCGGTGCTCCTCGACCTGTCGCAGAACGCCTCGATGGAATACAGCAACACCGCTGCGGAATCGCTGCTCGGCGAACTGGGCCGGGTCGGCAAGACGCACCGCCGTCACGTCGAGCGCGCGAACTTCGTGGTTCTTCGTTCCCACGATGTTCCCAGCGTGCTGGTCGAGACCGGCTTCATCAGCAACCCGGACGACGAAAAGAACCTCGGCTCGCCGCGCTATCGCGAGCGACTGGCCACCGCGCTGCTGCGCGGGATCGAGAATCACTTCCGCCAGACCGCACCCCGGGGCACCTGGTTCGCTGCCAATCGCGACACTTCGGAATACATCGTCCAGCGCGGCGACACGCTCGGCACCATCGCCCAGCGCTACTCGGTCAGCCTGAGCCAGCTGCGCCGCGCCAACCGGCTGGACGGGGACGTGATCCACCCCGGCGCCGTGCTGGTGATCCCCCCGGGCTGATTCGCCCAACGCCCCTCGATTCCGGAGCTCTTGGGTCTTGCCCCGGATCGAGAATTCTAGTAACATCCCCGCTCTTTACTGAATCGCGTTCCAACCTTGGAGCCCATTGCTCTCATGAAAACGTTCAGCGCCAAGTCGCACGAAGTGCGCCGCGAGTGGCTGCTGGTCGACGCCGAAGGCAAGACCCTCGGCCGACTGTCCAGCGAAATCGCGCGCCGCCTGCGCGGCAAGCACAAGCCGGAATTCACGCCGCACGTCGACACCGGCGACTACGTGGTCGTCATCAACGCCGACAAGGTCGCGGTGACCGGTCGCAAGATGTCGGACAAGGTGTACTACCACCACACCGGCTACATCGGCAACCTGAAGTCCATCACGCTGGAGAAGCTGCTGGACAAGGCCCCGGAGCGCGTCATCCAGAACGCGGTCAAGGGCATGCTGCCGAAGAACCCGCTGGGCCGGGCGATGATCAAGAAGCTCAAGATCTACGCCGGCTCCGAGCACCCGCACGCCGCCCAGCAGCCGCGCGCGCTGGAACTGTAAGCAACGGAATAAAGACGACATGGCAACCGAACAGTTTTACGGAACCGGCCGCCGCAAGACCTCGACCGCTCGAGTGTTCCTGCGTCGCGGCACCGGCCAGATCATGGTCAACCAGAAGCCGCTCGACGAGTTCTTCGGCCGCGAAACCGCACGCATGATCGCGCGGCAGCCGCTGGAACTGGTGGAACTGGCCGACAAGTTCGACATCTACGCCACGGTGACCGGCGGCGGCACCACGGGCCAGGCCGGCGCTCTGCGCCTGGGCGTGTCCCGTGCGCTGACCGAGTACGACGAAAACCTGCGCAGTGAGCTGCGCAAGGCCGGCTTCCTGACGCGGGACGCCCGTGCGGTGGAGCGGAAGAAGATCGGTCTGCACAAGGCCCGCAAAGCCACCCAGTACTCGAAACGTTAAACCTGCGGCGTCCTTTCGCCGCTGGCGGCGTTCGGTGCCGCTGCGGAATGCTCATGCACCCTCCAGTGCACTGCGCTTCCTTCGCGACACCGAGCCTTGCCAGCGACGAAATGCCACTCGCAGGATCAACGTTTCGGCGAAAACGATCCAAATGGGGGATCGTCTAGCGGTAGGACTACGGACTCTGACTCCGTCAGCGGGGGTTCGAATCCCTCTCCCCCAGCCAACGCGCAAATGCCCGGCACTGCCGGGCATTTTTTTATGCGCGTTGGCTGGGGGAGAGGGATCGATGCAAGGGAGCGAAGCGACCGCTGCTACCCGAGCGCAGCGAGGGCAAGCCGCGCAGCGGCGCAGTCCATCCCACCCGTAATGCAACGATCGGGTCAAGGGGCCACGCTGGGGGAGAGGGATCGATGCAAGGGAGCAAAGCGACCGCCGCTACCTGAGCGCAGCGAAGGCAAGCCGCGCAGCGGCGCAGTCCATCCCACCCGTAATGCAACGATCGGGTCAAGGGGCCACGCTGGGGGAGAGGGATCGATGCTAGCGCGAAGCGCGCAGCTACCCGAGCGTCAGCGAGGGCAAGCCGCGCCCAGCGCGGCGCAGTCCATCCCACCCGTGACGAAATGCTTGGCCCGAGAGGCCACTCCCCCAAGGGCTTGAGTAGCCTCCATGCTCCCCTATAGGCGCGCTGGGGGAGAGGGATCGATGCAAGGGAGCAAAGCGACCGCCGCTACCCGAGCGCAGCGAGGGCAAGCCGCAGCGAAGCGCGGCGCAGTCCATCCCACCCGTGACGCAAGGAGTCGGTGGAGAGGCCGCGCTGGGGGAGAGGGGTGGATGCAAGCGCGGAGCGCGCTGACCCTTCGCCTGCAAGGCAGGCTCCCACAGCCGGAGTCTCCGAAGCCGGGCCAGGCGGCCTGTGGGAGCGAGCCTGCTCGCGAACTCTCCCGGCTCAGCTCCGCCGCAGTCGCAGCGCGAGGATCGCGACCGCGAGCACCAGCAGCGCGATTCCCCATCCACGCATGGCGGGCACCGGCTCGGCCTCCGGCAGGACCAGGGGCTCGAAGTCGACGACCAGTTGCGGCGCCAGCGCCGCGTTCTCGCGGCTCCCGATCCGGCGTGCGTTCTGCGCATTGCTCTCTTCGCCGATCAGGATCCAGCCGAAGTTCTGGCCGGGATCGTTGACCCACGCCTGGACGTCGCCGACCAGGCCAGGTGCGGTGACGAAGGTGACGGGGCCGGTTCCGGAGCCGACCGGCGCGGTCGAGGTCGGGGCGGCCGCGAAATCGCCGCCCGGCGTGGCCCAGAACACGCTATCGAATTCGCGGTGCAGCCAGGTGGCGTCCGGCGCGACCGCGGGCGCACCCGCACCGCCCGCACCCTGCGCGACCGAGGCCCCTTCGCCCCAATCGGCCAGTACGCGATGCAGCGCCACGTCGAACCCGGTCGCGCCCGGCGGCACCAGGTCAACCTCCAGGGTGAGCTGGACGCTGTTGACCACGGACCCCGGCGGAATCGAGGACAGGTCGAAGCGCATCAGGGCACGACGGCGGACGTTACCCGCATTGCCCCCGGTGCGGCCGAAGAAGAGGCTCGGACCGGCGCCGTTCGACAGGTCGCCGGCCGCGCGTTCGTACAGGGTGTTGTCGCGATCGGGGGCCACGACCAGCGTGTCGGCGAAGGCGCTCGGCACCACCAGAGAGACCGCCGCGATGAGCGCAAGCCGCGCCAAGCGCCGGAGCGGAAATCGAAAGCCTGACGACCCAAACATGTGACGCACCTCAAGATTCGTGATCAATAACGCGGAATTTCCCCGCAAACCCGTGAAATTTCGAAGATTTCGAGATTGAACGGGTCCCGGCCGCAGGGTATGTTAGACCGACAAGCGATCGATCCGCATGACGAATCGATCACGGAAGGGGGGAATTCAGCATGGACCAGGAACGCCATGGACAAGATCCTTCCGTCGTCGCGACGACGCTTTCTCCACCAGTCCGGTGCACTGGGACTCGCTGCGGCGGGCATCGGTGCCGGGCTGATTCCGATCACCACGCTCGCCCAACAGGTCCGGCTGACCTCGCTGTGGCCGGCCCGCGTCCCCGACGAACAGCGCGGCGGCGCGCTGCCCTCGCTGGCATTCCGGGTCTACGCGAAGCTCGGCTACGGCGCGCGGCCCGATAACCCGGCCAACCCCGGCAGCGTCGGCGACCTGCAGTGGTTCAACAGCCTGGGCGGCAGTGATACGGCGCGACTCCAGGCGTGGCTGACCGAACAGATGTCGCCGGGCCTCGACCCCGAGGTCGACAACCGCGTCAACGGCAACCCCGTCTATCGGACGCCGTCGCTCTCCCTGAACCAGATGTGGTTGCAGCACTATCGCTACGACGGCCCGAACGGCTGGCCGATGCGCAACCGGCCGTACTGGGAAATGCAGATGCTGACCCTGACCCGGTCGGTTCATTCCCGCTGGCAGCTGCGCGAGGTCCTGGCCGATTTCTGGCACAACCATTTCAACGTCGACGGCAGCGAAGACGTGGTCCGCAGCGTGCTGACCAGCTACGACCGCGACGTCATCCGACCGGGCATCTTCGGCAACTTCCGGACCATGCTCGAAGGCGTGGTCAAGCACGCGGCGATGATGTTCTACCTCGACAACGCCCGCAACAGCACGCCGAACCCGAACGAGAACTACGCCCGCGAGCTGCTCGAGCTGCACACGCTGGGCGCAGTCGAGAACTACTACGGCTACATCCCACCCGGCCAGGTGCCGACCAATGTCGACGGCGAACCCGCCGGCTACGTCGAAGCGGACGTGCTCGAAACCGCCCGCCTGCTGACCGGCTTCGGCATTGCCGACGGCGACGACGGCGCGCCCGACACGGGCGACTTCCTGTTCCGCGACGCCTGGCACGACGACGGCTCCAAGACCATCCTCGGCCAGACCTACAGCTACGCCGGCCCGGGCGTGAACGAAGAACAGGAACTGACCGATCTTCTCGACTATCTCTGCCAGCACCGCGGCACGGCCGAGTACCTGTGCTGGAAGCTGGCCGTCCGGCTGATCGGCGACGGGTTCACGGCCCAGTCTCCGATCGTCCAGGCCGCGGCCGACGTCTTCCAGTCGAACTGGGACCAGCCGGACCAGCTCCAGCAGGTCTACAGCGTGCTGATCCTGTCGAACGAGTTCCGGACCACGTGGGCCGACAAGGTCAAGCGACCGAATGAAATCGTTTCCTCCACGCTGCGGGCGGCCAATGCGCCGTACGATTTCGAGCTGACCAGCGCCGGCGACGATACCGGCTTCTACGGCTTCTACTGGACCTGGCGCCTGACCGGCCAGCTCCCCTTCAACTGCGAACCTCCCACCGGCTATGCGGAGGACGCCTCGTTCTGGAAGGGCTCCGGACCGCTGGTGATGTCCTGGCGCACGGCATCGCTGATGATCCGCGACACCGACTCGGGAAGCGCACCCAACTACATCGACTTCGCTTCGCACACCAATGGCGCCGGGATCGCACTGACCCCCAACGCGATCGTCGACTACTGGCTCGATCGCATCCAGGGCGTCGGCCACGCCACGGCCGCCGGAAAGCGCGCCGAAATGGTGGCCTACGTTCGCACGCAGGGCAACGCAGCCGGCGACGACCAACCGCTGGGCATCAACACCTCGGATACGGGGCAGTTCAGCAGCTACCAGCAGATGCTCAACGGCCTGTTCCTTCTGATCGCCCTGTTGCCCGAGCGGATGAGCCGATAGGCGGAGACCCATGATGAATCGAATCAATCGACGTACCTTCCTGACCGGCAGCGCGGCTGCGGCGGCGGCCACCATGACCCCGGGGCTGAGCTTCGCCGGCGCCAAGGGCGGCACCAACGACGAAGTGCTGATCTACGTATTCCTGCGTGGCGGCATCGACGGCCTGAGCCTCTACGCTCCCGGCGCCGGTCACCCGGATCGCGGTTTCTACGAGAGCCTGCGCCCGAGCAGCAGCGTCCAGCTGCCGACCGGCGGCGCCGGCGCGATGCTTTCCCTGAACAACGGCGACGGCTTCGGCATGAACAGCGCGGCCGATCCCCTGCGCGACCTGTGGGACGACGGCGACCTGGCGATCGTCCACGCCACCGGGCTGCCGATCGTCAACCGCAGCCATTTCGAGGCCGAGCGCTTCATCGAACTCGGCACCCCGGGCGCCACCGAGGGCCTGCCCCCGGGCCAGGGGCCGATCGACGGCG
>Ga0114906_1001884_pt1 | contig 10757 bp, 23 predicted proteins | sample MalvirDeepMed_M9_FD_89687 | JGI IMG/M metagenome (GOLD analysis project Ga0114906, IMG submission 89687) | Marine viral communities from the Global Malaspina Expedition - Malaspina viral metaG DeepMed_M9 | ecosystem: Environmental > Aquatic > Marine > Oceanic | place: Mediterranean Sea... | reverse complement strand
GGCCCGCCGTACTGCTCGCGTAGTAGTTGTGCCTTCTCTTTCTTGATGATCCGCTTCAACTGTCTCTTTGTTATTTTCACTTTTCTTCCTTTAGAACTTTGAGTACGCCGTCGTAAACGTAATCGGCAACGATATCCTTGAAGATGTGCTTAAGCGGACGGATCGAGCTGTAGTGGTAGTCGGTCGGCTCCCTCGTTGGCAGCGATTCGTAGACGGCTCTGATGTCTTCATCTCCCCACTCGACGATCCCGGCGGCCAGATCCCCGGCTGCGTCCTGGCCATAGGCTTCGAGGTACGCTTCGGCCGAGTCGTATCGGCCCTCCCAGTCTCGGGAGTTCCGTCGGGCATCATGGAGTGTATCCCTGGCCCAGTCCTCTCCGGCGCCGACGGCCTGCTCTTGTGCCTTCTCCAGCGCCCGATCGTACTCCTCCTGCTCCTGCTTGATCCTCTCCTCCTGCTCCCTCTCCCAGTCGTCCCAGTCGTAGTGGTCCAGCTCGTCCTCTTCGTAGCCCTCATCCGGCTCAGGCTCCTCTTCCACGATGCCGGCAGCCAACAGCGTCTCACCGGCCGAGAGGACCACCTCTCCCGTCTCCGGATCCACGACGTCGGTCTCGACCTCGTCGTTCGGCTCGAGGTCGTCCAGGAAGAGCATCATGTCCTCCTGGGTCTCGAAGTCGGGCACGGAGTATCCCGGCGTGTACTCCACCAGAAGTGACTCTCGGATGATCATTCTAAGCTGCTGTTTTGTGATCTTCATTTTTTCCTTTATTGCACTTCCACTTTGAGTTTTTTCCCTACGTTCATCAGTTGTATTAGTTTCTTTCCTGCAGATCGATCTCCGGCGGTGGCTTCATCCAACAGCTTCTCTAATATTTTATCGCTGATCTTAATGAGCCCGTTCAGCTCACCGCCGATTTTATTGAGGGAAACTGCATCTTTAGCTTTGAAAGCCTTGTCCAATGCCACGATGGCTTTGCCGGAATACTGTTGGGCGTCCATCCCCCCGGTGTTTCCGAATTCGTCCAATACGCCGCGAACTGCTTCGTACCTCTCCTGTGACATCATCTTGCCGCCCTTCATCTCGATGGCAGCCTGTGCTTCGCTGGTATCTATGAAGGACATTACAGCAAATATGACGACGGTCATCCCCACGAAGACGCCGATCTTGAAGAGGACCGGATGGGCTTTCTGGAATTTTTTGACTGCTTCGATCAATCCTCGAGCAGCTTTTATACCACCCTCGAGACCGGCTCTTGCTAGTTCGTATGCTTGGACGGATTTTGTGTGAATAAAATCACTCACCTTTTCAAAGGCAGCTTTTCCTGCATCTGAGATCTTTTTCGCCCCCGACTTGACTGCCTCGTAGGCGCCCTTAAGATCGTCTAGGACACCCTCAGCGAGAAGTTGATTGAGCTCATAATTGATTGAACGTTCCCAGAGATGAACTGCTTTTCTCTCTGATATCAGGCCTCGCCCGCGGCGTTCTAAAAGAGCACCGAACGTGATGAACTTGGTGGGAATACGGTACCGAGACTCTATTAAATAGATCGGATCCTCATTAACTGTACGGAGTGTGGATCTTTCCAATGTCAGACCATTGAGTAATAGTTGTTCCCGAATGATCTTTCTCAGTCTGCGTTTTGTGATCTTCATTACTAACCTTCTTCTGCTGCAGCCCGATCGCGCGCGACCTCTTCTTCGCCTTGCCTGATTATATTCATGGCCTCCTTCAGAGCATCGAGCACATCTCCGGCATTTTCATCACCTAGCATCTGTAGTGAGTTTCGCAGCGCGTTGTATGCCATCTCGATCGCATTGGGATTCTGCTCGTACACCGTTTCTAGAAAGTGTTGATTGGGATCCCACTCTCGGGCCCCGCCGGCCAGATAGGCATCTACGAGGGCATCGACCTGGTCCTGTACGGCACTACCCAGACCAGTATATGCTCGACCGAATGACAACAGTGCGCTGGTTGATTCCCCGCGGGCCCAGACGTTCTCGTTGACCGGCCGGCGCTTCTCTTCACGAATCACTCTTCTCTGATCGGTACTCTCCTCTTCTGTAGTCCCTATGAGCTTATATAAGAATTCTCTAGTAAAGTCTCTGAATTGGTCGTTGTCCATGTTAACTCCTCCACTCGTAATCAATCCATCCTGGAACCCGTTGGTCTAAGTGTTCCTCCAGGATATCCGTTGCCCACCTCATCCGACCGGCAGCATACGCATTATAGTAACGTTCAAATATAATGGGCGGCAGCTTATAACTTTTGCCGAGATCTTTCTTTCCACGATAGACCTGCAGCCGACCACGCGACTCCTTGCTGAGAACCGGCTCGGCGGAAGGAAGCATCTCTGGCGACCGTGTCACCTCGGGTCCCTTAGTTGCTTTGGAGTGATCGAGCGGTAGGACAAGGTTTCTATCCTTGCCCTCGATATCGCCACCCCATACGTTCTCGACCGCTCCGACGTCCTCAGGACGTTCCACGTCGAGCATGCCGGCCTCTTCCTTGATGATTCTTCTCAGTTGTCTCTTTGTGATTTTCATCTTAAGCCCCCTTCTACTCCTTGTGCTTTCATTTTTTCAGCAATCTCTTCAAGCTGGAAGGGTAACTCAAGTAATACATCTTCAAGCTTATCATAAAGAGGATCATAAGCAACTTGAGATGCTCCCGCAGTTTTTCTCAACATTTCGAACATTGGCTCAATTTGTTTGGCCATGTCTAGTACTGCATCCACCCCAGTTTGGTTGAGAGACATCTGTTCTTCCTTGATGATTCTTTTCAGCTGTCGTTTGGTGATTTTCATATTAATACCTGTCCACGTCTGCAGCGCCTCGGTAACCGCCAGTTTCAGCGTCTAAGACGACGTCCACTTGGTATTTGGCGTTGCCACTCGATCCGATTGTCACTCTAAACATTACTTCATAATCCTGATCCGGTATCAGATGGCTGTCCGGACTTTTACGAACAGAAGTAACCCAAGAGTCACGGGTCATCTGGCCAACGGCACCTTCTCGGAACCATCTCAAAGCTTCCTCAGCAGCAGTATCCCGCATGGCTCGGTCGTTCGCTGCCTCGCGGATGATCCTTTTGAGCTGTGCCTTAGTGACCTTCATGATTCTATCTCTTCCTGTATGGGCTGGTCGCCATGGCGCGCTTCCGAATATCACTAGTCTCATCCCCTCGTCCCATGGGATCCTGGCGGGGGCGTTTCAACGTAAAACCGGGGTCGTCGTCCTCAGCATCTGCTTGACTATCAAGACTCATCGCTATGAACCCGCTCGTTTCATCACGTATGATGTTGATAGCATTGCTTTCATCAGTAGCATCAACGATTGCCTGCATGGCGTTGAAAAGGTCTTCAAGCAGGCGCTGTGGTACATTCTGCTCGGTTAGTATACGAGCCTTCTCTTCCCTGATGATTCTTCTTAGTTGACGTTTTGAAATTTTCATTTTGATTTCCAGTTTTGAGCTTCTGCCCTCGAGTCTTCAATAGCGCTTCTGATTCGGGACTCGAGGTCGGCTGCCTCTATATCCCACTTATCATCCCAACTCTGTAACGGCAATACATTCCTTCCGGTGGCAGTGGTGGGATCAATAGAGAGCCGTGCAAAATAGACTAAATTTTCTATTGCTTCATCGAGAGTCATGTAGGGACGCTGGGCTTCTTGTAAGAGAGATCGCTTCTCTTCCTTGATAATTCTTCTTAGTTGACGTTTTGAAATTTTCATATTTGTGCTCTCTGCTGTCTTACAATCTCAAGTCCGATATCTCTTGGTGTGAATCCCATGAACAGGGCTATTGGCATCCACTCAGACTCTGATAGATCTTGTTCCACTGCATATGTGGCAAGAACAGATGACGAATTTGCTCCGGACGGAGTACCCATATAGTCAATGGCCCACTCTTTATAATCCATCGCTGCTAAACGAGGATCGATCGCTTCCCGAATGATTCTTCTTAGCTGTTGGCGTGTGATCTTCATTTTGTGTCTCCTGACACGCGCTGAGCACTATAGACCTATCGTATATACGACTGTGCAGTAGATAAGTATGATTCTCTTTGTTACTTGTAGACACATATTTGTGCGCCTCTGGAGCACCTTAGAATTAACTTCACCAGCGACATAGGTATACCATCATGCGATGTTTCAGATGATGTCTGGCAGGGACTAGACAGCTACCAGGAACACGGAGAGCCACTAGGGAGAGGGACTGCTAAATGAGAGAAGATAAGAAGATGCCGAGCACACCACTGATAATACTAGGGATGACCGGCGCGCTCATGCTCACCGCAGTGTGTGTGACCCCGCCGATAAAGACACCCAAGATCCCGACCCACGCCGTGGTAGACATAGACGAGCGGGCCCAGCCGCAGCCGCAGCCGGAGCCGGAGCCGGAGTTTACGGCGATCCACTGTACTCATGATGCATTGCCTTCAAAGATCGATATGCATCAATATGTACATCCGCGCGTGGACGACCCGGTTCCCGGGCCCATCCTCCCGGCGGGACAGATGCGCAGAGGGAACATCAACGCATCACAGGCCGAGGTTGATATCCCTCACAGCGGCGGCGAAGTCATCATCCGTCCAGCCCGGATACACCACAGATCGGATCGACGGTCCCCAGGGCTCTATCTGCCCTCCGTCGCCCCCGGCCGCCATGGACCGATACAGGATCAGTAGGCGCTTCACCTCATCCGCCGGCATGCGGCCTAGCGCGTGACGCACAGCTGTCTCCGGGGTGTCGGTCCAGTCATCCCGTCCAGCCGGGCGCGTCATGCTAGCCCGTGCAGGGTGGCCACCCGCACACCCACGCAGCCGGGTGGTAGTGCCTCTAACTCACATGGGTCATCATCGAAGTGTTTATCCGAGTCCAGCTCGTGCAGCAGGCGCCATTTCAGGTCCCCCGCAGTGAAGTGCACGCCGGCGAGGCGCTTCCGATCATCGCCGAGGTGCTCGAGGAGGAAGGCGGCCACGGAGGGCTGGCCCGTGATCACATCCGGGGTATCAGACAGGCGATCAGGGCCCATGCGGGAGGTCACCACGTGTACTACATCACCTCGGTTGAGATGGTCCCGCATCTGCTGCAGTGTCATCAAGTTAGGGCCTATGAATCGGAAGCACTCCTCCTCTGTGTCCCACTGGGTCTGAGTCAGGGTGTCATCGAAATCAAAAGTTATAACTGCCATGTTCCATTCCTTCTGACATATCTAAGTTAATATTAACACCACAGCACATAATTTACACCGGTAGATGACAATCCTTAGAAGTGTTGATCACTGCGAATTGATCAGTTGGACCGTCGAGATCATAGCCGAACTCCTCGAAGGTGTGGCGCCAGCGATCACGCACCAGGTCGGCTAGCTGAGGGTCATAGAACTCCTTGTAGTGGGTACCCTCTTTCGCCGGGGTGACATTGTGCCTAGGCAACTCCAGTATCGAGCTCTCATTGACATCGAGGATCACTGCGAGTCCCTCGGCCAGGAACTCCTGCTTGATGATAAAGTCGACCTGCACAGTGCCGGCCGGGTCCAGGAGCTGGATGAACGGGGTCCGAGAGAATCCTTGAAATAGATCAAAACCGGGCCCGATGTAACGTTGGCTCCAAGAGGAGTATCGCATTGGTAGCTGATCGTCGAGGAGCTTCTCGACGTATTCCCCAAAATTTGAGCAATCCTTCGCAGAGAGGTGCCATCCGAGAGGGGCCTTACACTCGCCGTCCTGCGCGCAGGCCTTAGCATCGCACTGGCCAGTCTTGGGGTCACATGATTGCTCTTCATGTAGGTACATGCTGACGAGCCAGTCGTACGGATTCCTCACGACAGAGAACTTCGGGCCGGCCGGGTTGAGCCTGTGCGCCATCAGATGCCACCTATCCGGAAACTGTTCGATCTCTGGTCGACCTGGTTTCTCTGGGAAGTGGCCATGCCTGATGAATGTACCCGCCGTCTTAGGGATGTGCACGAAATACAACTTTTGATGGGAGTGCACGCGGTCCAGGAAGTGAGGGTCCCCGCGGTCGTCGATCCATGTGCTTAGGTCAGACATAGGAGGGTGGGCACGTTAATCGGATGCACACCAGGGCCTGGCATCGTCTAGATGGCACACATCGTGCTCGGCGATGAGCTGTATCACGCCATCCGGCCATAACACGCGAACTCCGATTGCCTCAGTGGCGTAACGGCCTCGTCGGCGCTCATATGAGCCCACCTCACTCTGGATGACGATGGCCACATCCCCTAGGCGATCGGTGAACGCGAGATGGCCAGGCCTAGCGCGGACTAACTGCCCATCTTGAAAATGACACCCGGGCCACCGGGGTGGGGGTGCATGCATCTTGTCTGTCAAGGCCATGCGTCCTCCTCTAGGGGGTCGACGTCTAGACTGGATATGACTGCCTCTCCGTCAGCCCAGAGCACGGCGATCAGCTCATCATCATTCAGGCTCTCCCCCGGGTCGAAGACATCGATCACTAGGCCGACGCTGTATTGGCCTGAGCGGTATGGCGGCATGTCTAGGCCAGGGACTACTAGGTCTCCGGGTGTGTACCTCATGAGCGCCTGCGGGAGTTGCCCCCGGGGTCGGGCCTGGACAAGGAGCGGTACTCGAACCACCGGGCCCGGCCGTCGAGCAGCACCTCGATCATGGCAGGGTCGTACGCAGTGTTATCCCGCCAGTTGAGGACGACGCCTAGGCCTGCAGGGGTCTGGACGAGTTCACCCTCGGCTAGCTTCCATGGCCGGCGTCGCGCCCGGGTGGTCCCTGTCATAAGTGATGTCTCCCAGCACTGTGGCATGTGTCTTAGGTGAATGGTAGTAGTCTGGGTGTGGATGATCAATTCTTTTTGAAGTACTTCTGGATGAGTCTAGGGAGAACTCCGCGCGCGCCGGCAGCTCTTTCACCATCGGGGGGGTCACTGGGACACTGTAGGGTATCTGCAGCGCGGGGGATGGGATACGCACGAGGAGGAGCTGAGGCGTGCATGTGCACGTAGTACCATAGACTGCAGCTGATCAGTATGCTGATGGCTACTAGTCGCCAGGATCGCTCCTCTAGAGGCGCCGGCACTCAGCCGGCCCGGATCTTTTTGGATGAGTAGGAGATCGTCATACGCGCATCTAAGTATGGGCAATAGCTCCCAGGATTTTCCCGGGAATTTTTTGGGGGTAAAGGGTAAAAAGCTCCCGGGGCTAATTGTAGAAAAAAAATACACGAGCTTAGCCCCGGCCCCCCGCAGGGGGTCCCACTGAGTTTGCAGAGGCCCCTCCCAGAGGGGCCCTCCGGAGCCTCTCAGAGGCCCCTTGCAGAGGCCCCCCTACCGTCCTCCGTGAGGCCCTAGGCAGAGGGGTGTGGGAAGGGCGCAGAGGCCCCGTCAGGGAGCCCCCTACTCCGAGGGTGGCGTCAGCGCGCCGCGGTGGGCTGGTACCGGGGGACAGCGCAGTCCAGGCAGGCGCCCAGGCTGTGTTCCGTCTCCTCTCGGCACCGGGCACAGTACTCATCATAGACCTCGTCCGGTGTGGGCAGGTCGAACTCGCTCCTTGGTCGTCGGAGGGGCTTGGGCTGGCGTTCTTCGTCGTGGCGTGGCATGTCTCTCTCTCTATCTCCTCTGATAGTGTAGTGTAGTGTTAAGTAGTGTGGTACACTGTGCTATATTTCTTTTTTACTAGCGCTTGATTTTACTCCTACGCAGCGGACACCCGGGCGACCTCCTTGAAGCCGCGCTTGTTCAGCTCCAGGAAGAACGTCCCACCCGAGCCACCGAACCGGTTCTTGATCATCTGCAGCACTCGGCACCCTCGCAGGTCCGGGTCCCTCTCCTCGACCGTCAGGGTCATCATCGCGTCGACCATGTGCTTCAGCACGTTAGAGCCGGCCATCTCGCCGCTCTTGTTCACCTGTCCGATGACCACCGCGTTGCAGAAGTTCTCCTTGCAGTAGTCAGTGATCAGACCCAGGGCTCGCTTGTCCTTGGCCCGGCCGCCGCCACCGTTGGCGTACTTCCCGTCATCCAGCGTCTGGAGGCTGTCCACGATCAGGAAGAAGGGACGGTTCTTATTGCCCCTCTTGGCGCGCAGAGTATCGCAGTACTCGAGCAGCTTGGGGACGTTAGTCTCCTGCCCGGCGTGGAAGCCGTGCTGCAACCGGAGGCGCTCAGCGACCAGCTTCACCTGGAAGAGGCTCTCCTCGGCGGTGTTGAAGACCACCAGAGCACCACGCTTGGTGAGCTGATCCGCCAAGTGAAGCATCATCGTGGTCTTACCTGACCCGGGAGTGCCCGTGAAGAAGGTGACCGCGGAGGGGGTGAATCCCTCGCCGCCCAGGGCGGAGTCGATGTAGTCCACACCACACTTCACCTTGTTGCGTAGCTTCTTGGGGACCTTCACCTTGAGGATGTTGGTGCCGAAAGGTACGGCGTCGGTCTTTACGTTGAGCTTCATGGTTGCCATTTAAGGTCTCTCTCTCTTGAATAAATAGACTGTGGAATCACTCTGTAGATACGAGAGTAACCCTCGAAACGTTATTATTATAACCCGCAGCAGGGGTTTTTGCACCCGGTAGAAACACTACGCGAGGACCACGGCGTCGGTGCGCTCACCGAAGGCGGTCAGGGTGCCGTTAACAGGTGGGTAGACCTGCTCCCCGACCAGGCTAGTATCCCCGGTGCGCTCCCCGCCGGCGAAGATCTGGCGGTCCACGTTGATCACGTACCGAGCACAGTCCCGAAACTGTTCGCCCGGTAGCGCTGGGTCGGTGATGGCGATCAGGGTGCCCTCAACGTAGCAGGCCGCGGGACCATCCAGATCGCGGCTGTAGAAGTCGAAAGAGCGAACACGGTTTCCGATTTGGATCACGTCAATTCCTGTGTTTAGTGTTGTCATGCGATGTAGGCCATCGCGATAGGTCGTTGGAAGGTACCTGACAGAGGACGAATAATGCGAGTGCCCTGCAGGGTCAGCGAGATCATGAGCACCAGGGCTGTCGCCAGCAAGACCTTGTACACTGGGTGTCTCTCCTCCATCTCAAGTACATTATACCTCATGAGGAGCACAATTGCACTAGCGCTGTGATGAAAAAGATTTGTTAGTCGTCGTAGCCGCGAACTCGTACTTGGACCATCGGAGAGGTGAGCATCTTGGCCACCAGAACGCCACGCATATCTTCGCCCGGCTGTGCCGTTCCATCGGCCTCCATGAAGATGATCATGCGATCATTCGGATCAATTTTAATCTCCCGGACGTGGAAGTGGTGGTTAACCATTAACCGTCGTAGGGCTTCTAATGTGGGCTTCACTGTTCTCCCTGATCATTCGGTACCCCCGAGAGGACTCGAACCTCTGACCAACGGCTTAGAAGGCCGGCGCTCTGTCCAACTGAGCTACGGGGGCGGGTGGAATGGCGCGCGGCATAGTATCACTTATCTAATAAATGTCCGAAAACATATGGTTACTACGAGGATATCCGGTCCTCGTTTCACCTATTTTACATTATTGCACATCCTCGCAATGGAATGTGTTACTTCCGGTTAAACCGGCGGATGGTGCTCCCGGTAGGACACCAATCCCTTTTTTATAAATCATCTGCCATTCAATAAAACATGGCCCACCTCCGTAGCTCATCCTAAGTGTATGGGCTGCCTCGAGAATGTACAAGGACGCAACCCGTTGATATCGTTGATCTTTTTATGTTGTACGTTGGTTGGCTAGCGCAACAATCAGCCGCTGGATCAGCAGCTCCCGATCCTGGTGCGAGTCTAGGGACAGGTCGTCGTTGGCCTGGACCACCCGCCTGATGATGACTGGATCTGTGTCCAGATCGCCGTACATGTCGGCCGTCGTGGAGGTGGGCTCGTCGTAGAGGTCGAGGCCGACATCAAAGCCGGCGTCGATGAACGCTTTGAGCACCCCCGTCGGGGTCTTTCTGGGTTCTGACATTCTAATCTCCTGCAGTCAGGTCGAGGGTCAGCTCAGCGCCGTCCCCGGGGTTCTGGCCGTGGTTGAGGATGATCTGTCCCTCCCCGCCGGCGGGTGTATCGTAGTCATAGCGAGTGATCCCGCTGCGGGTCTGTCGCCTGAAGAAGAGCGTATCCGCAGGGAAGGTGTAACCCCATGGGGTCGTCCACGCCGTCTCTAGCACAATGAAGTTGCTCATCGTAAGTCCTTGTTAATGTTGATCTTTTCCTGCTAGTACAGGCTGGAACCTGCCAGCCCGTCAAGGCAGTCCGCCACCTGGGGCAGGATCCTCCATTCCACTCGATCCGGATTGTCGAGGCGGTTCTGTATGCGCCTATGGGGCCACCTGTCGCCGTGGCGGAGGTCCTGGCAGTATCGCTCTCGTTCGATCGAGATCTGCGCCATGGCGGCGCCGATCCCCGCGGTGGCGGCGTCTCGCTGATGATATACACAATAATCCATCAACATCGCGACCAAAAACACACAAAACAACCCAGAACTAATTTTACAAAACCTGCAAACACAATGAAGAACTGTCGCCGTTACGGCCTTGAACATTGGGATCCTCTCCTCCATCTCAAGTGCGTCTGGCTCTTCCGACGGTCCCAACAGGCTCTCGAGCTCGTCAGCGTGGATTCGATGCAGGTGAACCATTACCCTTAGCTCTGCAGACCGCGGGCCGCTCGGACCACCTCGACCACCTTGGCACCGATCTTCTCGTGCAGGGCCTTGATGTTGGGGAGACGCTGGGTCTTGCTGATCGCGTTCCAGAAGTAGATCAGCTGCTCACCGCCCCGAGCGTTGACG
>Ga0114906_1001879_pt1 | contig 10764 bp, 17 predicted proteins | sample MalvirDeepMed_M9_FD_89687 | JGI IMG/M metagenome (GOLD analysis project Ga0114906, IMG submission 89687) | Marine viral communities from the Global Malaspina Expedition - Malaspina viral metaG DeepMed_M9 | ecosystem: Environmental > Aquatic > Marine > Oceanic | place: Mediterranean Sea... | reverse complement strand
CGCGATTGCAATTTCCCATGTTTAACTCTACGACGAGCGACTGGAGCCCGCCTGAGACGTTGCCGGATTTGAGTGGGGCCTCAGAAATAGCGGTGGACCTCGAAACACGCGACCCGGACCTGAAGACCCGTGGCCCCGGCTGGCCCACAGGGAACGGTGAGGTAGTCGGGGTTGCTATTGCTACGGCAGATACAAATATCTACCTCCCGTTTGCCCATGCCGGCGGAGGCAACCTCGATAAAAAGATCATCTGCCGCTGGCTGAAAAAAACCCTGTCCGGGTCCGCCGACGTTATCTGCCACAACGCTGCTTATGATATCGGCTGGTTGAAGTCGATGGATGTTCCCGTTTCCGGGCGCATCATTGACACCATGATTACTGCCGCGTTGCTGGATGAGAACCGTTTCAGCTACAGCCTCAATGCGCTATCTTTTGATTATTTGGGTAAGACAAAATCGGAACGATTGTTGACTGAAGCCGCACGGGATTTCGGAATTGACCCGAAAGCTGAACTCTGGAAAATGCCTTCCGGTTTTGTAGGTCCATATGCTGAGCAGGATGCCCAACTCACGCTGGAGCTATGGCACTTATTTAAGGGTCAGATTGCCAAAGAAGAGCTGACGTCGGTCTGGGAACTGGAAACCGCATTGATCCCATGCCTGATTGAAATGACGGCACGCGGCATCCGCGTAGATACGGACAGGGCTGAAATTACCAAGCAGAACCTCCTCAAGCGCGAAAAACAGGCGTTGAGGAAGATCAAAAAACTGGCCGGTTTCAATGTGGAAATCTGGGCTTCCGCGTCGCTGAAAAAAGCATTTGACATATTGGGGCTGTCTTATCCCCACACCGAAAAAGGAGCCCCTTCCTTTACCAAGGGGTTCTTGGCCGAGCATCCCCATGAGTTTCCCCGCCTCGTCCTCAAAGCCCGCGAGCTGAACAAAATTCGGGGGACCTTTATCAATTCCATCCTCACGCACCTTGCCCCCGACGGGCGTATCCACAGCCATATCAACCAGTTACGTTCTGACAGCGGGGGAACCGTCTCAGGCCGGATATCCATGAACAACCCGAATTTACAACAGATCCCGGCCCGGGACCCCGAGCTGGGACCGATGATCCGCAGCCTGTTTTTACCGGAAGAAGGGGAGCAATGGGCTTCCATAGATTTCTCGCAACAGGAACCTAGAATTCTGGTTCACTATGCTTCTGTTTTTTCGGACTGGAAGGGAGGCGGCATGGAGGGCGTCGAGGAATTTGTAGAGGGCTATACCAATAACCCTGGTACCGATTTCCACACAATGGTAGCGGAAATGGCGGACATTCCCAGAAAGCAGGCAAAAGTTATCAATCTGGCAATGATGTACGGCATGGGCAAAGCTAAGATGGCGTCGCAACTCGATATCTCCTTCGATGAGGCGTCTGCGCTGACACAGCAGTACCATGCCAGAGTCCCGTTTGTCAGGCAGTTGCAACAGGCCGTCACAAGGCGGCTGGAGAACCCCCGCAGTAACGGCAGTGTCCGCAGCCTCTTGGGGCGCAAGTGCCGCTTTGACAAGTGGGAGCCAACGAGTTTCGGCATACATAAAGCCCTGCCAAGGGAAGAGGCGCTTGTAACTTACGGGCAGACGACCCAGCTAAAGCGCGCCTTTGCGTACAAGGGAATCTCACGTCTAATCCAGTCAAGCGGCAGCGACATGACAAAGAAGGCAATGGTGGACTTGTACGAGGCCGGAGTGATACCGTTATTGCAAATACACGATGAGCTGGACTGTTCGGTTCTAAATCTGCAACAGGCACAAAAAATTTCAACAGTCATGGAAAAAGCCGTCCTTCTCAAAGTGCCAAACAAATGTGATATTGATATCGGCCGGAGCTGGGGCGAAGCCAAGCCCGTTGTTTAGACAGGACTTATCGTATACAATCGCAGGGAGTAAACAATGGACATTGAATTTGAGAGCGAGGGAGTGCTGACCGCCGATGGCTTTTCGGAAGCCATTATCGGGATAGCAAGAAGGTGCGGTAAGCCCGCAATTGTCGCCTATGACGTCGAACAGATCATCAGTATCCTTCAACGCGACAGCGAGATGAGCGAAAGCGAAGCGTGGGAGTATTTTGATTTCAACGTGGTGGGAAGCTGGCTGGGCGAGATGACACCGATTTTTGTGTATAAAAACGATCCGCTGCTTGAAGAAGTAAGAGTCCTGCATTGACACTAATACAGTAAGGAGCCCGTGTGGACACCACGAAATGGAAAAGCATCCTGGTACCCCGTGAAACATACGAAGAGGTAGTAGAGGTTGCGAAACTCGAAGGGAGAACAATATCCGGACAACTCCGGTTAGTGTTTTCGCAATGGAAGGAAGACAGACGAATTGAAGCCGAAAGCCTCGAAGACGGATTCGCCTGACCTAGAGGAGCAGTTGGCACGGCTCGCGGTTCAGATTTCAGAAAGACTGGACAGGGGAGCTGCCGTCCACCACGATGAAATGGCTCGACTGAAGCTACTCACCAAGTTACTATTGGCACGGAAAATAAAGGCCGGTTAAACGGCTTTTCCCAACGAACAGGTTTTTTCTCCACTTTTCTCTGGCGTTGGGTTTTCTGGGGAAAGGGGCATCTCGAAAGGGATGCCCCTTTTTTTACTTGCTGCGGTCACTCAGCATTTTGAAAAGTTTACGCGAAGGGTTTATCCGCAAGCTCGGATTTCGGGCTTCCCTGCTCTTGTCTCCCTTGTGGGTGAAAGCAACGAATGCTCGGCAAGCCAGCAGCTCAGATGCACAACGTCTGGAATTAACGCAAGTGTCACACGGAGCAGGCTCGTAGGCGTATTTGGAGAGGACATTTTCTCTTTTCATTCTTCTTTCCTGATAATGTCAAAAAGCTCTTTGCGCACAACGGATTTTTCTTCCTTGTTCATTCGCGTGTGGATGATGATGTCATTTTCTTTGGGCTTCCACGTCTTGTGATACTGGTGGCGCTGTCGAGAAAGGGGCCACGACCAAGTATACGGTTTTTCAAGGGCCTCGGAATATTCGCCTACAAACATCAGAATGCCTTCTTTTATTTCCATAGTTACCGGCTCAGGCTTACGTTTTTTCATATTTGCAATCTCCAACGGGGGCCGTATACTATCCCATACGTTTCATTTAGAAAAGGAGAAATCAAAATGATTAGGATCAAAGCCACACCCCCGGCCTTTATAGTGCTGTCTGAAACGATGCTGAACAAGGCCATCATCGACGCGAATGGCACAATTCGGCAATTCGGACGGTTATTTGGCATCGATTTTGACGAGATGGAAGCGGGGGACAGGAAACAGGTGGAAGCTGAATTCCTCGACGGCACACCGACCACGCTTTCATTCTACAAAACGCGAAATCGAGGCGACCGCCGCTTCTCCATCAAGGGGATAAAAAAACAGGCAGCGGCCGGCGACACGGTTGCCCTGACCTTCCGGCTTAACAAGGGCCGCACGGTGCTTGTTATTAATGTCACCCGGAACCCGGAATACGAGTTTGTGCTGGAGGTGGCGGGATGAAAACGATCCGGATCGAGGCCACCATGTTGACGAACCTCCAACACTGTATCAATGTCGAGGACCACGTATCAGAAGAAGAGGTGTATGAGTGGGCACGCCACGGGGACCTGTGCGGTAGTGCATTTACAGAATGTGGCGAAGGTGGATGGGTCTGGAATGAGGTTTTCGTCACCGAATTCAATCCCGATGCGCCTGTGGAGCCCTTTTTTCAAAAGGAGGAACAAGAGGAATGAACATCGAAATTACCCAAGAAGAGCTGCTTGTGTTGAAGCCCATGTTACAGGAGGCTGAAGAACACGTCCTCGGGGACCTCAACAGGGGGGAGCTTTCGGAGACGGCGGCACGCCTGTTGAATGTCGAACACCGATTGCTGCTCGGCTTAATAGCTAAGCTGGAGGAAAAGTGATGGAGATTCTTGCAATCAACATTTTTCTTGCACCGGCGTTCTTTGTCTACGTGATGTTCTACGCGGACCGTGGTGCAGGGGCTAGGACGCGGAGGGCTACAGGGACGGCGCTTGCCGTGGCCGGTCTGGCCCTGATGGCTACCGTACTCACGCTCACGCGGCAGGAGCCCATCTACAGCGCCCTGTACACCTTGATTTACGGCTGTACGACACTGACAGGCTTCCAGCTACTCATGTTCGGCGTGCTTCTCTGGTTACGGCCGGAGAGGCAGCGAAAAATACTTCAGAAATACTTTTAATTTCAACAAGGGGAAAAGATGTTCTTTTTATTAAAACTGGCCCGATGGATGGACAAGGGCTCACAGGAAGCAAGAAACGATAGCGCATTTACAAGACTGGAGGCCGAACGGCAAAGAGGAAGGAAAACACGGCAGCCCATAGGGGAGGAAAGACCACGGCCCACGGGGGAAAAGAAGAAAACTTAAAAATCCCCTATATACACCTTTTTAGCTAAAAATAAAAAATAAAAAAAGTGGAAATAAGGGCGGGATGTTGCGGGAGGGCGTGCAGGCCTTATAGAACAAGGGGTTTAGCGCGCCCTCCTTTGCGCACCCCTACCCCCCAAAAGTTATAAGGCTTATTTAGATAGCATCTGTGGAGCTTTTTGAAAAAATATTTTTTTGTTTTTCTTAAAAAGGTGTATATAGAGGGCGGTTCATATAAGATGTTTCTTATACATTGTTTGAAAAGGGAGAAAAGTGATGAGTGAGATAGCTGTTTCAGAAGATACTTTCGTTGACCGCGATGGAGAGGTAGAAGAGGCTGAGTTTGAGGTGCGCGGTGCAATCATGCGCTGGCCGCAGTTGAAACCTTATTATAGGGACGGCGCGGACGGTCCCAAGTTCCAGCCCTTCGGCCTTGACTACCACACGTTGCACGTAGACGTGAGCTTTTATGAGCCCACCAGCGATAGCGGTAGACCCCCCTACGAGGGCAACGTGACGAGTTCCCATATTACCTTTGAAACAGAGGATGGTGAACGGTTTGATGCGAACGTGCAGGAGTTTGTACCTTGGCCGACAAAACGAGATGCCACGGGCTGGGTGCTTCTTTACGATGAAGGTAATTCGGAGGCTTTCTACGAGGGTGCGGATGCCTTTGTCTTTCCGGAGAAGGACCTCGCGAAAATCCTAGAGTGGGTGGAGGAGGCCGGCTACTAATAATGACTCCTGGCCCCAAAACTTGCATTTATCCCCGCTCCGGCGGGGATTTTTTTGGCAACGGGTTTCCTTTTATGCAACAATATAGGAGTGGAGCCTTAATGGTTCTTTGATAAAGGGAGACTATAGTGTTAAATCAAAATTTGGAGATTGAAAACGCAAAGGGGACTTTGCAGAGTATTGTGACTCAGTTGCAGGACGCAGCGGCTAGAAAGGAAGACTATGTAGCGCCGACTCGCGATTTGCAGTTCCGGACCCAGATCAATGAGGGGGAGGATAACCAACCCCAGATTGTTATGGAACGGAAAAACGGGGTCCCTACCAAAATTCTCAGTACAAACGATGTCGCATTCCAGCAAGTAGCTACGAAGGCTGATTTGGATATCAGGACGGCTAGGCGCTTGCGGGACGACTACCCTGCGCATTTGGACGGACTGATGAATGATATCTGGCAGAAAGAAAACAAGGGAGTGATGGTCCGCAGCTTTACGGACCAGCGTGATCCAGAGCGGGGGATTGCCAGAGCTTTCCTCTCTTCGTCATTCAAGACATTTGATAACGAGCACTTCATGGCAGCCGCATTGCCGCAGCTCATCGAATCCGAGGCCCGTTGGAAGGTAGTTAATGCCACGTTGACAGAACGCCGGCTGTACTTGCGACTCCGTTCGCTCGCCCATGAGGGAGAGGCCGCAGTGGGTGACGTCGTTGGGCTAGGTTTACTCGGCAGCAACTCCGAAACCGGAATGGGCTCCGTTGCTCTTCAGCAGCTTCTGTGGACCTTGGCTTGCTTAAATGGAATGGAAACGCAGAACAAAATGCGTTCCACCCACGTTCAGTCGGCCAGAGGTGAAGACCATTATGGATTGCTGACTGACGAGGCTAAGGAGGCCGACACGAATGCCCTGTCTTTGAAGTTGCGTGACATAACTGGCAGCTTCGGGAGCCGCGAGTCGTTTGACGCAGCCCTTGAACAGATGCGGAATGCGCACGGTGACAAGGTTAGTGCAGGACCGGCCGACGCCGTTAACGCTCTCTGCGGGGTTCTTCAACTCCCGAAAGCGGCAAATGCCAAGGTGTTGGACGGACTCATGTCCACGCTGGGACAAGTCGGCTTTAACACCGGTTCGATCAGCCGTGCGACCTTGGTCAATTCCGTGACGGCCGTGGGGAATGCGGAGTCAACCGGTCCCGACGAGGTACAGGACTGGATGAAACTCGGCAGCCGAGTGCTTAACCTGAGCCCCAGTTCATGGAAACAGGTAGCGGAAGCGGAGCCCGTAGCCGTAGCAGCGTAGCCTGATAACAACCATAGGAGAGGGAGGGGCCGCTAAAAAGCGGCCCTTCTTTTATGTGGGGCTAGGATATGCAACAATATGCGGGTGGGGCTGCATTGGCCCTTAGTCAAAAGGGAGAAGGACATGACAGAGGTAGCATTAAAATTTGCGTTGAACGAGGCCGAACGTAAGAACTCGGACTTACAGGAGCAGGTAAGGCACTTGAGCCAGCGGCCGGTTGATTTTAACCGCGCTCTGGACGGCGTTGGACTGGGCGAGGCCCTTGAAGAGGTGTTAAAAAGGCATATTGCGATCATCGTACAGAACAACTGGGATGACATAGAGACGGCTATAGACAACGCTATGGACAACCATGATTTCAGCCGCCTTGTGGATGATGCCGTGGAGAGTGCACTCGACAACCATGACTTTGGCCCCGCGCTGAGTGACGCGATAGGTGACGCGCTAGATACTTGGGATATCGCCGGAGGCTTGGACTGGGACCGTGAGGTGCGGAACGTGATAGGAGACATGAGCACCGAAATTGTCAGTGCGTTGAGGGATACTGGCCTAGAGGTAACCGGCCATCTCGATATCGCTTAACGCTGCAAATTACAATTCCTGGCCCCAAAACTTGCAAAACCTTGGCCGGCCCCCTTTCGGAGGCCGGCCTTTCTTGTGTATAGGGGGTATGCGATAATCGCACCTTCATAGAAAAAGGAGACTGATATGTCATTGAATTGGAACGTAGGGGAAATAGAGGGTTATAAAGACCTTTGTTGGGTGCCTTCGGGAGAAACCCTCATAGACGAGGATACGGGGGAGGAAAAGGAAAGCAGATACCTGTCATGGCAGACGAATGCGTTGATATGGGCTTCCATGTCTGTAGGCATGGCGTCCATAACAGAGAAGAATTGGAGGGAGTTTTATCTGCGAATGAAACTTGACCAGACTTCGATGGTGCATCGAGAGGCGCACATAGGTCAGGGCGATAAGCTGACCGCTCAGGACGTGTTCAACCACATAGGACTACACACCAATGCTTCTAGCCAGACGAGGGCCCAGTTTCTCAAGAAGCTGTACAAGTATGAGGAAGAAGTCCATTACCGCGTGTTTGCTGAGATTGAAAAAGGGGAAGAAGATGAGCAGAAATAAGGTGGAAGCATACATCGAGATTGAAGGGGAACCGCTTTGCGTGTCCGAGGGGCACCCGGGGGGCCTCATGTACGACTTGCAGGTGGTTTATCGAGGCGTTTCTGAGCGGGTGATGTGCGGGCATGAATCCCTCGCTGAGGCTCATAGGACCAAGAAGGAAATCCAGAAACACAGGCACTCAGTCCGAGTTGTCCGAGGCAAGTGCCCAGAGTCTTATGCGGCAAGCAGAAAAGAAGATGGCGAGCTGGATAAAATTGCCGATCTTCTGACTAAGCGTGGAGTCGGCTTTGAGCGGAACTACAAGATAGATGAGAGGAAGGACAAAACCCTTCAACCCCTGCTGGATAAGCTGGGGGAGGGCGCAACATGATAACCTTCAAAATTAACCAGAATGACGTCAAGGAAGCGTTGCTGGACCATGTTGGAAAAAAGTACGGTACCCATTTCAACCCCTCGAAGGTGAAGGATGGTATTTTCATCGAATGGCGGGAACGTGAGTACACCTATCTGAGGCATAAAAACGGGAAGCTCAAGAAGGATGAGGATGGTCATTCGCAGATTGACTGGGAGAATTCGCCCTACAAGACCAAGACGGCGGGAACGGAGTGGGAGTACACCCTCTCTCTCTATCTGGAAGAGGACCACCTTTAGTGCAGCACCTTGCGACCGGCCCCCAGTGGGCCGGTTTTTTTTGCCTGTGAGGTATGCGACAATCACAGGGTCTTATAACAGTGGAGAAAATTATGACGATGCCTTGGCACGTTGATTACGGGCCCGTTGTGGAGCTTGCCAGAGATCCGAACATGTGTCCGTCTTGTCTAAATGGGGACTTAGTTTTTAGTGAGAACCGCCTTTACTCCTTTGAGTCCTGCACGGGGTGCGACTATGAATGGTGGGGCCTTTCAGAGGTGCAAGGAGAAAAAAATGAGAATTAAGTACATCATCACCGCCAAAGAATGGTTCGATAAGGTTAACGGCAACAGCTATTTCTCATGCCGTATCGAGAGCACGGAGGACCGGGACTTCCTGATCAAAATACCGTTTCAGTATGGCTACGGCGATCATGCCAGATACGAGGCAGTAAAGGAGCTAAAGGACCACGGCTTGATTTCAGAAGAACTGACCTTCCCGAGCGAGATGCCCATACATTATACGATGGTGGCGAATTGCCTGAAGCGCGAGGCCCTTGCTTGGGGTAGCAAATAATAAATCCTGGCCCTAAAACTTGCAAAAACTTAGCCGGCGAAAGCCGGCTTTTTTCTGTCCGTGAGGTATGCGACAATCGTGGGGTGGGGCCCCTTCCGTGTGGTCCTCAATGAAAAGGGAGAAAAATATGTGTTGGTTGTTAAGATTTGCTGAATGGCTGGATGAGATCATCCGGAAGCGGGGTGCGCTATGTTTGGATTGAGGAAAAAAGAATCGGAGCCGGAGTACTGGCTCAAGCGGGCGCGCCTCATCGATCCGACCGCCCGTCTGGTGGAGCCTTCCGAGAGGAACAGGTACGTCATCTCTATAGATGGGGTCCGTATGTCATTGGAGGGAGCCCGACAATATATGGGTGCTCGCCGGCAACGCAGACGACTGGAAAAAAGGAGGACATGATGGATATCACATTTTCACTTTTTCTTGATCGGGACCACTACGGCGGTCCGTCGTGGATCGTTAAATCCACCGACTGGGCCGGCTACCCCAAGCACTCTGTGTTGGCTGGGCAACCCATCGTGTCTTTCAAGGGAGCCTTCGAGACAAAGGAAGAGGCGCTGGAAAAGTTCCCGCTGGCTTCGGAGGATAACGGGGTGGGGCAGAACTATTACGACCACCTACCGGATGAGGATGATTATTCGACGCGTAGTAGGCACGATACGTGGGAGGACGGCGAGTAGGCGCAAGTTCCAACTCCAGGCACCAAAACTTGCAATGTTGGATCGGAACGGCCCCCTTTCGGGGGCCGTTTCCGTTCCGGCGTGAGGTATGCGATAATCCTCTTAATCTCCAGCTTCAGCGGTGCAACGCTTTTAGCGGAGCAAGGTGACTGTATTAAGAGTGTGAGTATACGGCACCGCAGTTGCAGCTATGAAACTAGAGCTTCACCGATTGCTCCATGTGAGTGGGGCATAATAATTGCGAGGGACGAGCCGGACCGAATCGCACCAATTTGAAGCTGGAGATTTTAGTCCCCGCCACTCGGCGGGGTCCACTTTCCCAAAAATGGAGAATGTTATGACGTTATTGACGTGTGTTTTATGTGACGAAAAAATTTACCCGGAGCCCGTAAGCGGTTGGGCAGAAGGCAACAACCCTGCCCCCCTTGCCGACAAAGGTAGGTGTTGCAAACTTTGCGACGACACAAAGGTCCTCCCGGCAAGAATCCTCGCCAGTTTGCGGTGGAACACCGAAGGAGGTACAACATGATGGACTGTTACATTGGATTTTCCATGTCGTTCTGTGTCCCTAGTGTGCATCGGGGGGAGATGGCTATAGATCGCATTGCGGCGCTGGTCACCAACACCCACATCCAGACCCACAAGCAACTGCAAGGCATTTGCCTCGACTATGGCGAGCCTCCCTGCAATAGCGGACTTAGCTACGACCAGTGGCTGGATACGTCCATTGCCATCATGCTTCAGGTCCCCTTTGTCCAGTACCGGCTCGACTGGGGACGCCGCGAGGCTAACGATCCTGAGTTTCACCCAGAGGGTGCGAACGGCAGCCACCTCCATAAACCTGTGTGGGCAGCCCTGCCCAGCGGATGGTTCAGGATTTTGCCCTCTCCCCGCACGGAGGCGGAGCGTGCTCAGGCAGTCGCCACCATCCTCGCCGGAGGTGAGACGGATGATGGTGGCTACATCGTCGAGCACCGCGCGGGCAGCACCCCGCCGCTGCGGCTAGAGCGGCTGACCCCTTGGCCTTGCGCCGATTTCTATAGCCCCTCGGATGCCCGGTACGATGCCCGACAGGCCGAGTTCCGCGAGGAGATGAAGAGGCTGAGATTGCAGGCGTCGGACGCGATCCAGTAGCGCAACTTCCAACCCCAGGCACCAAAACTTGCCATGTTGGATCGCCAGCGGCCCCCTACCGGGGGCCGTTTTTTTTTGGGCCCCTGATATGGGATAATTACTGTGTCTTAAACAGTGGAGAAGTAACGATGATCACAATAGCATTTAATGG
>Ga0114906_1001876_pt1 | contig 10770 bp, 5 predicted proteins | sample MalvirDeepMed_M9_FD_89687 | JGI IMG/M metagenome (GOLD analysis project Ga0114906, IMG submission 89687) | Marine viral communities from the Global Malaspina Expedition - Malaspina viral metaG DeepMed_M9 | ecosystem: Environmental > Aquatic > Marine > Oceanic | place: Mediterranean Sea... | reverse complement strand
TGGTCCTACTGGACCGACTGGACCCACCGGTACATGTTGTGATTGGCAAGTAGTGAGCTTCCCCTAACTATGGCTAGGTCAGCAAATCCATTGACTACCCTAGACGGGTTAAAGTATCACATCTCTCTGTCTCCTGATTGGCAGGAGGAGAACAGGAAGAGGTTCTATCAGGAACTGGAGATGGAGGCCCCTGTAGCTTCAATGCTGGGTGCATCCAGAAGCTCCCCTAGGTACGTTGCGCAGATGGCAGGACCCTCGTTCTTTACTTCTAACTACACTAGCACGTTGGCGCAGAACAGTGAGCCTGGTCCAGTAACTGATATTGGAGACGAATTTGAGACCGGCATGCTCGTAACCGGTCCCGAGGGACCACCCGGACCTCCGGGACCTATCGGAGAAGAAGGGGACACCGGAGAAGACGGAGAAGCCGGAGATGGCACTACGGGACCCAAGGGAATCGCAGGACGGAATGGACCGCTGGGACAGAAAGGCCCGTATGGTCCCTATGGTCCGTTCGGTGCAATAGGTGAGAAGGGGGAAACCGGACCTCCCTGCCTCGAACCCACCCATCACTACCTACGTTGTTATGGTCCTCAGGGTCCAACAGGCCCAACCGGCACACAAACCGGACCGCCGGGTGTTCAAGGCCCCAAAGGATATGACGGTAACCCCGGGATCATCGGTGATACGGGACCCGTAGGAGAAGAGGGGCCCTCGGGTCCGGGGAACGCAACCGGCCCGACGGGAGAGTGTTCTTGCTGTGTTAATGAAGACGATCTTCTTATGGGAACCGTCGCTCCAATAGGTGGCTGTGATTGTGGAGGTGGCGTATGGAGTCACATGTATTGGCTCGGATACGTTAATAAGGATGACAATATCCGATACGTAGGTTCGGGAACCATGGGACTAAACGCCGGTAACGCTGATGGCCATAGCTGCCTTCTTGGAAATCGGGCTTGTCTCAACCCAATACAATGCTCCAAAGTAGACCCGGGCGGTACTAGTGTAACCTGCGGAGTATGTTTCGACGGCATGACGTGTTGTGGCGGAGAGTTCGGAGGGGGTAGTTGTTCAAATTTACAGCACGGTAACCCCGGTATAGGCACCGATAATCCAAATGCGACGACGCCCCTGTGCATCGACGACCAAGGCGTCTTAATACCTTGTGGCGATTGTGGTGAGTGCTGCTGCGAATTCGACGGAGTTTCCGATGGAGTAAATGGGGGGATGTGGAAGGCCGCCGATACCACCTTAGGTGCCAGCATACCCTGTAAGAAATGTCATTGCTGTGATCCCCAGACCAATCCGGGCTGCCTCCAAGACTGCCCAGATTGTTGCTGTCCTAACGCACCGGGCCCACTTGACCTATGTGGTCAAACATCCTCGAATCTGGGTTGTGCTTATGGCACATGTTGCTGTCAATGTGTTGTTTGTGGCAGTGCTGGGCCTTGCGATAATGACGACGAAGATGATGTGTGTCACGGGAATTACGACTCTCCGGCCGACTGCGAACTTGGTGCAGGCCTCAGCCAACGGTCTCATTGTATAGGCCACGGTGCAACCCAAGGCTGCGGTCCGTGCTGTTGTGATATGCCTTTTGCTCCGGCGATGCTCATCCCCGCGGAGGATAACTGGATAATGAGCGCCTGTTGTTTATGTGGCAAAGCAGTATGCAAAGCCGGAGAACTCGCAGGCCATACCTGTGGGACCTCCCAGCTATGCGGCGCTGACTTCGCTGAGGATTGCCCCTCGGGTAAAATAGTCATAGTTATGGCATTCGCCCAGTGCTGCTGCTGTAAGGCGAGCATAGTCGAGGGGGGGTCTGATGTGAGTGCCTCTTCCTACTGTAGAGACCACTGCGACGAGGCGGACATATTCTGTCCAGTTTCTGGCGCTACGACTCCGCTGGCTCGATGGATAAATGCCATTAATGCCGTACGTGGCTACTTCGATGTTGGTGTCCCAGCCGCTGCCGATATAGGCTTTCTAAACCCAGCGCCTGATTGCAGTATTTGGAATATAGGATCGACTTGTGAGCAAGATTCGTATATACGATTCTTTGCCGGATCTATATTGTCGTGTTGTCCTAAGCATAATCCCTGTAACGGATTTGCTTTCCCCTGCAACAGCTCTGACTAATGACTATTAGGGAGGATTTGTATGTCTGTTAAAACATGGGAGCCGGAAGAGATCATCACAAAAGACGGGGTGGTCAAGATACCAGAGGCAGTAAGGCCCCTGGTCGGTGACTTTGAGGTGCGACTTGCCTCCATAGAGGATCAGTTCCAAGCATATGCGGAGGAGACAAACAACATCCTCCTTCAGTTGGCAACTCACATGGAAGCCATCAAGGAAGGTAAGGAACCCCACATACCTTCAAAGGAGGAGTTAAGAGAAGAGAAGATAAAAGAGCTACCAATGTCGAGGGAGTGGAACCCTAAGCACTCAAACATGCTTATTTGGGATTCGAAGGAGAAGGGCGTCTCGTGGTGGAATCTCTATAAGGGATCCAAGATCTTTCTGCTTTGCTCGGGCCCCTCTCTAAATGATCTGGACCTCTCTCTCCTCAACCAGAGGGGGATCGTAACAATGGGGCTCAACAACGTCTGGTGCAAGTTCAAGCCAGACATGTGGTTGGGGTTCGATACACCAGGACGCTTCCACCCTGAAGGATGGATGGACCCCTCGATCTTGAAGTTCGTTCCTTGGCACAACCGGGACATGCGCCTCCGGGAGATCACCCCCAAGGGAGACTTCTTCGATGCCGGTATATCCCCAATGGAGATTCCTAATTGTTGGTTCGTATCCAACAACGTGGAGGTCGACATTGATAACTGGCTCACGGAGGAGTCGGTTAACTGGGGCGGTGAACTGGAGGGATCGAATGAAACCAGGTTCAGGTCTACATTCCTCGGAGCTATCCGTCTTCTCTACTACCTGGGATTCCAGGAGGTCTACCTGTTAGGGGCAGACTGGAATATGTCTACCGACGAGGGAGTCCCCGGGTACGCATTCGATGAGCACAGAGATGCGCGGCATCGAAATGGCAACAACAGAATGTATGCTTGGACAACGGAGTTCCTTCGTAGGCTGCAACCTCAATTTAAGGAGACCGGGTTCAGGATCTTTAACTGTAATCCAGACTCACATCTTGAGTTGTTCCCCTATATGTCCTTTGAGAGCGCGGTAACTCATGCGGCAACACCGGAGATAGAACAAACACGGGGTTGGTACGGAGGAGAGTCTCCCAATGCGGTTCAGAAGAGTAAGAAGGGGGAGGCACCCACTAGTCCTCCTACAGGTAGAACTATCGAGGAGCTCGAAGAGACCGAAGACGAAAGAGTCCAGGTTCTACGCAGAACAAGGAGTGACCAATGAAGCCCCTAGTAGTGAGTTTCTATACGGGTGATCCAATCTACGAAGAGGGATCTAAGAAGCTAGCAGCCTCAGCTGAGAAGTGGGGGTACGAATACCTCATAGAGCCGTGGGAAGATCGGGGTTCCTGGGTTAAGAACTGTGCCGAGAAACCTCGATTCATCTGGAGAACAATGGTAAGGACAGACCATAATACTCCTCTTGTCTGGGTAGATTGCGATGCGGAGATCATGGCTCCATTCGAACACCTGCATGATGCGGAGGTGGACTTTGCGGTCCCCTGGAGTAGCGGTAGTAGAGATACGGGCTTTGGTACCGGCGTCGTCTACTTCGCCCCCACTGCAGGGGGCCAAAGAATGCTACAAAGGTGGATTAAGGATTGTCGCCCAGCGCTTGAAGGTAAGTCCCAAGAGTGGGATCAAGTGACCCTCCATAAGTCGTGGAAGGGCTTAGGAGCCGAAAGACCTATCACCCAATTCCTCCCCCAGGGGTACGTTAAGGTCTTTAATCACGGTTGGCGTGCGGGGGAGCCCCAAGTAGAATACGTGAGACACCAACAATTCTCCCGACAAGTTAGGAAGCAGGAAAATGAGTCGAAGTGAACGGACAATGCGGTGGAGCTACCCGCTCGTAAACACCTCTGAAAACAAGCGGGGCAAGAGAACCTATACCCCCCGAGAGTTCTCCCACGAGGTAGTGGGGGTTGATGCGTCCGTTCGAGGTGGATTACGACCCTTTCCTGGGTTCAAGCAAGTCCACTCCTTTACCGGCTTGGCCGGGCTTTCAGGACACACGAACAGCAAATCAGAGATCATTGACCTGTTCCCCATCAATATCCGGATAGGTACCTCCACCTATGCCTACGGCTTTGTCTACCGAGCCAAGAAGTACGGGGACACCTCCGCAACCAACTGCGATATCGTCCTCGATTACTATATTGCGGCCACTGATGCCTGGCTTACTTCCCGGCTTGTTGTGGGCAGTGACTCTACCAATACGATGGACGTCACAACCTTTGGGCGCTACGTCTACATCCTGGAGAAGGGCAAGGAACCACTCCTCTTCTACATCAAGGTGGAAGCCGGGGTAAGCGCATCGGCCACTTGGACCTTCAGTGGGGCCGTTACTGCCGGGGCCGAGATCACACTGATCTCTACCGATACCACCACCAAGCAGTACAAGTCCTTGGAAGCAGAAGTCGCGTCTACGGCGACCATCACCATCACGGACTACACCGAACTCAACAACGGCGATAAGGTGAACCTCATCGCTACGGACGGTTCAAGTTGGGACTTCGTTTGTGGCGACCAAAGTTCGGTCAACGGAACATGGGAAGCCACAGGTAATAACAATACAACAGCCACCGGCTTGATGAACTGCATCAACACTATATCGGGTCCATCTGGAACACGGTTCACTGCAGAGACTGGTGCAGGAGCGACAGCGGATAATGTAGTTACGGTTACTCAAGCGACTAAGGGCTCTAGCGGTACTACGACAGTGACCCTTACTGACGGTGGGACCGCGGGCATGAGTAAGACCAACTTCACAGGAGGCGTTGCTAACGGGGACCTAGATCTCTCATCACCCTATACCGATGTGATGGTCCATAACGGGTCTAATGTCTCCGAGTCAGCTGTCAACTTCAAGGCTGCAGCAGAGCACTACAACGGGCACACCACTGCAGGAACAAGGGCCACCGGGGAGATTGAGATAAAGTCGACTGCTATCCCCGCTGACTTCGACTACGACAACACGACTACTGGCGGCTTGGGTGGTACGCACTTCTCTCTTCAAGACAGTGATGGGACCCTACAACGCTTCGTCTTCGACAATACCACTGCATCGATATCTACTGTAGGTACTACTACAACCATAGGTATCCAATCCCTAGCTGCCGCTGCAATCGCAGACCAGGTCAGGGACGCTATCGCCGGGGTCGATGATCTAGATATCACAGCCCTACCCGATCCTCCAGTCGCTGCCGGTGACGGTCATTACCCCATCACCCTACGTCAGGGTCAGGGAGGGACCAAGGGGAACACCAGTATTGGTCACAGCGTACCAGTCGCGGACGTCACAGATATCGACTTCACAGACATGACTGGTGGTACGAACACTAACTTGTTCAGTACAGCCTTGGACGCGGGCAAGGTGACTATGAACCAGGTGACTGAGGGAGACGAAGGGAACACAACGATCACCGCAGATTCGGCCTGGGACGGATCCTGTTCTGTAAATCCGCCCGACACATTTACGGGGGGCGCGGATACGTGGTCGCTTGTCACGGAGTCCGATACGGGTCCCGGGCTTCCACCCTTGTGTATTGCCCCCGATGATGATGATGCGGTTCAAGTTGGGACCCTGACGTACCCGGCGACAACAGGTGTCCCCGCTAAGGGCCAAGTGTTTCTTACCAGCACCAAGACTGATTACTGGAATGAGGTTCCAAATACAGATACTACGACCTGGCCCGAAGACCAGGGCGACCCGGCTTCCCTGGAGGAGGGGGACTACGCTGTTGCGTATGTCCTCTACGATTCAGATACGGGAAGAAAGAGTAGTCTGTCAGAGGTTGCGCAAGTTAAGGAAGCTCACTTTACAGTTTCCCTTATCAGTGCAGGCAACCCTGCGGGCGCGGATGGGGGTACCGACGCTGCGGCGATCGATCCGGGTTACTGCGGACTCGAGATCATCTATGACTCGGGCAAGTTCGACAAGGCCTACATCATGCGCTCCGTACGTGTGCAGGATGCAGGTGGTACCTACGCTGCCTCGGTAGTTCAGCTAGACAAGATCATTACTCTTGAGGACTACCACCACAGTGACCAGTCCACAGGATTGACAGGAGACTGGAAGCGAGCCGTATATACGTTCCGTCTCCCGGATCTCTCCCTGATCTATCAAGATCCGTATGTCGACCGTTCTTCCTTTGATCAAGAGATGCCCAAGGCAGGAGCGGGTATCGAGTTCGATGGAACCTTCCTTGTTTCACAGATTTCTGGATCAGCGTCTCAAGGAGCCGCGGGCGAAGACAGACCACAGGATCGCTACCGAGGATTAGGCGAGTTCCGTTGGTCCTCAATGGCCGAGACCAACCCCGAGTTGTTCCCTCCCGAGAACTACTTCGTCCCCTCCAAGATGGCGAACGAGGTCTCCATCTTTAAGCGAGTGGGGGGCATGGTTCTGGGATTCGGTAAGAACGTGATCATGCATATAAGTCGAGAGGTAGCAGGGTTTGCCAGCTACTTCAAGATTCTCCCGATCCACGAGGGATACGGGGTTACGGGTAAGAATGCGGTAGAGGTAGTAGGCCCGTATTCGTACTACGTTACGGACCAGGGGATCAAGGCAGTTGATGCTCAAGGGCGTCTAGACGCAATCCATACCCTGGATGGACTGATCGAGGAATGGAAAACGAGTCTGGGCTCTATTAACCTGGCGTACGATCCCGAGATGACGGCACTCTTCATCCTTAACCCGGATGAGAAGAAGGCAGCAGTCATGTGGTTTTCCTCTTCTTCGGTTTCCGAGGTGCATGACTTGCCCTTCTCACTTGCTACTAGAGGAGCCTGGCCCTCAGACCTTACTGATGCTCAATCGGAGTTGACTGAGAGGGCGTTCTTCCTACAGAATCATCCGGACCTTGCGAACCCCACTCCTGACTGGATGCCCTGGGTCTGGGTACCCGACACCAAAAGATCGAAGGTCATACTTAACCCGGCATCTGGGGACTTCAACGGGATGAGCAGAGTTACTCTCCTCGAAGGTCTAGGGGATACTAGGTTCCTCGTCGCATCTCACGATGCGGGTGTGAATACCGTAACCTTGAACGCTTCCACTGCTGGTCACGGAAGCGCGGTGCCCGACATCTCTGACAATTGGGTTGGGGCCTACGTGTACATTATCAATTCTTCCGACACTAGTAAGATTGGGGAGAAGGCCCAGATCGTGAAGGTAGTCAACTCGGATATTGACGAGCTAACTACGTATGACGATGGAGGAGACCCCAGGATCCACTACCAGAATGAGAGTTCAGGATTTGCGCCTGTAGCTGGAGATCGGATCGGGATCTCTCCGGTATTCATGAAGTGGACGGGTTCTCCCTTGGGGGGCAACGATATGGATGAGCCGGTGCAGACTTCGTTGAACTTCCACACGGTTCGACTCGTGGACTCTGTATCGGGGTACTTCTCTCTGGTGTCTGGACCTGCTATCACTGATACCGTGGATATCACGGATGCGGTATTCAAGACTCTGGTGTATGAGGGCGACTCAGTTTCAGAGCTTAACTCTGGGTTCCCTCTAGATCTATCGGGTTCAATTGTCCGCTCGATTGCTGAGGGAGAATCTACCTATTGGGCTAATCTTGGGTCAGACACAACGTTTGGGGGAGCACACGGAGTTAAGGGGACTGCTTTGACCCCTTCCATAGAAGTGTTCTGTCCCGACCTTGATTTCAGGCTGCTCGCAGTTATCATCGACGGGAAGATCCTCCCGTCCTTAAGAACCGAAAGGCCTAGCTAATGGGTTGGCAAGATCAAAATCCTTGGGCACCAGATGCCAACGGAGGTTGGGGTTACCTATTGGACCAACAGGGGTCAATGGGCGAACAAGAGTCCGAATACATGAGCCAGTTCGGGTGGGGCCAAAACATCCCGGGCCAGGGTGGAGGGTCAGATCTCGTATTGGATCAGTGGCTGGCTGCCACACAGGGGGATGTTCAAGGTTCCATGAAAAAGTGGGACATGAATATGGCTGCAGCCCAGCAGGCCCGAGACTTCACAATGGGGGGGCCCGAGAGAACCCGAGGATACTACGACGAATACATGGAGGGGATTGAGTCCGCCTACGGGAAACAGGAGGATCTCATTAGTGACTACACCGAAAGCCTTAAGGGATACGGTGAGGAGCACATGGGTCGAATCGAGGACTACGCAGGTGATGTCCGAAAGGTCGCTTCTGCGGGTGCCGCAAAGGCTAGAGGGTACATAGACCAATCGATCGCAGCGGTCGACGAGGCTAAGGCAGAGTATACAGATCAATCCATGGGGGCGATTGCTGCACAGGCCAAGGGTTTAGCGGCGAGGGGTGAGAGTTCGATTGGACAGATGCAGGATAGCCTTCGTCGGCAGGGAGCCCCCGAATCTGTTATCAACGCCGCTGCGCAAAGGATCAAGAGTGATATAGGAACCCAACTTCAGGGGGCAGCATCCCAAGCCGCTACACAGTATGCGAACAAATCCGCTGATCTAGGAATGGTAAAAGGACAAGTCCTTATGCAAGCCGCCGGGGTTGAATCCCAGATCGGTGGAATGGAAGTAGCAGCTGAGGGTCAGATCTTCGGAGCAAAGGTGGGGGCATCTCAATTCGCTGCAGGGCTCGAGGTTGCAGGAGCTCAAGCAGTTCTACAACATGGTCAAATGGTTGCAGGAGCAAGGGTTCAGGCAGAGGGATTGCGAGTCAGTGCCATGATTCGTGCGGAGGAATTAGCCTCTGCTGGTCAATGGCAGTACGCAGACTTCGTTGCTAATAATCCCATCATCGCCATGGCTGATGTGTATATGTCTCTCATGAATGTCATGGCTATGCCTGGGGATCAGGGGGCCTACCGAATGCCTGGTGCCCCAACAGAAGAGGAAAAGCGTTTTGCACAAATTAAGAAGGCTAATCCCCAAGTTGACTGGAGTCGCACCGACCCCGCAGACTTTGAGAGCATGATGAGGGAGTCGTCAACGGTAACAATGGGAACACGTCCCTCTAGATACGGTGTCCACTATGGCTAAGTACGACCTCCAGCAATCCCCAGTAACTCCCCAGTCCATCGCTTTACAAGATCAGATGGGCCGTAGTGAACTTGCAAAGCTGCAAGCGGAAATCGAACGGACTCGGATAGCCGCGCAAGGACAGCAAGCTAAGGACGCTTTGGCTCTCGAACGCGAGAAGATGGGTCTCGCGCGCGATGAGGCTCAACTGGGTAGGGAGCACGAGGCAGAGCAGTATGAAAAACTTCGCCGGAGTGACGTGCAGCGCGACCAGATGGCGATCGACGCGGCCAAGGCGGCTGAGGCAGAGGCTGCCAGAATCCAGATGATTAGGGATAAATTCAGCCTGCAGCAGGCCAAGAAGATTCAAGGCATGCAAAGAAGTTGGGACCCGAATGCAGCCCTAGGTGCGGGTGCCGGGGGCGGCATGGGTGTAGACTTCTCTACCCCAGAGGGCATGCAATTGGGGATTGATAACTTCAAAGCTAGGGTGGACCACCGGGTATGGCACCGGCAGCAATACGGTGCAGTCGTGGGAGACACAGTGGCCGCCCATCTGGCACTCCAAGGGGATACTGGAGAAGGGGGAACCAAAGGAGCTTTGAGAGACGGGCTGACTCGAGTGATCATGGGCGCCGAGGACCAAATGCAAACGCTCAATATCCTCCGGAATGACATAGGTCAGACGGCAGGGCACAGACTGGGTGCAGCCTTTAGTGATCTCACTCAGGCTGGCTCCCTGTTCTCCAACATCCGTCCAGAGACCGGGAAGGTCCGCGGATCCGAGCTTTTTGCGGGTGCCGGAGCTGCCGCTGCAGTCGGTGCGCGACTAGGTGGACTCGTAGAGGACTTGCCTGACTACGATGCACACTGGGGTCCAGGCGGGTTCCTAGAAGGATACTCCGGGATAGGGAAGAGGGGGGAGCATCTCCAAGCATGGAAGACTCACTGGGAAGGTCGATATCAGGAAGGAGTTTCTGATGTAACGGAGTGGGCTAAGAACAGCCAATATCCAGCACAGGAAGCAGATAGGGAACAAATCGGCCTAGATTTCAGCAATTTCCATCCGTACGAAGGCGTCATGGTCGGAGCCGACTTGGGTATGAGTAAGGAGGAATACACCAAGTACTTTGCCCTGCATAGTCTCCAAGAACAAGGCGTCCAGCTTAGTGCTGAAGACGCGCAATTTGTGGGCCAGCTAGGGCGGGTGATAGGCTCAACAGGTATCAATCCTCTTTACGCCGGTTCACGAGAAGGCACCGGAGCTATGGATCTCCATATGGATCCCATAGGTACTGAGGAGGAGATGCGGTTCGATCCTGTATCCGGCGACATATCCACATTGAGATTCGCGTACCAATCTAGAGACGACCTCAATGCGATGGCTCCCGGGCTTGGTGATGCCATGATTGACCTCTTCAGTCTTGGTGCGAAGAAAGATGCTGCCGTTGCAGCGGGCATGGATGAGGCCCAGGCTACATCTGAGATGCACGCAGCGATGCAAGAGATCATGAAGAGAAACGAAGGGATGATGTTCGTACATATGGATGCGGCCATCGATGAGTGGGTAACCATGTCTCAATCGGCGGGCTTTACAGCAGGTCAAGTCGCAACCGCTATGGGCGTGAAG
>Ga0114906_1001875_pt1 | contig 10777 bp, 15 predicted proteins | sample MalvirDeepMed_M9_FD_89687 | JGI IMG/M metagenome (GOLD analysis project Ga0114906, IMG submission 89687) | Marine viral communities from the Global Malaspina Expedition - Malaspina viral metaG DeepMed_M9 | ecosystem: Environmental > Aquatic > Marine > Oceanic | place: Mediterranean Sea... | reverse complement strand
GGTAGTCCGATGATGATTAGCAACAGAGTCAGAAAAGCACCACACACATATCCAGTTATGAAATCATTCCAATTCATTGTTCAAAATACTCCATATTGATTTGAATATATTTTTGCTGGTCATCGGGAACATCGTCTTCAGCATATATGGCCTGCACTGGGCATTCGTCCACACACAACCCGCAGTCAATGCAGGTGTCCGGGTCAATGAATAACATATCTACATCTTCAAACTTATCAGAATCAGAAACAGGATGAATGCAATCAACAGGACAAACATCTACGCAAGAAGTGTCCTTTGTGCCTATACATGATTCTGTTATAACAAAAGTCATTCAAATAAACTTTTCTGGTGTCTGCCATGCAAACGGGCAGTTGTGGACGACATCTGCACTTCTAGAAAGAATGCTCTGCATGTTTGCTCGTCCTGCGGGGTTGAGTGAGTGACAAACGATTGTGTCACACTTCACATCTTGGGATACAAGAAACTTTGCAAACAATGTGCCATTCTTACTACCTTTAATAACTTCTCCGAACTGGTCGCCTGCTTCGGTGACAACAGCATAGTCCTCATCATTGAGGTCGTGGTCAAGGAAGTAATGGGTGTAGTAGTCCGGTCCATTCTTCTTGACCAATGCTACAGCAGCGTCGTATGTCTCTGCATACTCGCAGCCATTTAGATGCTCTTCGGGCATCCCCGCCATGAAGGTGTGCCATCGTTGCGGAATGTCATCAAGAAAGAGTATTTTCATACGCATATCATACTACATATATTCCCATTGTCAAGGGATTAGTTTTTAATCTTCATGGTTCTCCTCAAGACAACTACACACTTTAAGTTTTCCTACATTTTTCTTAGTTATCACACACAATAGACATGGAATATAGTCCCAATTAAGGATTCTATTAAAATACCACACTCGTATTTTTTTAAACCGAAACATCGGCACCCAAACACAAACAAACCAAAAAATGCAACAGGTGGGTACACCAGAATGCCTACCACATTTGAAATCATGAATTACATCGGACGAAATCATACTTTTTCCTTAACACTCCCGACACGACTCGAACGTGTGACCTACGGTTTAGAAGACCGTTGCTCTATCCAACTGAGCTACGGGAGCATCAATAGGACGGGTGGGACTCGAACCCACACTGGATGGATTTTAAGTCCATTGCCTCTGCCAATTGGGCTACCGTCCCATAAGGCATTATTGTATCATAAATTGTGTGGTTGTCAAGACTGTTTTGCGTATGGTTCACGGACATCCAACTTGCCCTTGCTGAGCAATTTTGATGCCAACTTCTCATCACCCTTGTCTGCATCAATCACGGGCATCTCAATACGTCGAGGTGCGCCCTTTGGTGGTGTTCGCTTCTGGATGAATGCAAATCGCTTCTTGAGTTCGTCTTCACCAATGTTCTTTAACCACGCAACTGCCTTGTCTTTGTCATAGAACTTGGGATGCATATTCTTGCCATCGTGGATTGCATCGAGAACGTCTTGGAACTTCGCCTTGAAAATGTTGACATCACCACCTGCTGGTTCGCCACGACGTTGATTTCCTAGAGAGTCACCCAATGCACGAAGCACGGGGACTAGATCGCCAATGCCAAGGTTCGCTTCGATGCCTTGGATTTTTGCAGACGGTTCAGAAAACAGAGTCGCAGCCCAACGGTGATGTCCATCTAGGATGTACTTGTCCTTGGACACAATGGAACCCAAGTCCCCACCCCTTACTCCACCTATAGCCATTCCAAGTGCTTTACCAAGGAAGATTGCAGACTGCGATGGTTTCAGGTTCGCTGCTGCCCAAGAGTTAGGTTTGGTCTGCACGATGTCATCTTTTTCCTGTCCATCCATCTCTCCCTTCATCTGGAAGATGGCTTTGAGTCTAGCAGAAAGAGGATCAGGGAACTCAGATGATTTGATCTCTTTGGTCTTGAGTATTTCTACAATGAATTGTTGATATGTCTTCATCTCATGATCTTTACCTGCATACATCGCTGCATACTTCTTGCTCACGTTGCGGCCCTTGAGTGAACCAAATTCATCATGTCCGGGTGGATATCGTCCGAGTGAACGTGCTAGTGCCACATCCTGTCTCTTCGGGTCTTTCTTGGGAAGTCGGTTGGGATCTCCACCGTGCTTTATCCAACGCAGGAACTTGGGTTTTTGTTTGATGTCCCAAGCTTTCTTCTGTTTGGTGTGGAACTTTCCGTTTGCCATACGCAAACTGAGTTCAGCATTGTGGAACTTCTCACTCTCGTCGAATAGACCCAACTCCACACCAAGTGCAACAGATACACGATGTAAGTCTTTGATCGTTCCCGATCCCACAACAGAGAAATATCCCGAGTCGAAGACGAATCGATGCCATCCCTTTTTCATTGCGAGCAATTCAATCGATGTGTCGTGATCATTGCTTCCATCTCTCAGTTGCTCGAATGCCACATCGGTGTCTTCATCATTTTCCCACATCCCAGCGTCATCGAGTCGGGCCTTTAGAATCGACTTGATCTGTTTCTCGGTGATACCAAAATTCTTTGGGGTTTTCACAATCATCTGAACATGATAAGGCATCATCCGTATCTGATGGATGATCTTGTTGTTCTTGACGTTGACCCAGCCCTTTTCGAGATGGATCCCTTCGGCAAGGACGGATTCTACTAACTTCGCCGTGATCTTGTTCTTCTTGTTGTCATTCCAGACCTTGACAAGTTCCCGTGCGTTTGGTTTACCCATAATAGGAAGTTTGCTGATTGAAGGAATGAGATTCAATAAGAATGCAAGAGGATCGTCGAACTGTTCAAGTGCCTTCTTGACAATAGAGTTGTTTTCATATGAAGAAGAACGTTCTACAAGTTCATTCTCTTTCAACGATGCATGTTGTGTGGAATGCACATGCTTGCCCATTATTGCCTTTGCACGATGATCCAATATACGCCAATCATCATTAGCAAACGACAAAGGAAGATGAGATTGTTTTAACAACGATTCCCTATCTTCCTGCGACATCTTCTTCCAATGCAATTCATTCGATTCCGACAAGATTTTATCATATGATTTCATGTAATATCTCTCCTAATCGTCGTTTGTCGGTGCAGACGATACGATTCTACCATCATTTGCATACGTGTAAACATAATTTTTTCGTTTAACACTCACATTATTAGATGTATATCCAACCAATGTACCATAAACACCAAACGATTGATGACCATCTTCGTCATAGACAAAAACCCACGAACCTCGTTGCACGGCCGTCGAGAAATTTTCTTTAAACTGTTTAAATGATTTCATGAGTCAACCTTTGCTCCCGCTCTCCACTGATAACATGACCAGTAGTTTGCTTTCCATTTAGGACCGGGATTGTCATCACAACCCATCCGTGAACGGTATGCTTTCAAACGCTTGGGATCATCTCTCTTGATTTCCATATTCGGATCACCGAATCGAACCAAAACGACATTACCCTTCTCATTCTTAACATACACACCGAATTTCTTTGGTCCGTCTGGTGTTCGGAACGGGTCATTGAGTGTCACCGTCTTACCCTGATACTCTGCTTCGTTGACGTATTGTCTGAATGATTTCATAACACATTCTCCGTGGTTCCAAGAAATACATCACTATTTATCATTTCAATAAGGTTCAGCATGTCCTTCATCCAAGAGAATCTGATTCACATCTATATCATTCACAAACACACGACCAAGAATTCTACCATATTTACCACGGGAATAGAACTTAGACACTATGACTATATCAGAACCATCACCTAACAATTCAATTAATCGTGCCATTGCTGCTTTTCCACGAATTTTCTCTTGAATATTACGAGTACGTATCTCAGGTGTATCGATGTCAGCTAGACGAATGCGTGCCTTCATCTGTACCGAGAAACCTAAGTCAAGGATAACATCAATGGTGTCACCATCTATCACTCTGTCGAGTGTTGCTGCGTATGTGTAAGAGGGTGCTATGTGTGACATGTGCGTTTAGGGGTTGCCTGGGGTTTTTTAATGTTTATTTAATGGCTAAGTCGGTGTGGTCCGTTGTGGGGTGAAGTGGGGCCAGGTGGGGTGCTATAGATTGAAGTGGTCTTTCAATTCACGCTTCTGTTTGGCGCCAACTTGGCTGCCGTGCTGAATTATCTGCTGCATCTTCTCTCTGAAGGCACCGGTGGGGTTTAGTAAACCTCGGCTCACGGCCGATTGCTCCGTATGCAACACATCCTGCACATGACTAGCACTGACAGCACGTTTCAGCAAACCATCACACTTGTCAGCTGGACACGACGACCCCACCAGCTGATTACGTTTTGTCATAGACATAAACTCTTCTGTTCTAAATGTACATGTATCGCAGCAATATTCATATGTTGGCATTGGTCGCATCTCCTCGTCGAGCTTTCATTGTAAGGTGTTGTCACTACTATACTTACGGGTGCGGGCGGGGTGCTGATACTAATACACCCCACATAGTATATATGCAGGGTGCATCAGCGATGAAAAGAATGATGTATTATTTATCGTTCACCGGGCTCGTATGGTGTCTCTCGGAGTTCGGCCAAGTAATTGTCTGTCTCGGCCTTGTGCCACTCGGGATCCACTGGTAGTTTGTTGTCGATCATCATCTTCTGGGCCCGACGTTCTGCATCGGCCTCGGCACGATATCCACCCTTTTCATAGAGAGGGCAGTTCTCAATATATTGATGTACATGGCCCAATTCATGGCCTAATGTAGTCAACCATATACGGTCTGGTAGTTTGGTTGCAACGCACACACTGCCACGATCATCGTCTTCGGGTTCTAAGAAATAACCTTCTGCAAGATCGGCGTCTGGAGTGTATATCACCCTCTGAGGGATCAATTGCAGATCAATGTTATTGTAGTTTAACCACATCCGTGTCTTGCCAATAAACTGAGACACACGATGGATATCGATATGGTGTTTGATGTATAGGGTATGCATTGGATGTTCTCATGCATCAGCGACTAAATCGGCGATGCGATTCAATACCGTCCTACTGGTCATCGACTGCGATTGTGACTTTATGAAGGCACTCTTGAGTTTAGTTGTACTGATGTCACCATCAACCTCGTCGAAGTCGCCGGTTTCCACCCTTGTATCACTCTTTAGAATGAAGTACTCGGTGTAACCACGGGCCTCGCCGCAATTGATGAACTTGTTCTTATTGAACGATTTCTTTGTTGCCTTTTCATCATCCCATTTAACATTTGCATATCGCAATGCTATTCGTGGTTGTGATGTCAGGAAAATGCCGATGGCCTTGGCGCCTGTGGTTTTCCGGAACCACTTAAGCAAGTTGTGGGTGTATGCGCCATACCTTTGGTTTCCGTCACGCATCTCATAGTTTTTGCGATTGTCACGCAGGTGAGAGCAGGCCTGCACACATCCCGAGTGGGATTCGCCGTCTGTGAGGAAAATGGCGTGGACGATCTGTAGTCCATGAGCCCTGCGGAATTCATTAATGATGTCACGGGCCAACACGATGCAATCATCGAGTGGTGTTCCGCCCAAGTGGAGGTGTCGAGGAATCTTCAGACCATCGACACCGGCGCCGGGGCAATATCTACCGGCACCTTCGTAGTACGCCTGAAGCGAAGCCAGGTGGCCCATGCACTCAGTGTATGTCTTGTTCGTCATGGAACTGGACACAAGTGTGTACAGGCACATGGTTTGGGAAGGTCGAATCGGCGAATGGTGATCGGGGTTGGTGTCGCTTGGCACTATACCAGAGGGGATGGGTACAAGTCTTGTTTCTTCACCATCTCCGTTATAATAAGAACACCATGGTGCCACTGACGAGAATGCGTAGAAGTCGAACGGGATGTTAGCCTTCTTGCAGAATGTTGCAAGGAGGTACAACTGTTCAATCGTCGCAGCCATGTCATCACACATTGATCCTGACCAGTCGATGAAACACACCAGCCCGTGGTTCTTGCCCTCAGTCACTGTTGCGTTGCGTCGGAAGATGTCATCGCTAAACTTGTAGTTGACCATCTTCACGGTATCAAGAATACCGGTCTTGGAGATGACCGTGCGCTTATGTTCGTCTGCGGCCTTCTTCATATCAAATTGTTTTGCCAAAAGGTTAGCACCCTTGGCCACCTTGCGGTCGAGTTGTTGTTTCAGGTGTGATACATTAGGAGACACAAGTCCCTTGTATGTGATGTCATACGATACGATCCAATCAGATGCATCATATTTGTCGAGTTCAACATACACGTTTTCACGGGTGTATGGATCATTGTCACGAAGTTCGTCCATGGCCTTCTCTGACGCATCGACCGTACTGAGGCCGCATCCTGTGCTGGCTTCCATTCCACCTTGAGAACCGTCTTCGGATTCATCACTTTCAGTGGAATCGGCCGAACTTCCGTCATCGGTGTCATCGTCCATAGAGTCGCCAGAATCCTCTGAGTCGTCGCCTGAACCATTTTCTTGCGACGAATTGTCATCGGTGGAGTCGGAGTCATCTTGATCAGAATTTCCTGAGCCAACCTTTGTATAATTTTCATCGGGATTGCCATCTTCGTGGTTGTCATCAAACGTGGCGTCTGCATCTTCTGCATCGCTCATTTGCATCTGACGTTGTTCTTCGTTGATTGCATCGTAAAGAGTGGTGACTACATCGATCACATCATCAAATGATTCAGTGATATCGATGGCATCGACAATCTTGCGTTCCTCGGCGGTGAACGGAATTATAATTTGATCACCGATTTTGAAGTGCAGATTGATCCGGTCGCCCAGGCCGAGTTCACTGATGTCAGTGTTCTCAAGGCCAAAGAAGTCCCGGTTGCAATGCAAGTCCTCATAACCTGCAACGAAGTCACGCCGCATGCCTGGGAACTTGAGTTTCATTTTACGTTCAATGCGTGCGTCCTCGACCACATTGAGCAAACCCTTCACAAAAGATTCATCCCCTGCGTTTCCTGCAAGATCTTCGATGATGGTGGGAAGGTCACGGCCGCTTGAATCAGCCATGGGTGTGAATAATGCGTGCCCAACCTCATGTCCCACCAGCATGTCATACAGATGGGCGCTCATGTCTTTCCACATGGGAAGCACCAAAATTCGGTTCTTCACATCGAACATGGCCGTGGGAGCGGTTTTCGAATGCTCCACCACGATGTCCTCGGTTGCGAGCAACCGGGAGAGAATGTCTTTTTGAGTTTTGGAAACGAGGGTGGGAGTCAAATTCATCACCCATAGCCTACCATATATGGGGGGTAGATCAAGGAAAATCCAGCTCGAATCCTATAATTCTCTAAGTCCTTGCCATATAAGGGGTTATGGCGCCCCTCGACCCTCGCTCTCTCGATGTTCGGGTTTTGTTAGGGTATGGGGTATACTGGGTGTCAAGCAAATTTTTCATTGTTTTTGAAGTTTTCGAAGTTTTCCTCTAACCCCCGGTGGCCACAGGGGTTACGCCGGAGGGCGGAGGGTCGCCGTAAACCCTTGCCAGGCAACGACTTACGTACCTGAAAAAGAATCTTCAAAAATGGGGTCTTTATCTTTGCATTGGTCCCTAGATATGGTAGCCTATGCGTAGATCCATGAAAGGCACCATAGTGACATATAAGCGACTCACCGCAAACCAACGCAATTTCGTAGAGACTGCAGCCGAGGCCGGCTGCACTTCTCCTATTACCAGGCCTGAGGTTCTTGATGTTTGTGAACAATACGACATCTCGATCCCCCAGTGGCTTGTAGGCCCCCGTGGTGCTGATCGTCGTATCGGTAGGGGCGTCTATGACCTGCCGGAACTGTCCGAATTCGGGCAAGACGGTGTTGGTGAGACGCCCGTTCTTGTGAGTACTAGCACACCCGTGCCAGTGGCTCCGGTTCCGATGACTACAATGGCGCTTGCCCCTGATATTGGTTCACTCATCCCTGAGAAGATCAGCACGTATGTGCCCTTTGGTCATTTCAAGGATGTCGAACGCATTGTCAAAAGCAAGCGATTCTACCCGTGCTTCATCACTGGTCTGTCCGGTAACGGCAAGACCACGATGGTTGAACAGGTTTCTTCGAAGACGAAGCGACCCTTGTTCCGGGTCAATATCACTGCTGAGACAGACGAAGACGATCTGCTCGGCGGATTCCGACTTATCAACGGTGACACCGTTTGGCAAGACGGGCCTGTCGTTCAGGCCATGAAGCAGGGTGCTATCCTGCTCTTGGACGAGATCGATTTGGCATCTGTCAAAGTGATGTGTCTGCAACCCGTGCTCGAGGGCAAGGGCGTTTTCCTCAAGAAGACTGGCGTATGGGTAACTCCTGCTGCTGGATTCACGGTATTCGCCACTGCCAACACCAAGGGCAAGGGTGATGCCCATGGACGTTTCATCGGCACCAACGTGCTGAACGAAGCGTTTCTTGATCGATTCCCCGTGACGTTGGAACAAGACTACCCGAGTCCTGCTCAGGAGCGTAAGATGCTCACGAAGCGACTCGATGAACAGGACACCCCTGATGATGAATTCGCTGAGAATCTCGTCAAGTGGGCCCAGATCGTTCGCAAGTCCTTCCATGAGGGTGCTGTGGATGAGATCATCACCACTCGGCGCCTTATCAACGTCTGCGAGGCCTTCGGGATCTTCGGCGATAAGGGCAAGTCCATCGATCTGGCGATCAGTCGTTTCGATGAGGACACCAAGGAAGCCTTCTTGAGTTTGTACGGCAAGATTGACGAAGAAGTCGATCCTTCCGATCCGACTGCTGGATCGGCACGCCATACCGACGCAACTCCGGCCGATGACGCCGAGAAGTGCCCGTTCTGAACAACACCAATAGGAGAACGCATAATGCGATCTGACCCCAATTATGACCCCGATGACATTTGTGACGACTCTTCCATCTATGATGGAGTGGAGATCGATGGCGATGACGACAACGCCGAGCGCTACTTGCACAACCGCAAGAAGGAGAAGGATATCAATGAATTTATTGACGAATTCTACGATGTGCTCGAAGACGAGGCCGTCAGTGAACTGATTGACGAGAACGGCATCACCGGCGCTGGATATGCGCTGCTCGCTGACCTCGATGCACAAGGGGCCTTCATATGACGAAGGCCTGTGCCATTTCGACGGCCGTCACCTGTCTGAACGACGCACATGATGCTGTCGTATGGGGGGATTCTCTCAATCCTGTCCAACTGGCGTGTGTGACCCAATTGATTCTGACACTCACGGGCACGTATGGCCCTGAGTACTTTACTGACGATGAGATTGATCTCATCAACGAGATGCATGACCATTGCATTGAACTTCTTCAAGGAGATGACGAAGATGACTACGCCCACTGATTACCCCCTGTTTGTGCATCATGCACTTGAACTTACTAGTGAGATTACTTCCCGGTTGGAAGAGATCTCATGCACGATTGACAACGTTATTGTCGAACTTCACCCCGGTGATGAAACGGATGCGGATGCGTCCAGTTTGATGGACACCTACGACATTATGTGCGGTGCTGTCAGTGACTTTGCGGATGAACTCAATGAATATGCAGGTTGCGACGAGTGTTGTTGCAGCGAAACGCCCGAGGAAAATGATTTGACCGACTGCGTTGCAAAGATTCTTGAAGGCCAACGATTGGGATACCTTTCGCTTCCCGAAAGTCTCATTGTAGAGATGGAAGAAGCATTAGGTGTGAAGTCGCCGATGGGCTGCTGAGTACTGAATTTTTCGGTCGGGCTCCACTGAGTCATTTTGCCAGGTTTCTGTTTTTACAGTGCCACGCAAAACGTTTCAGTGGGGCCCACCGGGGGTTTAGTGGGTCGATGAAAATCTCATTTCCTCATCTTCACTTCTACATGTTGGCCTCATCTGGCCACAAATCGCTTTTAACAGTACCACGAAAGCGTTTTTCAAAAGACACTCTCCCCTCCAAATATATTCCACAAAAAAAGGGATACCTATAGAAAGGAATAATCGTTATGGATGTAACAAAGAATAAAACACACTTGTCCAACGATGACGTACAAAGAATCTACGACACTTACGTTGTGCCCAATGTATTGCCGTCGGATAAGTACGTTCCCCTTCCAATCGAGAAGAACAACAAACCATGGCGTTGGGATAATGCAGATTTCCCCCGCATAATTGCTCTCTTGGAATTTGATGAGTACGTTACAACACACAAACTTCATTTCGAAAAGGCCTTGGCATTCAATTCAATTGGTGCCCACGGTGATCCCGAGTATGCATATTTGAGTTGTGAGAACGTGGTTAACATTGATTACGAAAGCAATCCAGAAGTTTTCGATCTTCACAATCTTCAACTGGATGACACAGACTTCGATTTTTGCATGATCAACCAAACGTTGGAACATGTGTACAATCCAGTAAAGTGCTTGGAAAACATACACAAACATCTACGACCGGGTGGTGTTTTTTATTGCAATGTACCAGTTGTGAACATTCCACACACAACCCCGCATCATCACTACACAGGATATACACCTACCGGGTTGGGATGTGTAGCGGAAGCAGCAGGATTTGAGATTATGTCAATCGGTACATGGGGTAATCGGGAATACATTCTGAAGTTGTTTGCCGAGGGTAAAACACAGGATTGGCCCACAATGAAAACAATGAATACCACCAACCCCGGTCTGAACGACGCTGATTGTCCTGTTATTACTTGGATCTTTGCTAGAAAAGTGTAGCACTGTATGGATTGAACACGGCACCGTGAAAAAATCGCAGGAACCTGTAAAATCTGTAACTCTCT
>Ga0114906_1001874_pt1 | contig 10780 bp, 12 predicted proteins | sample MalvirDeepMed_M9_FD_89687 | JGI IMG/M metagenome (GOLD analysis project Ga0114906, IMG submission 89687) | Marine viral communities from the Global Malaspina Expedition - Malaspina viral metaG DeepMed_M9 | ecosystem: Environmental > Aquatic > Marine > Oceanic | place: Mediterranean Sea... | reverse complement strand
GATGAAACCCTTACCCGCGTGCGGAACCTGGCGCGCCTGCTCGACAGTTCCATTGCCCTGCCGGGCGGCTACCGGATCGGCCTCGACGGGCTGATCGGCCTGGTCCCGGGGATCGGCGACGCAGCAGCGGCTTCGATTTCCGCCTACATCGTGATCCAGGCCGCGCGCCTGGGTGCATCGACGACGACGCTGATCAGGATGATGGGCAACATCCTTCTCGAACTGCTCGTCGGCATCGTGCCTGTCCTCGGCGACCTGTTCGATTTCGTCTGGAAGGCCAACAATCGCAATGTCGCGCTGCTGGAGCGCAAGCTGGACGAACTCGAGCCCGACGACGCTGCCGGTCGTCGTTTGACGAGTGCCGTGTTGGTGCTGCTCGGGGCGTTCTTCCTGCTGATCACGCTGTTGACGATCGCGGCGATCAGCGCCCTGCTGGCGCTGCTCCGAGCCTTCGGAATCGGGTGATGCGATCTGCCGAGCGGCGGACGAACCTGTCCACCAGCGCTCCGGCTTCTCACCGATGTCCCTGCTGATTCCCCACCTCCAGCCGCTGAAGGAATGCCGCCTGGTGGCGCGCTACGACCGCTTCATTGCCGACGTCGAGTTCGACGACGGCACGGTCGTGAAGTCGCACTGCGTGAATCCCGGCCGGATGGAAGGCCTGGTGCGGCCCGGCGCGCGCGCCTGGGTGTCGCCGGCACCGGAAGGCAGCAAGCGCAAGCTGCGCTGGACCCTCGAACTGCTCGAACTCGACGGCCGCTACGTTGGCGCCAACACCCAGGTGCCGAACCGCATCGCCGAGACGCTGGTCCGCGAGCGCCTCGTCCCGGGCCTGAAGCGCTGGCGGTCGGTCGAACGGGAGGTGCGCTACGGCGAGAACTCGCGCATCGACCTGCTTCTACGGGGAAGAACCGACCACCTGGTCGAAGTCAAGAACTGCCACCTGGTCTACCCCGACCGGCGCGCCTACTTCCCGGATTCGGTCAGCGCACGTGCGACCAAGCACTTGCACGAGCTGGCGCAGGAAGCGGCCCGAGGCAAGCGTGCGACCGTACTCTTCGTCCTGCAGCGCACCGACGGCAAGGCCCTGAGGCCCAGCCGCGTCCACGACCCGGCCTTCGCCGACGCGGCCCGTGACGCCGCCGATGCCGGCGTCCGCTTCCGCGCCGTGCGCGTAGAGCCCACACCCGAGGGCTACGTCTTCGACGGCACGCTCCCCGTCGATCTTTCGCCCTACGACCTGACCGAACCCGCTGCCTATCGAGCCCAGCTCGACGACTGGTCCGGCTGGAAACGCCGCGGCCCGGTACGATCGCAGGACCGCTGACCACGCTTAACTGACCGCCCTTCGCCCCGGGATTCAGCGTAAGAAAGCGCCATCGCCAGTCGTCTCCCCTTGTGACGCCCACAGGAGACGACAATGGAGATGACCTCCCCGCATAATCACAGCCCTCCCCTGGAGCACGGGACGGCGATGGCGCCCGCAGTCAAGCAACCCGCGATCGAGCAACTGGCGCGGGCCCATGGCCGGACGGTGTTTCATGCGGCCTATCGAGTGCTGGGCAATGCCGCCCAGGCTGAAGACGTTCAGCAAGGCGTGTTCATGCAGCTGCTGGAACGCCCGCCGCGTGTCGAAATCGAACACTGGGGCGCCTACCTTGCGGCAGCGGCCACGCGATCCGCGATCGACGAGATTCGCAAAGGCCAGCGCTGGCAACGCATCGCCGAGCGCTTCCGCCTGCTGCCGAAGGAAGGCGAACCGCTTCCTCAGGACGTACTCGACGGCTCGGCACGGGCGGAACGGCTTCGTCGCGCCCTGGCCCGACTGCCCCGCCGCCAGGCCGAATGCTTCGCCCTGCGCTTCTTCGACGGACTGTCGCTCGACGCCATCGCCGAGTCGCTCTCGGTCACGACCAACGCGGTCAGCGTATCGCTCAACCGCGCCACCCGGGCGCTGAAGCAACGGATCGACGCCTTCGAAGCACGCCTTGCCGCCGAACCCCCGGCCACCGAAGCACGAAACGTCGACCGCGAAAGCGCCCGCGACCAGGAGACTCCGCAATGAACACGAACGTGAACCTGCACATGAACAACCATCCCCTCGAGCCGTACATCGACGCGATCCGTGACGCCGGGTCCGACCCTGCCGCGGCCGATGCCGCCCAGCGCCGACTGATGCACCGCCTCGACGGGGCCGCCCGGGCCGAATCGGCGAAGTCCGCGCCCCGAAGCCTGCGCCGCGGATGGAAGCTGCCCGCTGCAGCGGCCGCCGCCGTGTTCGCCGTTCTCATGGTGCCGATGCTGATGACCGTGCCCGGCTCCAACGGCAGCCTGGCCTTCGCCGACGTCCAGTCGTTCTTCACCGACTTCCGCACCCTGCATGCGCGGCTGACCACGAGCATGAACGGCAACGAGGTCCTGGCCATGGACATCGTGGTCGACGACCAGGACCGGACGCGTCTCGACATGGGCGACGGTCTCTCCATCATCGTCGACCCGGATCGGCAGGAAATGCTCCAGCTCTTCCACGATGCCCGACAGGCCGCGCTCGTGCCGCTGAACCCGGGCGAAGCCGAAGACGAGATGGCGGCGATGGACTGGCTGGCGGAGATCCGCGAGTATCAGGGACAGGCCCGGCTCGTCGATGAAATCCGAGTCATCGACGACGTCGAAACCTTCGGCTTCCGGCTGACCCAGCACGCCATCGACATGACGCTATGGGCCACGGAGTCGGGCCGCCCCGTGCTGCTGGAGATGGAGACCGGCAACGAAGCCGCGCCCGTCACCACGCGCATCCGCTTCGACTTCGATCGCCCCGTCGACCCCGATCGCTTCAGCCTGGAGGCGCCGGCCGGCTATTCCATCGAGCGGCGACCGGACGACGGCTGACCCTACAACGAAACGTCAACACCACACCCAGCGGCCCCGGTCATCGATCGGGGCCGCGTTCGCTGATTGGCGGGGACGAACGCAACGAGCGCGACTCGTCTGCCTTGGACGCATCGTCACCGAGGGCAACCGTTCGCTTCGAGCGGACGCTCTCCACACCAGCACCAGGCACCCGCATCCGATCGCTCGCTGGCTTCGGGGCGCGAACGGGCGCATGATGGGCGGGTCCTGATCGGCGGACCGCCGTCGACCGTACTGCTTCGGCCCCGGCCGAGGAGAACGCTCATGACCACGCTGCAGGAGTTCGAACTCGTCCTGCGCCAGTTGCCCCCCGGCGCGGCCACCATCCTCCGGGAGCTGCTTCGCAATCCCCTCGCGCCGCAGGCCTCGGCTCGCCTTCTCGACCTGGTGCGCCTCATGCTCGGCGGCGCCGCCGGCGGTGGACTGGGCGCCAATTGGGAGTTGCTCCGTCGGGCCCTGGTGCTGCTGGCCCGGCTGGGCGGCCTTGCGCCGCGGACCCTGCTGCCGGTGATCGGCACCATCGAGGCAGAGCTCGCGGCCGCAGCCGCGGCAGGCAGCGGCGGCGCAGGTGCCGGAGGCGCCGGCGCGGGCGGCGCTGCCGCGGGAGCCGGAGGCGCTGTCGCCCTCGGCACGGTCCTGGCCATCCTGGCCGCGGTCCTCGCAGTCGCCTTCGCGTTCTGGTCGATCGGCTCGGAGGTCATGAAGGAAATCGAGCTTCCGCAGGACGGCCAGCCCTGCGCCCTCGACACCGCTGCCGGCGTCGCCATGGCGATGAACGAGCGCAAGCTCTACGCCCGCGGCGTGGGGCAGAAGACCGCGCTGCAGCGCGCGATCGATCGCGCCGTCTCGGCCTGCTCGGAAGACGCCGCCCAGTGCGGAGGCGGAGAATGCCGCGAAGGCTCGACCTGCAGGCCGGTGGCTTCGATCACCAGCGTCGACCTGAAGTGGCGCCTGTTCTGGACCACCGCGCACATCACCTACACCTGCCCCTGTGCATGCCTCCCGAACGAATGACCGCAACGGAGCGCTGAGCGTCGGGACACTGGCACAGGGCCGGATCGAGCCCGCTTCGAGCCATGGGGCTCGGGAGCAGCCGGAGCGCACAAGCGCACCGCCGATCATCGATCGTTGCCGCGACGTCGACCGTGCTCCAGGTGGGTGGTTTCGGTGCTCGCGGGGATGTTCGGCGAGATGCCCGCGGCGATGCCCGCCTGAAATAATCTCTCAACTCGCTACAATGGCTTGGGAATTCGCAACGAACGAGTTCCAATGGCTGATCTCAGCAAACCTCTTGGCTCCGTCCAGAGCGCGCTCGACCTGGACAGCGACGCAGACTCCATCAAGGCCTACTACGCGAAGTGGGCGGAATCCTACGATGAGGATCTCGACGGCTACTACACCGCGCCGCGCATGATGGCGGGTCTTCTCTGCGAGTACCTGGACGACAACCCGCCCGATCTCCCGGCAGAACGAAGCGAGGTGGAGATCATGGATACGGGCTGCGGCACCGGCCTGGTCGGCGAAATGCTCGACCAGTCCGGGTTCACGAAGATCGACGGCACGGACATTTCGCAGGAGATGGTCGACAAGGCCGCTGAGCTGGACGTCTATCGAATGCTCGAAGGCAACATCGACGTCAACGAGCCGCCGAGACCGGAATGGATCGGCGCGTACGATGCAGTAATGAGCTGCGGCGTATTCACCCTCGGCCACGTACCACCGCAGGCGCTGCACGAATTGCTCAAGATGGCCCGGCCGGGCGGCATCATCATCACCAGCACGCGGACTTCCTACTACGACGAGACGGACTATCAGCAGGTCAGCGACGAGCTGGTGGCCTCGGGGCGCGTGGAGCTGGTGAAGGAAGTTCGCGACGCGCCCTACACCAAGGACGAGAACGCGCACTACTGGATCTACCGAGTCAAGGGGGCCTGAACGGCGCCCCGCCCGCTCTGTGCGAGCAAACGGACCGCCGGCAACGTGCGATTGGCCGGCGTCGATTTGGGCGCACCCATCGTCCAGGCCGGCTTGGGTCTCGAGACCAACCCCGATGAACCCGGACCGTGCAGGTAGCCGGCTGGCGAGAAGGGTCGAGCGTCTCGATCATCACGCCGGGCGCTCAGGACCCCGGACCGTACCCCTCTGATAGCAGGGCCTCGCCCGTGCGGCGGGGGCAATCGCCGGGAATCTGCCCGGCTGGCCGGCCAGCAAACGGCGGTTCGAGGGAGGGCTGGCCAGGTGCTCGCGGCTCACGGAGGCGAAGTGCTTACTTTCCGCAGCGGCAAATTAACACTTGCCAACATGGAAAGTAATGGGCTAGACTCAGTTTCCACAATGGAAAGTGAGTGAGAGCCATGACCGAATCCACCTCCCCGTCCGCCCAGGCGAAAGCGGCCCTCGATGCCGTTCGTGACAGTCAGCAGTCGCTGCTGGCGGACTACACCCCGTCGGTCTTCATCCGCCTGCCCATCGCGCTCAGTCTTTCCGCCATCCTGTTCGGCTACGGCATGACCGAACACGAGAACCAATGGGCCCTGGCCATGTGGGTCGGCGCCATCGGCTTCGTGATCTTCACGGCACTCTACGTGTACTCCTACCGGCTGCAGGGCATCAGGATCCGGTTCCTGCCGCGTTCAGGCAGCTCCGGAACGCTCAATATCGCCGTGGGGCTGGTCTTTGCCCTGCTGGCGTTCGGCAGCCGGCTTCTGCGCACCGAGCTGGGAGTCGAATTCAGCCCGCATATCTGCGCATTGGCGGCGGGCGTCCTGTTCTTCTGGTTGCAGGCCCGATACCCGACCGGCGAAGTCCAGGTTGGGGACGAGTGACATGGACGATCTCGATCCCATCATCCATGCCCCCAACCGCTTGAAGATCTGCGCCATGCTGGCCACCAGCGCCGAACTGGATTTCCGTCTGATCAAGGGCGAGCTGGACGTGAGCGATTCGGTGCTTTCGAAGCAACTGAAATCCCTCGAGGACGCGGACTACATCCGCACCCGGAAGCGTCCACACAACGGACGGCCGAGGACCTGGGTATCGCTGACCAAGAAGGGGCTGCGCGCGTTCGAAGCGCACGTCGAGGCGCTGAAAGCAATCATCGAGCCGTAGGCGAGGTGCAAGCGTCGGAGAGCTTCGGCATAGGCGAATTCCGGGCCGTGAGTCGGCCCGGGCGGAGCCAAGCGACGGCCTGTGCTGAACTTGATGGCTTCGCTGTTTCACAGCTCAACGAGCTCGCGGCATCGCCAGTCGGTTCGATACCCCGGGAGCCAGCGGCTCCGGGAGTGCAGGTTCAGCGGCGAAACGTCGCGAGACGACGGAGCGAGGCTGCCTTTGTAGCCCGGGTAGACGCAGCGCACCCGGGGGTTGAAATCAGACCAGAAGCGGAAAGTCACTGGGCCCCGGCTCAAGCCCGGGGCGACGGTATCGAGATCGCGCGCGGCCCGCATCAGGTGGGTGACGACGGGGAACTCGTGTCTCCCGGCCACTATGCTTGCATTCTGCATGCACCGGCTGCATATTGTATCCATGAGCAAGAACATCACGATTCGAGACGTCCCCGACCAGGCCCGCGACCGGCTGGCGGCGCGTGCTGCGCGGTCGGGGCAGTCGCTGCAGGCTTATCTTCGTGCTCGGCTGATCGAGCTGGCCGAGCGACCGGACCGCAGCGACCTGCTCGAGTTGATCCGCCAGCGCAAGCGGGCCGGCGGCAACGCGCTTGGGGCGGAGCGGATTCTCGAGCTGCGCGACCTCGATCGGCGGTGACCGCAGCACCGGCGAACCGGGTGGTCGACGCATCGGCGCTGGTCGCCGCGCTCGTCGACATCGGTCCGGAAGGCGAATGGGCCGAGTCCATGCTCACCGGTGCAACCTTGTGTGCACCCCATCTCGTGGTTTCAGAGACGGCGAATATCCTTCGCCGCGCGGAGCTTTCCGGTGATATCGATGCCACCGCGGCCGCCCAGGCGCACGATGTGCTGCTTGCGCTTCCTCTGCAACTGTTCGACTACGAGCCCCTGGCCGATCGCATCTGGGCGCTCCGCCACAACCTGACCATCTACGACGCCCAGTACGTGGCCCTGGCCGAGGCGCTGGGCTGCGAACTGGCGACGCTGGACCGGAAGCTCGCGAGCGCTTCGGGGCCGCGTTGCCGCTTCATCACGCCGCCGTCGGATCGAGTTCAGGAACGACCGTAACGGTCGCCATCGGTTTTCCAACGAATCGGTGCCTGCGCAACAGCCTCCGGGTCAACGGCGAAAGTCGCTGGGCCCCGCATCGAGTGCGGGGCGACGGAGCGGGCATCGGCTGCGCTGGCGCCGGAGGGCGGCGGATTGGGCGTCTGCTGCGCCGGCGGGCGGCGGGTTCGGTACGCCGCTACGGCAGGGTCGAGAGCGGGATGGTGATGATCGGCAGGCCCAGGGCGTCGGTCCGGATGCGGGCGCGCAGGGGGTCGTCGATGCGCTCGTCGTCGAGGTAGTAGTAGAGCTCGGCCACGCCGTGGAACTGCTCGAGGGTCAGCAGGTCGATCTGCGTCGTCTGGTCCACGCCCGGCACGAAGCCCAGCGGCACGTAGAAGCCGCGCTCGTCCCGGTCGGTGCCGAGCGAGGTATAGAAGATCTGCAGCACGTGGTCGGCGGGCGCTCCACCGGCCGGTACGACCTCGATGCCGAAGCGCGTGCGAAGCTCGGTGGACAGGCGGCGGTCGGCGTAGTCGCGAAGGCGCGGATCGCCGACGAAGCTCGAATCGATGACCACACGCTCGCCGCGAAGCGCTTCGAAGTCGCGCTCGGGCAGGGCTTGCGCGAGGTCGTCGACGGCGTAGCTGACCAGCCGCTGGGCCGTGGACCCGGTCAGCGAGTCCTGCACCTGGCGCGACGAGCAGCCGGTCATGATGGCCAGGGCGCATACGGATACGCCCAGAACCGCCAGCGGGGGGCGAAAGAATGAACCAGTGAAGTACATGTGGATCGGGGAGATACGAAGACCCGTTCAGCCTAACGCGCTCCCGTGATCGAGTTCGGAGTTCCCTGGAAAGGGAATCGCCCGGAAGGACCGGGCGATCCGCAGGCGTGACGCTCGAACCGACCGGTTCAACGCGGCTCGATGATCACCGAATTGTGGTTGCGGCCGCGGCCGGCGTTGAAGTTGATCACGGTGGTCCTTGCACCCGCCGGCTGATCGGCGAACTGGAGCACCAGTGCGCCGGCTGCGTCGTCGTAGAACAACTTGCCGATGTGCTCGTGCGCTTCTTCCAGCGGCGGCTGCGGGAAGTGGCCGACCTCGCCGATGAACTGGACCATCACCGGCCGGGTGCCGGCGGCGCTCTCGAACGGAGGAATCCGGATGTCGTTCGTTCCCGGGTGGTCCGGATCGGGCTGCATGATCTCGGCCAGCTGGGCGGCGCTCAGGGCCGTTCCGGCGGCCTGATAATCGGCGCTTCCGAAGGGACTGACCTGGCCGTTGGCGTCGGTGGGGCCGATCCAGCCCTGCACCTGGCCGTCCTCTCCGTGCGGGATCTGGATGACTACGTAGGACTCGGCATAGGCGGCGTTCAGCAGACCGGCATCCTGGCGGTACATCGGCAGCAGCGTGTTGGAGAACGACGGGTTGCTGTCGTTGGAAATCGACGCTGCGCTTCCCGAGACCTGGACCTGGTCGGGCCATTGCCAGTCGCCACCGACGATACCGACCGCGCCGAGCAGGTCCGAGACGCTGGGCGCCACATCGTGCGTGCCGAGCACCTCGAACGCCGAACCGTTCCTCCAGCCGTTACAGCTGTATTGCGTGCCATTGACCGTCAGGTTGCCGACGATGACGCCGTCCGACCCTGCCTGGACATCCATCGTGGCCTTGCCGTCGAGGCTGGAGAGCAGCCAGGCCGACCCCGGTTGAGCCCCGGTCGGTGGACTGGTTTCCGACGGCGCGTCGGAGACGAGCGGCTGGGTCAGATTCGCGCTGCTCTGGGCCAGCGTCCCGTTGCTGCCCGAGGCAGCGCTCACCGTAAGATCGATGCCGGTCATGCTGGGCGCGGTTCCGGCGATGTGCCCGGAGATGGCGATGAATTCGCCGGGTGCTGACCCCTGGCCTGCCAGATGCAGCACGGACGTGTTCCGGCCCGCGACCGCGCCCGAGGCTTCCCACAGACCGTTGACGGAATAAGTCTGGCCGCCGAAGGCGACCGTGCCCCAGACCTTTCCGTCGCTGCTGTGCTCGGCAAGGTTGACGGTGACGTTCTGATTCGTATCGGTAAAGCTCCAGTGCATGGTCGTACTCCCTGGTCAGACGTTGGATTCTTGCGGCGCACCGCTCGTACTGCGGCGGCAGACCTCGGTTGCAACTCCATCGGCGGCGCGGACACTCCCACGCCGCTGCAGTTCGTCCAGCACCCGCCGTCCGGCGGGGTCGATCGAATCGGGTGAAGGCGCGGCCCGGCGCAGCACGACGTCCGCGCGCGTCCAATGGGTGCCGGCGGCGTCGAGGTTGCCGCCGAGTGCTTCGTGGTCGCCCCGGTGCATCAGGGCCCGGGCCGCCACGGTGGCAAGTTCGGCGTCGTCCGGGTGATCGGCTGCCAGCGTGGCCAGTCGCTCCGCCTCGGGCACGACCGCATCCAGGGCGGTGCGGCAAGCCTCCGGGCCGGTCGCGAGCGCGGCTTCGACGCGCGCGGTAAGAATCCGGCTCGCCCCGAGCAGGGGGCCGGTCCAGGCGAACCGGTCCGCGTCGATCGAGGTCAACCGCTCGGTCAGCCCTGCGGAGCGGACAGCGGCCGAGCGTGCGGCATCGAGGGCGCCCTCGGCCAGCAATGCGCTTCCCAGGACCCAGTGAGCGCGCGCCGCACTCTCCATGCCGCGGATATCGGATGCGTCACCGACCAATGCCGCCTCGGCGCCTTCGGCGGCAACGGTTGCAAGCTCCAGCGCCCGGTCGGTGCGGCCCTCGTGAAGATACGCTTCGGCCCGATTGATCCGGTTGACCGCCTGCCGTCGCAGCACCGGCCCGTCCTCGGCGTTGTCGGCCAGCATCTCGCCGATCACCGCGGCTTCCTGCCGCCATGCATCGTGGGCCGCCTCGGTCTCGCCCTGGCGCAGATGCGCCCGGGCCATCCAGGCCAGGGTCAGCGACAGGTCGTAGCGCGCGGCGCGAACGTTGTGGGCCGAATCGATCGACGCGCGCTTGATGACCACCGCACGGCGAAAGCTCTCCGCCGCCTCGGCCAGGGACGTTCCGTTCAGGCGCATCACGCCGAGGTTGACCAGCGCCGAGCCTTGCTCACCGCGCCACTCGGGCTCCTCCGGTTCCAGCGCCACCAGGCGTTCGGTCAGGTCGACGGCATCGAGCATCAGGGCCTCGGCCGCATCGAGGTCGCCGCGCTGATAGTGCAGCGCACCCAGGCCCTGGAGACTGTGCGCCTGCTCGAGGATGCGCTGCGGGTTGTCGGGGTCGCGCCGCAGCAGTTCCCGCGATGCATCGACCGATTGCCGCAGCAGGACGAGGGCCTGCTCGGACTCGCCGAAGTCCTGCTTCAGGTCGCCGAGCAGGTCGAGCACCCGGGCGCGCCGACCGAGCGCGTCGTCGTCCATGCGCAGGTCGAGCTGGACGGCGTAGTAGTCCTGGGCGCGGGACGCGATGTCGGCGAGCACGTCGATCTGCACGTCTTCTTCGAGCTTGTGTCGCAGGTCGCCGATCATGAACTCGACCAGGCCCTCGGCCTGGTTGCGCTGGACCTCGGCGGCGGCCTGCATTTCCAGGGCGCGATCGCGTTGTTGCACGGCGACCAGCGCCAGCGCGGACATGGCCACGGCGATCGACCCCGACCCGATCGCAGCGAAGCGGAAGCGGGCGGCCCGGCGCCGATCGTCGCGCCGCACGAGTTCGT
>Ga0114906_1001872_pt1 | contig 10798 bp, 13 predicted proteins | sample MalvirDeepMed_M9_FD_89687 | JGI IMG/M metagenome (GOLD analysis project Ga0114906, IMG submission 89687) | Marine viral communities from the Global Malaspina Expedition - Malaspina viral metaG DeepMed_M9 | ecosystem: Environmental > Aquatic > Marine > Oceanic | place: Mediterranean Sea... | reverse complement strand
TGCGTTTGCCCAATCACTAGATGAAGGTGATGAAGTTCATGCATTGTACAACCATGACAGCAACAAACTTCTTGGAAGGCGTGGCGCAGGAACATTGCGATTGCATGAAGATGACCACGGGCTGAAGATTGAAATTGATCCCCCAAACACAACAGACGGGAACGATGTAGTCGAACTGCTCAGAAGAAATGATTTGGTCAGCATGTCGTTTGGTTTCTTCAATACCAAAGACAGTTGGGAAACAGACGGCGAAGGCAATGACATCAGAACCATCAAATCAGCACGACTTTTTGACATTTCGGTTGTTTGTTCACCCGCATACGATCAGACAGAATGTTCGGTTCGGTGTGAACCAGCACTTGAATCGCAAGCGGAGTACCACGCAGTTAAAGAATTGGAAGCAACTGACTTTGATGCAATCGGCGAAACGGAAAAACTGAAACTGCGTTTGCGATTGGCTGAAGGGCAATGATGTCATACAAGACGAAGATACGATTGCGAGAAATTGGACTGCTTGCTGTCATCGTATTCTTTTCTGGCGGATTGGTTTGGGTTTCCTGCCTTATACATTGATGCTGTTCTGGGCAAGATACATCTTGATTTGCAGACCTTGCACCACGGCTGTGTGCTTGTTGTATTTCGTGTTGCTACGTTAACATTTCAGAACCCGTTGGTTCGTCATTCTGTGCCGTTGCACAACTCGTTTTCACAATTTATATTTCCGACAACAGAGAGGCAATACCATGTTGCAATCAGAAAAACTACGCGAGGCAAGGGCAAAACTCATTGCAGACGCGCGAACAGTTATTGACAGCGCGGATACTCTTGATGCCGAACAACGACAGCAAGTTGACACAATGTTGACCGATGCTGACGATGTACGCAAAGACATCAAAAGAGTTGAAGCAATCGAAGCAGAAGAATGCGACTTGCGTGAAGCAAGTGACAGGCGTTCAAAACTTGAAACACCAAAGGTGTCACAAATTATTGATGACGAACCATTGACAACATCCAGCCCCGCATATCGCGGTGCATTTGATGCGTACTTGCGCAAAGGTCATCGCAGGATGGACGGTGCAGAAAAGCGTGCGCTGGAAGCAGGAACAGTTGGCGAAGGTGGCTATCTTGTGCCAAGCGTTGTTGCAGACACAGCATCAATGGTGAACACAATCATTGAAACTATTGATGACGGTTCAGCAATGTATGGTCTTTCGACAGTGATAAATGTTTCTGGCGATACAAACATACCTGTTGAGTCAACCTTGGGAACAGCAAACTGGGTTGCAGAAGAAGTAGACATACAAGCAGACGGCACTGCCCACAGTGACGCTGCCTTTGGTCGCGCTACACTTAGCCCGCAAAAAGCGGCAACAATGCTAAAGGCATCTTCCGAGTTGCTTTCAGATAATGCCGTAAATCTTGAAAGTTACATCGGAAAAAATTTCGGGAGAAGGTTCGCAAATTTACTCGAAGATTCTTTCATCACTGGTAGTGGTTCTGGGCAGCCAAATGGGATTGACAACACATCCACATTGGGCGTGACTTTTGCTTCCCCTACTGCCCCAACTTTTGATGAAATGATTGAGCATTTCTACAAACCAAAAGAAGGGTATCGCAGAAACGGCACTTGGGTCATGAATTCAGGCAGTGCGTTGAAACTTCATCAACTAAAAGACGATGACAATCGCTATCTTTGGCAATCATCTTTGGAAGCGGGAACACCTGACACAATCATGGGTAGACCAGTTGCAATCAGTGATTCATGTGACAACATGGTGGCAACTAAAATTGCAGTATTCTTTGGTGACATTTCATACTACTGGATTGCACAACGGCAAGGCATCGTTATCAAACGATTGGATGAACTGTACAGTGAAACAGATCAAGTTGGTTTCTTGGCAACGCTAAGAATTGACGGTGAATTGACGCTTGCAGAATCAGTCCACCACATGAAGATGGCTGCTTCATAAGCAACCACCTGACTGAATCGGTACGAAACTGGGGGGGGCGTATTGCCCCCCCCACAATCGTGCGACAACTGGAACTGGAGGAAATCACATGGCAACCATGAAGATCAAATTCACAAAAGATTCTGGTGAATACAAAAACGGTGACACGGTTGAATTGCCAAGGCATATTGCCAAGCAACACATCCGTGACGGAAACGCAACAAGCGTCAAAGCAGAAGAACCAAAGCCATCCAAAGTGACCAAGAAGAAGGTGACTAAGAAGAAGGAAACTGCAAAGGCAGCAGTTCCCCCAGATTTGGAACAGGCAGTTGATGGATGATATACAGAAGTTTTCAGATAACAACCCCCGCATCGGCTGTTCCTGTCAGCAGTGCAGATATGAAATCACATTTGAGGGTGACGCATGCAGATGATGACACGCTAATTGAAGCGTATCAAATGGCTAGTCAGGAAACTATTCAGCGTTTGACGCGCAGGGCGTTGATGACGCAGACCATCACGCTGAAGTTGGACACATTCCCGTCTGGTGCAATTGAGTTGCCAAGACCACCTGCCCTGACAGTGACGAGCATTCAGTATGTTGACACAGATGGTGCAACGCAAACTTGGGATTCTGCAAACTATGATGTTGACATTTCATCAGAACCCGCAAGGATAACACCCGCATATAACAGTGGAACTTTGCAAACATATCCAGACACAAGAACGGACACACCAAATTCCGTCACGATTGTATTCACGGCGGGTCATGCTGCTATTGCCGACATCCCTGAAGGGTTGAGATTGGCTCACAAGTTGTTGGTTGGTCACTACTACGAAAACCGCGAAGCCACGCAATTCACAAGTCTTTTTGAAATGCCACTTGGTTTGCAAATGCTACTTTCTGCACACGAAATGCCAGAGGTGTTCTGATGCGTGCAGGGCGGTTGCGTAATCTTGTTTCAATTCAAAGCAGAAGTGGTGCGCAGAATGCGTATGGTGAAGTGACCAACACATTCACAGAAGTCACAAGTGGTGAAGTGTGGGCAGGGATCGAACCCATACGGGATGCAGAAGCAAGACGCGCAGGTGGCAATGATGAAATACTGACACACAAGATTGTGATGCGGTACTTGTCTGGAGTGAACGCAACACACCAGATTGTGTTTGGTTCAAGGACATTTCAGATTGTGTCAGTGATCAACCGTGATGAACGGAATATGGAACTGGAAATTTTGTGCAAGGAGCGTGTTTGATGGGCTTTGGCAGTATGGGTGAAAATATCAAACTGTCAAGGGCTAGTCAAGATTTTGGCTATGCAGACATGTCCATGTCAATGACGGGCTTTGTTGAACTGGATGCCATGTTCAACGAACTCACAGACAAATCCAAGAAGCGTGTGTTGGTGAAGGGAATGCGTGAAGCAATTGAACCCGTGAAGGAACGGGTCACTAGATTCACACCCAAGCACACAGGACGGCTGCGTGAAAGCATTCATCTATCGAAGAAGTTCAATGCGTCAACTGGCTTTGCGGAAGCACGGCTGGGGTTCAGGACGCGAGGTGGCAAGGGCGCACCACACGCACACTTGGTGGAATGGGGAACGGCAGAAAGGCAGACACCTGTCACCAGATTCACGATCCTTGGCAACAGGAAATCAACTGGCGAAGTTCGGCAAACAGGCAGAATGAAAAAGCAGTTGAATATGACACGCGCGTTTAAGCAAGCGGGTGGTTCAAGGCACATCAAGAACAAGTTCAGGGAAATACTGAATGAAACGATTATCAAAGCACACAAGCGTTCAAAGAACAAACGCCAGAAATTTCTTGGTTGGTAGATGGCGAACATTGCTTCAACTTTTTTCAAGATTGTTGACGATGGCGTGGCATCACTGGCGTCACGAATTTATCCTGTTTCTGCACCACAGGCAGCAACCAGACCCTTTGTTGTGTATGAATTGGACAACGAACAGCCACATGATGATTTGAGTGGACACGCTGGATTGACCGATGCTTCATTCGCTGTCAGCGTTTGGGATGATACATATTCTGGCGCAAAAGCGAAAGCGGTTCTGGTTCGGACGGCGTTGGTTGATGCAGACATAAGTGCTGCAATTGACGGGATCACAATACATCGCATCAGTCACGATAATAGTTCAGACCAAAAAGCATGGTCAGGTGATGGTGCTGAATTCCCGCTGTATGGGGTTGAGCAAGACTACACGGTCGTTTATGAAAGTTAGAACTGGAGTGCAAGCACAATGACAATTTCAACACAAGGCGCAGAATTGAAAGTGGCACTGGACGGTGGTTCATCAACCAAGATAGGTGAAGTCCAGAATGTTTCACTAGGATTGAGTCGTGGCGCATTGGAAACATCGGCAATTGATAATGCAACCGATACTGGCAAAACTTACATTGCAAGTGGCGTGTATGATGGCGGTGAACTGTCATTTGACATTCTCTATGACAATGACGAAGCAATGCACAGTGGAACACTTGGCGCATTGAAAGATGCTGTTGCTGACACGGCAGCGGTTTGGACAATACTTGTTCCGCACGGCGGGGGGACTTCAACATACACATTCACAGGATATGTGACGGGGTGGGATGTCAGCGTTGCAGTTGACGATTTGGTCAAAGTATCAGCAAGCGTGAAAATTACTGGTTCGGTAACAATGCCGACAACAGACTAGAACAGACTAGGAAGGCAAGACAATGGCAGCAATATCAACTGCAGGTGCAATACTCAAAGTAAGTGGAGCGGCAATTGGTTCAGTGACAAATGTGTCACTGGGCTTGTCGCGGGGAACAATCGAAACCACTGCAATCAATACATCCGAAGATTCTGGGAAAACATTTGTACCCGCAGGATTGTATGAATTGGGTGAAGTTTCATTTGATCTTCTCTATGACGCAAACAACACGGAACATATGCTTCTGTTGGATGCTTTTGAAGATGCTGGCGCACAAGCAATGTTGACATACACGCTAGTAGTGCCAACTGCTTCAACAACCGCATCGTATGTATTCGATGGATTTGTTACTGGTTGGGATGTCACGCTTTCATTGGAAGATGTTGTCAAAGCAAGCGTGACAATTAAACTAACAGACAGTGCAAACGAGGCAATACCATCAACTTGATTTGAAAAGGAAAAACCCCATGACGAAACTGTTGACAAAAAAGCAGATTCTTGAAGCAGACGATCTTCCATTTGAAATAGTGGAAGTCAAAGAATGGGGGGGGAGTGTAAAGATTCGCACGATGACAGGCACAGAGCGCGATTCCTTTGAATCCAGTCTTTTGGGCGAGGGTGGCAAGAAGGAAAAGCAGAAGATGATGCTAGACATTCGCGCAAAGTTCGCGTCACTTGTGATCGTTGATGAAGAAGGCAACAGGTTGTTCAGTGCCAAAGACATCAAGGACTTGGGCAAGAAATCTGCAAGTTGTCTTGATAAAGTCCTGACGGTAGGACAAAAACTGAACGGGCTGACCAGCGAGGACATTGACGAATTGGGAAACGATTCAGAGAGCATCCTACTAGAAAATTCATCTTCCGATTAGCAGGTCACTTGGGGATGACAGTGCGTGGTTTGCTCTCACAGATAGACAGCAGGGAAATTTCAGAATGGATCGCATACGACCAAATCGAGCCAATAGGCAGTATCCAAACCCAACTTGTGGGGGGCATTGTTGCAAGCACAATTGCAAACTGCCACAGGGGGAAGAACCAAAGTGCGTTTGCGCCGATGGACTTCATGCCCCTGCAAAAAGATGCAAGTGCAAGGGACGATTCGGTAGACCAAACTGCCGCAAAACTGGAAGCGTTTTCACTGATGGGCAGGGGCATCAGGAAAGTTGAAGAAGGCGAATAGATAAATGGCAGTGGTCAAAAACATTCTGGTCAACATCAAAGCACGGGCTGACAAACTTGCTGGTGGTTTGAACAAGGCAAGCGGAAAGATGGCAAAGTTCCGTTCAAAGATGCGCAAGAATTTTGACAAGATTGGCAAGGCGGTCAACAAGGCAAGAAGAAAATTCAAGAAGTTCCGCAAGGGACTGAATCGGATGTTCAAAACACCAATTGGAAAGATTGCAAAACTTGCTGCGGTGGTTGGCGGTGTGCTGGTGCTTGCTGCGGTGAATGCAATCAAGACCTTTGCGAAATTTGAAAAGGGATTGTCAGATGTTGCAGCAGTTGGTGGTGAAAGGTTTGCTGGTTCAATGGACAAACTGAAAGCCAAGGCACTTGAACTTGGGAAAACAACAATGTTTTCCGCGAGTGAAGCAGCAGCAGGAATGGAATTGATGGCACGCGCTGGGTTCAGCGCAAACGAAGTTATGGAAGCAACGCCACACATGCTGAACTTAGCAGCAGCAGGAAGTTTGGAACTGTCGGAAGCAGCAGACATCACGGCACAGGTTCTTCGTGGCATGGGCATGGATGTTTCTGAAACAGGTCGTGTTGTTGATGTACTTGCAAAGGCAGCGTCAATGGCAAACACGGATGTTGCCATGCTGGGTCAAGCGTTTTCACATGTTGCGCCAGTTGCAGCAGCGTTGAACATTTCACTTGAACAGACAACTGCCATGCTTGCAACACTGTCCGATGCGGGTATGCAAGCAGACCGAGCAGGTACAGGGCTGAAAGCGGTGTTGTCTGAAATGGCTGGTGAAATTGAAGCGCGGGGTGTTGGTGCTTTGGACGATTTGGTGAACAGTGGCTTGTCTGTTGCAGAAGCATTTGCACGGTTCGGCAAGCGTGGTGCGCCAGCAATCCTTGCACTGATTAGGATGCGCGAACGAACAGGTGAACTATCAACTGCGTTTGCTGATGCAGAAGGTGCAGCAGAAGAAATGGCAGAAACAAAGATGGACAACCTTTGGGGTTCTGTCAAAATTCTACAATCTGCATGGGAAAACTTGAACATCACACTGGGCGAACAACTTGCACCAACCATCAGGGTAATCGTTGATGTGTTGGCGAAGTTCTTCACAGCAGCCAGTGATGCTTTTGGTGAAGTCATTGGTGGTGGTGCTGAATCAGTAGTGACAGCAGAGGGTGTCATTGATGCAATCTTCGTTGTCGTTGATGCTTTTGTGATGGTCTGGAATGTTGTGAAAAAGGTTGGTGCTGTCATATCCTTTGTTTGGAATAGCGCGCGTTTGATTATCGCGAGAGCAATTATGGCAATTGTGGTTCCGTTTCAAATTATGACAAAAATTGTCACTGAGTTCTTGGACTTGATTAATGTGATGTCCACTGATACTGCTGACATGATTCAAAGTACAGTGAACGGTTTTGTGAGTTCAATTGGTGAAACAGTTGAAGAATCAGCAAAGGCAGCGGGTGAAGCATGGGGTGACATCTGGTCAGAAGAAAATGACCTTGACAAGTTTGCATCACAAACAAAACGAAACCTGAAGAAGTCAATGAAAGAAGTTGGCAAGCCAGCAGGTGAAGAACTCGCAGAAAGTGTTGAAGAGGGTTTCATTGCAAACTTTGAACTTACAGAAGCAGAACTGGCAATTGGCGAAGCAACAGTTTCACTTCAAGAGTGGATAGAAAAACAAACAGAAGCAATCGAACTTTATGGCAAGACTGCTGCTGAAATAGAAATATACAAGGCAGCACAAGCGGGAGTCAGTGAGGAACTAATCAATCAAGCAAAGGCATTGGATGAACAAATGAAAGCACTTGAAGCGCAAGAATCGTTGATGGAAAAGGGAAAATCTCTGGCTGAACAAATGAGAACACCAACCGAAGTCTATTCTGACAGACTGCAAGAGTTGCAGGATATGTTGAACGCGGGTGCAATTTCCCACGAAACTTTTGAAAGAGCATTGAAAGCAGCAAAAGAGAAACTGGAATCCGCGTCACCAGAAGTTGAAGTTGATGTGAAGGCGGGTACGGTGGCAGCAAGCATTGACACAGCAATGGGTGGATTTGAAATTTCAATGGATGTGCAAGACAGAATCGCAAAAGATTCACTGGGCGAAGAACGAAAGATGGTGCATTTGCTTGAACAGATCAGCGAACAACAGAAACAAGGCAACACAGAACCAGCGATGATTTGAAATGGCACTTGTAACAACAGAAATAACGGGAAGTGGCGGCGCAAGCACGACACTAGAAAACACTGGCATTCAAAAGCATTCAGCCAATCGTAGTTTCATGGTCTACGATGATGAAGGTGAACTGGATGCTGATGTGGTTTCTGTAATGCTGACAGATGGGTTGCCACAAATTGGTGACTTGCATGATGACTTTGAATTTCTGCGTGTGACCAAGCGTTCTGTCACGCGCATGGCAGAACGCAACGATGCGTGGAAGATTGAATTCACATACGAACATCTGATTGATATTCCAGAAGTGCAAGTTTCCCAAAGCAGTGAAATCACAGGTCAGTTCATTGGGGTTTGGCGATCAAATGCGGGTGAACCAGACAACCTGAATTCGCCAGCAGCAGCAGACATCGGGGGTACGATGATAGATTCTGCTGGTTCGCCAACAAGTGTGATGTTGAAACAGCAAACATTTTCATTGTCATTTGAGCAGTTCGGAAGCATTCCTGTTTCAACTTTATTCAATGCAACTGGCAAGCGCAATTCACAGGGTTTCTTTGGATTCGCTGCGGGGTATCTTGTATATCTTGGCGTGTCGTTTGCAACAAAAACAACCAGTTCATACACACGAACAGATAAGTTTCTATATGATGGGTTTGCACACTGCCGTCAAGTTGTGGGTGCATTTGACGGTGACTTGAACCCAACACTTGATTCTGATGGACATGCAACAACTGTATTTTGGGTGCAGCCGTTTCCAAACACAACTGATTTTTCATCTTTAGGTATTCCGTTTTAGGTATCTCGTGACATGCCAACACAACCACCACCATTCCCACATCCAGACCCTATCAAAAAAGGCATCGGCAAACTAACACCACAAGTCTGGGATTCACTGATTTGGTGTTCAGAATGGGTGCATGAAAACGCTGCTGTCCTAGATAAATTGATCAAGGCATCTGAAAAGGATTCCAAGGTAGTTCGTCCGTGGTTTCTTGCAAAGATTACCGGCGCAAAACTCGCAGCACCCAACCGATACAAATACAAGTGGACGAAAGTCAGGGTGGACGATTGGACATCCGCACCGCACGGTTATTCTGATGACGATACACTTGATAGCCAACAAGATGGGGTCACAGCGTATGCCTACTATGCGGTGAACATAATAGAAGGCGGAAATTCAAACACGAAAACGGCAACGGGTACAGATGAAAGTGCTGCGACATTCCCAGATACACTGAACATGCAAGCAATCGGGGGGGGGTATACTGCTTCCATTGGTACAGAAACCACGCCATACATCGAGCCAATTGTACAGATGTTTGTGTGGCGAGATAGCGAGTCGGTCACTCGCTATATGTTCAGTGCTGCCAATTCTTATGACGGTGGTTGTGAAGAATAAACATGGTTGGCGCAGCACACTTATTGAATGCGCAGGAATGCTGCAACCCCGATGACTTGATAAAGGACTATGTGTATGCGCAACCTTGTACATGTTCAACTGCAAGTTCGGGTTGGTGCGCAAATGGTAGTTGCTCACCATACCTTGAGTTGTGTTATGTTCAAGAAATAACGGAAGGCGCAACGGTTGATGTATTCTTTGCATTCAATGGTGCGTGTTGGTTCTTGGACGGCGATGAAGATGTCATAGTATTAGAAGAAGGTGAAGAAAGACCTGAATTTGGATTTGGGATTGGCACGATTGAAAACGGTGACGGCGAGGTGTACGACACCTGTGCCGATTGCTGTGCCGATGACCAGAATGAACGGTGGTACAAGTTTGAAGCGTGCGAATCAAATGAATTGAAGATTTGTTATGAAGGCACGGCATCAGAATGTGACCTGTGTGATGGGTATGAAGATAGTGTGCTGCTCGTACCAGCAAGATTTATTGAGGGTATCGAAACAGGAAATTCATGTGATACACAGAATGAAGGCACTGGTATGGATGCTTGCCGCGATGAAACAAGTTGCAGATTCATGTTGGATTATCGTTCGCGGTATCATGACCGAACTGAGGAAGATACTTGTACTTGCTCGTTCACTGGCTGCTGCTACAAATCCTGTGAGGAAGATGATCCAGTCATCATCACATCAATTTCTGCTTGCGACAGTGCGCTAGATGTCAATGATTGTTGTGATATCTGGACACCAAAGTGGAAGCACGATATCAACGGTGGTGATGTTGACTGTGCTTCAACATACGGTGACACAGGTGTACCACATGAAGGTGATAGTGGTGACCCGCCTTATATGTGGCGGGGCTGTTGTGCGTGTTCCCATGAAACCATCGAGCCAGTCGCAAATACGCAACTTTGCAGAGTGTTTGACGGTATGACTACTTGGACATACACTTTTACAATGAAAGCCGACAATAGAAGGGGGGGTTGTATTGGCATCCCGCCAACCAGTCTGTCTTGTGATTATTGTTGCGGGTTGTCAACAACGAATGTGACTTTGAACTTCACTGTACACCCTGAAGATGCTGACAACGGTTACTATTCGCATGACACAACGCTTCACACATATCATTGCATACACCTGAACGAAGGCATTGGCGATGCTTGTATAAACAAAGAAGGTGATGCAAGTTGTCACAAGTGCTGCTTAGCCAACGCATGTGATTGTGCAGATGGCGCGCACGATTGCACAGGAATGCCAAACTTCACTGGCATGTGGTGTAAAATTATTGGCACACCAACCGCGAGCGACTGCGCTTCGATGTGTGACGCTGGTGCATACGACATTTGTGACCCGTGTGATTGGTGTGTACAAGATAATTG
>Ga0114906_1001868_pt1 | contig 10804 bp, 3 predicted proteins | sample MalvirDeepMed_M9_FD_89687 | JGI IMG/M metagenome (GOLD analysis project Ga0114906, IMG submission 89687) | Marine viral communities from the Global Malaspina Expedition - Malaspina viral metaG DeepMed_M9 | ecosystem: Environmental > Aquatic > Marine > Oceanic | place: Mediterranean Sea... | reverse complement strand
TCGACTGCAGAGACAGTAATTTTACCATTGTGGCCGTTCTCACTTTCAATACACGCCTTCAAAGAAGTAGCGCAGGCATCGGCGTTACCGCTTTGATCAAACTGAGGCGGATCTGTTGCCAAATTTTGTGAGGATTTAGCGATATATGTCTTCGTAGTGCCGTCCGATGAAATAATTTTAATAGTCTCATCTGCAGTGGGGGCACCGGTGAACGTCACTGTTGCGGTGGCTTTTGTTTTTCCAGTATGGTGCAGTTTCTCTTCTCTAAATGCACCATCAAAATATAATTCTGATTTTACGGATCCTGTCCCTTCGTTTTTTAAAGTAACAGCATAATGATGCCACTTATTGTCGATCATCTCAGAGGTTTGTAGAGATGTAAAAGTAAAAGATCCTGTTATTGAACCTGATTGGAACACTAATTCAAGCGGAGTGCCTGAAGCTGCAGTTTGCGACGCTATTAATCTGATCTGAAATCTTCCATACTGTTCTGTGTCCATATTACTGTTATTCCACAGATCGAATATACATTCTTCTCTAGTTTTGGCCTCGGCTACTAGCGCTTCCTTTTTCATCCAAAATTCTACCGTAGAACCATGGCTTGCGCTATATTGTAAGTTGGATTGTCTATGTTTCGTTTTATCATAAATATTGGCGCCGACAGAGCCAGAATACCTGTGTTTAATATCGGGAAAAAGCTTTTTAAGTGTTTCAGTGTTGGGGTCTTTGTTTGGGCCGCCTTCAAAAGAAATATATTGAATGTCTGCTGACGTAGGTATTCCAATGCTATTATGAGCAGCATCTTGTGTACCCCAATCTGATCCGGGAGAAAGAATAGCATAACCATTCCTTCTTGGATATTCATTTTTAAAAATATGTAAATCTAAATAAGAAGAACTATTTTCCCATGCCGCTTTTTCGTAGAGTGAGCCATCATAGGGATAAGTTTTCCAAATTCTTTTAATAGACTGTTCGTAATACTCTTCCGCGGAGCCAAATCTTGCAAAATTTTCTGGATTTGTTAGATCTGTTTTTGGAAAAACTCTGCCTTTTGTTTGTATACTCTCTTCATAATAGCGCTTAGATTCCGCTTGTTTACCAACCTCGTCTGTACTTAAGATAGGTATAACTTTTTTTGATTTCGCATCTTTAAAAAGGTCTTTAACACTCATAATTATTCAACCCTAAATTTAAAATCTTCTGGTTGTTCTACCCAATCACTATTAACATAATATGCTAATTTGATTTTATATGCATATCCAGATTCAAGCATACCCATATCAAAGTCAAAATAACTTCCTGAGACATCATAAGACAGTTGAGTGTATAAGTTGCTGCCGGTCCCATACGCCACTACATCAAGATCGTCTGTAACTCTTACTATTTTATAAGAGCCGCTTTCGATAGTCACATTTGATATTGCATTAGACATTTTAGTGTAGACATTTGGATTCCAACTTTTCTCTCGCACAAATAGCCTAAAAATTGGTGTCTCAGTCCTAGAATACGTCGACTTTAAATTTTTTACGGTTGTTGTATATTCAGGACTTGGATTAATATTCGAAGAGACCATATCTTTCAAAGATATTGTACCTGTATGATATTGAGTATACCCAGATTGAGTACGCTCTGCCGTGTTGCTCCACACGTCATATGCTTCAGTCAGTGAAGATCTCGACCCAGTTAAAGCAAAAGAGGCAGAATAAACTCCAGTAGAGACATAACCGCCTGTAACATATGTTGGATACCCAGTCGCAGAGGCTGTAACTCCTCCGCCTTGAGGCAGCTTTATCGAAGAAGTGGAAGGTAAATTGTTTCCCACATTGCCAGAAAATATAGTAACATAAATTGGACCTGTGCCAACGTCAGGAATGTTTTGAAGTTTCCCTCTGATATAGTTATAAAAGTATATTGTATTTAAATTATCTACTTGAGGGGCGTTGGAGCTACTAAAATAAAAATTGTTTCTGTCATCTTTTTTTGCAGAGTCCCAGCGGGCCTCAATCATTGGTCGTTTGTAAAAGAATTCTGACGTTTTAGAAAAAAACTTTTTTGTATAATTAGACGACTTAGAGCCAGTAGTATTTTGATACGCTAATGAATTGTCATCAGATCTTTCTACCCAAGCTTCTTGTGAGCTTGTTAAGGCAATGACAAGACCATTGTTTGTATATGTCGCGGCTAGCCAATCCTCCACCTGCCTTGATATATCCACCTCTAGATCCTCAGAACCAGTGATGAAGGTGGCGACCTCTGACAAACCGTAAAGATCTTGTTGGTTTCTTGCAACTGCTCCAGGAATGGTCCATGCGGTACCTTTTACCCTATTAATCCAATTTGCGCCGGCTATACTATCTTTTGTCTCATCTTGATAATTTTCCATATCAAGTCCTATTCCTTCTTCCCAGTCTGCGTTCAGTGGAGTTACAACTAGTTTAAAGTCGCGAGGAAGAGTAAAAGCATGCTTGCAATTAAACATGCGAAGATAGAATTTGACGCTGCCGCTAGCAGGAATGGTTCCAGCTGTTCGATCAGTGCTAATGTCTGCTGTTGGAAATTTAACCAAGACTCTTGACAATTCAGCCGAAGAAGAAGCAGCTTGGCCATAAATAGAAAATACTTCCAAAACATCGGAGGCGCCCATGTTCGAACCGGTACCTCTTGTAGTCAAATTTAATTTATACGCATTAGTAATAGTCGTATCAGCGTTTGCTATGTATCGTTTAATTCCCACTTACTTCACGCTTCCTTTAATATCAACGGAAGGATATCTAAACTCTACTATATGATCTTCTGGTATGAAAAGGCGCGTGCCGTCTGAAGATTTGTTAGTCTTCATATCTATCGACACATCTGAATATTCAGATCCAACTTTATTAACAATTTGAACATCAAGAGTGTCCAAAACACCTCTGACAGAATTCAATATCTTGTAGACATCCGTAACCGTAATCATTTCACCGATCTCTCTTGGCACCTGGAAATAATCTCTTATGAGGAGGTTACACGAAGAAAGCACGTCATGTTTTCCGGCAGTGTCTTCTGTCTTTATAACATATTCTATGCCCAAGTTTAATATTTTAGCATCCAAAATGTCGATAGTGTCGTTCACCATCTTATATCCGGAAAGCCAGGTTCTAATATTCTCTTTCAAGGAAGAACTAGATTGTATTAATTTGCCATTTGAACTTTCAGATATAATATATAAATTCAAATTTCTTCTAAACGAGTCTTTATCTTGAACTATCGCGCACCTCTTTACAGAGCCAAACTTGGCAGGCATTATATATACTAGAGATTTGTAATCCTGTTTTGTAACTGCTCTATTCTGTGAAAAATAGTGACCTTTAATTCTTTGTTTAAGTTCAGATGGATTAGGCAACGTCACGTCGCCAATAATTTGATCCTCATTTGTGCACTCTATACTGTTCTCTACATCAGCCACCTTCTCTTCGCTCAATTCATGTGGCTGAGAAAATTCAAACTGTGTTGCTACAGTGGTCGTCACTGTGTCAGCGGCTGCATTAACATTGTTACTATCGTTGACTCTGTAAACTATATGTAAAGAAGTGTTCACAGGAACAACACCAAACTTATCAGTTGACATCAACTTCGAAGGATCGAAAGAAACGTCTGCAACATGTGTTCTACCGTGTATGTCTAAAATAAGATCTGAAGGATCTGCTATTGACTGACTTTTAATTTCAGACTCTGAGCCGTAGCCGAACTGAAGATATGTAAAATTTCTATCGTGTTCAACAACAAATCTTCTAGGAACGATAAAGGGTTTGATTATATTAGGAACTTTTATTTTGTCATCTCTTTTGTTCCTTATTGGTAAATAAATGACATTTTGTGAAAGATGCTCAACTTCGAAGTATTCGTGGCCCTCTGAATCAGTAACTGATATGATTTCTGATATATTTTTTGTACCTAACTTGATTTTTTTAAATTTTTCGAAATTTCCTACAGTTTTAATATTAACTTGAATCGTCCCTGATATCACTCTTCCGGAGGATTTGATAGCATAGGATGTCGGATTACCATATGCATTCGTGTTCGCGACTACGATATCATTATCCTCGTCAGCAAAATCCACATCTTCTATTAAAGCAAAAGTGGTCTCCTCTCCAGAAATAAATTGAGATCCTTTTCTAAGAATTGGCATATATTTTGTGTCTGGGGCTCCAGAGTTAGATGCAGGCACTGTAATAAAAAAAGATAAAATACCTTGAGAGACACTTGTTGATTTAAATTTATATCCAAATTGTTTAGCCAATTTTATAACGTTATCGTATTCGGTAGCAGTGTCTAGAAAACACTCATTTGCTTGATAGTCCAAATAAAAAGATAATATGTCTCCCACATAAGCCACCATATCGACCATCATGGCTCCAAACGAAGCTTCGCTAAAGTCTTTAAACGTTTCTGGATAATATCTTTTGGCATATTCCAACAAATCATTTTTGATTGAGTCAAAATCTCTGCTTGTATATTTTATGGCTGGCGTGTCTTTTGGCATTGTTAGTCTCCAAATTTAATTAGTTTATTCTATAGATATATCTAACAAATCTGATTGGTTGAAAGGCAAAATTCTATATTTAATACTCATTCTTAACGAATTTGGTGATATATCTATACTATTTTCTGGGCCAACCATGGAAATCTCTTCTATAATGATGTGTGGTATATAAGTTTCTACCTGTTGGTGTACCCGAGATATCATAGCTTCTCTGGCTTGTGAAGTGTCTTGTTCAAACAAGAGGCCTTTTACTCCGATTCCAAAAGCCGGATCCATAATTTTTTCGCCCGGATTTGTAAGAAGTAAATTTTTAAAATTCTGTTTAGTAACCTCCAAAAATGTCTTGTTTAGAGCATAATGACCATCATCATCATTTACGTACAATGGTATTTTTACTGATATGCCGGCCATTACTTTATCACTCCTTAACTATTCTTTTTCCAAGTCTTGCTTGCCAGACGGGTTATTCATAGCATTGGTTAATATACGCAATGATATATCAGTCGAAGATCTGAATATCTTGTCAAATGTTTTTGGATCTGGAAATAATGATTCGAACATCAACATATTATAAATAGTGTTCATGGACAACATTCTTTTTGTTGGTAAAATATATTCGAACAACAACTTAAATTCTGGTTTGTTTCTCAATTGCCTGTACAAAGTATCATAGACGTCTTTGCCAAGCGGAATGTCATACGAATTTTTTTCAGATGGATATCCGCTTCTCAAATCTTGAAATGTGCTTATGGGACCGGCGGGGACATCTATTTCTGCTTCTACAAGAGGAATTACACAAACTTCGGTTTCAACTCTCAGCGCTGTATGTTTTTTGTCGTTCGCATATTTTTCAATATATTCTGCTACCGTCAGAACATCAGTGCTTGTGGTGACAGAAGCGCCAACTGCATCAGCAAATGTTCTTGCTTGAGCTTCATCTAGGTCTTCTTGACTGGAATGGAGAATTCCCAAATCTGATGTTGTGTTGTCTCTTAGGCCGCCTGATAAAGAATCTTTTGGCAAGCTAAATTCAGGAGGTATTATGGCGCCAGGTCCGGAACCTTCATACTCTACCATGTGATAAGCCTTAGCAACCGATTTTACTCTTGTCAGATGTCTCAAGACAGCGGGGTCGGGTGGAAGCTCCGCCTGACCGCTTACCCAGGTGTATTTTCCAGCGTTTTCTCCTGACTCTATTCTTTCTCGACCATTTGCAGTAGGCGAAAACATATTTCTTATAATGGGCCGATAAGACTTCCAATTTTCTGGATCAACCGGGAGGACATATGACACCCTTAATCCATATTTAAAGTCGTCAATAAAATCTTTATAACTTTTTCTGTTAAAACTTTTGCGTAGTACAAACTTCTGTTCGCCAGGAAGGAAATCAGATATGTGCTTTTGTAGGCGTATAAAAGCATCATAAGAAAGGATTTGATAGTCACTTGCCGGGGCGGTGAGGGCGCCAGATTCGTTATATGTTCTCAGTTTATATTTATCTGCTATTACTTTGTGTGCTTGCCACGAAGCGGCGCGGCCCTGGGAGATCGCCGTGGCCCCTTCAAATCCAAAGTCTCGGCCGCTCGATGGAGCCTGTGTTATTGAAACCATTTCTTTCCATTTGGGCTCATTGCCCTCCGCAAAAGGATTACCATAAGATTTGTGAAATAAAAGATTCGCTATATTTTCTAGGGCTATTTTTTGTTTGCCTGTCTTTCCTGCTGCTATAGCATGTATCTCGGCAGATGTCTTAAACTTGATCTTAACATATTTCTCCAATATAAACCCGCCCTGTCCGCCAAGTTTTTTAACTTGATCTCCTCTCACTAATCTCGGCTTGCACAATACTGTATCTCTATATGCGTCTTGCGGCTGTTCTAAAACGCCAAAAGAAGCCACCTTATCTCTTTTAACTCCGACTACATCTGCCACATCTAATATGTCCCATCGTTCAGTATCTTCACCGTAAACTCCCACAGGAAAAGCTTGTGTGGGGGCGCCTAGGATATCGTCACCCAGACGGGGGCCAAAGTGAAATGGTAGTGAAGATGGCCAATCTGCAGGCTTTTTCTGCAGCTCCGCTTTTGTAATCTGTTGGCTGCCACCGTTGGTGCCAAAGCAATTAGTCCATTGAGGAGCTAGGAGGTTTTTGCCCTCGCCTGAAGTAAAGGATGCCGGGTCTGCGACATGGGGTTTTGAATCGAGCGAACCTTGTATTTGATCTCCCTGAACGGTAATGAATCCGTCGTCGTCATAATGATCTAAAGAATCCTTCCCGGAGAAAGGATTGGCTCCTTTTTTGCCATTGGCAAAAGCTCGCTGATACGTTGTAAAAGTGTGAAAATACATTGGACCGGTTCCCGTTTTTCCAGTATCCGGGTTTTGCACGACCAAAGAGTATAAATCATCAACGACGATTTTCCCGTTCATTTCATCAATGTGTCCGTTACCAAAACGAACTTTTATGTTATTATCAGAATTGTATTTCCACGTTGGGTCGGTAGTATGACCGTGAACGTTCGAATCAGGATTAACTAGGTTTTCTCTCGTTGGCTCGGCGCCCCAAGCACCATAGCATTGGATTGGCATTGTGACCTTAAGCTCCTTGACATATCCAACAGCCTCTGTTGGATATTCCGGATTTGGTTGTCCGGGGTAGTGTCCATCTTTGTGCAAATATCCGCGATCCTCAGGGTCATCTTCGGCTTGTCGTGGCGGGCCAGGCAAAAACTCATATCTATTCCCGTATTTCAACCCTACCAGAAATACCCTAGCTCTAGGGTGGAAACTTTCTGTTGTGCTGTTTAATGTGAATGTGAAATATGTGGCCGTATGTTGATCTATCTCTGAATGGCCGCGGTATGGTACACACAATCTAATAATTGGATTATTAACATGGTTTTGGCGCGGTGCGCCGGTGCCAGGATTTTGTCCCCAGCTGCTGGGACCGTTCGGGTATTTTGGGCCTTCTTTCGTTGTGTCATTAGTCCATTTTGAGCCCGGAGGGATTGTAACACCGTCTGGGATGGGAATGACAACACCATCATAGCCGAACTGGTGCTTGTGATTCGTGACATGGTTGTGCGTGATGGTTTTGTACGTGGCGGAGCGGTAGCGCGGGTTCCACGTGGCCGGTTTGTCGACCACGACGTGGGGCTCAGTAAGTACGTACTTGGCGTTGTCAACGCCACCAGGATTGGCATCAATAAAATGTTGTTGCATAAGAGTGGAGTTTTTTCCACCCATTCTGTTATAATCCGAATCGGCCCATTTTTTATCGTTTCCGGGGGCGTCAGACCCCCAACGAAGATCTGCATATTGTGTGGTAATAGATGTGGGCGCTGGAGCTAGTTTTTCTTCTTCCAATAGTTCCAATTCGTGCACGTGGCCGTCTTCGTCTGGATATGGTTCAACCTTCCATTTTTTTATCTTATGTTCGTGCTCGTCGGTGGTGGTGGCTTTATCCGCTTTTCCTTCGCCTTTGCTATCAATCTGATAGCTATGAACATGACCATGAGTTTCAGAAGTTGTTCCGGGGGAGCGATATTGGGTCTCCACAACCAGATCCGGAAGCACATCAATCGTTTGCTCGAGACTGTTCATTCGGATGCCAGCAAGCTCTAGAGTTCTGGATATTGGATCAATCATATCTTCAGAAGTAAGAACGACAAATTGTTCAAAATAATCTTTGGCGCTTTTGGCTTTGATTGTTTTATTTTTATCAGAGCTTGTATAAAGTTTTTCTGTGATCACCTCATCTATTTGGTCATCTGTTAATATATCAGAAGGAGGAGATGAAAAAGGGCCCTGACTTCTAAGCGTACTTCTGATTGCATTTTCTTCTTTCACGGTCGCGGCAATATATTCATCATAAAAGTTCATTTCGTTCTGCGAATAAGGATTTTTTATCTTTTTCATTTCTTCCAAAACAACTTTTAGCATAATAGCGCTGTTAAAAATATCTTTAATGTTAAATTTACCATATGAAGGAAGACCTTTGACAATTTGCTTTACCAACTCAACTTTTATAATACACTGGGCTGCTCCTTCAAATATTGCTTTACCTACATAAGTTGGCTCTTTACCGCTGGTGAAATCGTGGTCATTCATTAAAGCCTTGATTCTCTTTTTTGCTGTTCCTTTAATATCGCCTAAGCTGCCTAGGCCTTGTTTCGCGAAATCCATTTTCTCATACAATTGCAAGTTTTCCAAATCTAGAAACGGAGAGGATTTTGAAATATAAAAAACTCTAGCAAAAATTGATTCAAAGGCGAGATTATAAAGCTGTTGTATGAGTGAGGTATTATTGACGATAAGATCTAAATTCTTCATACCATAATGGATGCCGAGATCACTTAAGTGGGTTCCGGAATGGCCACGGACGCCTTGATATGTAGATTCGATCTTGTTTTTTAAAAATATCCCAAACGCATCGACTTGTTTTGGCCTCGAGGAGCCCTCAAGAAACCACATCTTATCTAGCATCTTATCTAGTTCTTCTTGAACTGCAGTTTCCATCGGATCGATATTTAATCTACGGAAATAATAATAATCAGGTTTTATTCGCGTGCCTCCCAGATGTTTTACTACAGCAAACGCAGCTTGATCTTTAGTATCGTCTGTAAGCATTTTATATATCATATTGGTAGTTGGTGCCGTGTTTCCTGTTGCGACACTGATTGACCCATCCGTATATTCCAATAAAATGGGCGGTAAGGGGACCTGCCCGGTAATCGGTTTTCCCGGTGTGAACACTAGTGAAGGAGACGATATCTCGAACCTATTAGGGTTGGACCATCCGAACCCGGGGCTTGCTTGGGGATTTTTAACCATATCTGTTATTAGATTGTCTATCAATAATCCAATTGGCAGTTCCGATAATTTATAATTTCCGCCCGGGCCGCTTCGTAGAAAATTTATAACATTAATAAACGCAGGCATAAAATTAGATGTTTCTTGAGTAAAAAGTTTTTGAATACTGTCAAATGCAGTATCAACAACTAGATTATTAGATTTGTTAAGAGCCTTTGATTCGGTCAATATGGAGTTCATGGCCAATTCAGATTCTATTTTAGAATCCATGGGACTAGGGAACATTAAGTTTACAGAAGAACTGATCATATCTTTTTTTATTTGTTTGTCAAGTTCCATTTGCTCATTTGCTTCCGCTAATGTCAAACCTTTAGCCAACAAAGCTTTTTTAAGCGCATCTTGTCTTGGAGTAACTCCATCTTTGCATAAATTGTCCAAGCTCATGCCTGTTATAACTGGAGAAACATCACAGGCAGACAAATCTAATATATTTTTTAAATTTCCAAAAAATGATAAGACTTTGTAATCGGTGGGAAATAAATTATGAAATTCAGGGTTATTTATTTTCATAAATTTACGAACATGAAGTAGTAATATTGGCGAAGCAGTGCCATTTATAAGTTCACACAACTCTCTAAGAGTTAATGAAGACAACAAATGAGATAAAAAGTCTTTTGGTTCGATTGGTTCACCAGTAGCAGTATTTAAGCCAGCAAACATATTATCTAAATCTCCTTCCTTCCCTGGTAAAACAGGAGGAGGCTTGGAGCCAAAATTTGGTTCTTCTTCTGCGCATGCATCGGCGAGAGATTCTAGAAGTTCTTTAATCGGCCAACGAATTAATTTATCTAAAAGCCTATAAAGTATTTGCATTATTTTTTTTCGAATTGGATATAATATATCATCCCAGCAAAAAAGCCTAGGAATACTAAATGTAGGAGGTACGTTGCACTTTTGAACTGCTGGAATTGAATCTGTATGTTCCGGGTCCCCGCCTAAATTGGCAAGAAAATCCGCAAGAGCAAACATTGCGCCCATTATCAATTCACAAATCAGTCTCTTGCCATCAGCGTTGTTGATGTTTTGCTGTATGACTGCGCTATAGAAAGGATCATCGACGCCGGCCGTGATCATCTTAGAGAGCCATTTTTGGATATCGTTAGCCAAGACGGCTGTGTCGACTAGTTCTAGACCTTCAACAGAAAAATTAAAGTCGCCGGTCCGCAACTTTTTAAAAAAAACATCAATTTGATCCGGATCCGCTCCTAGTTTTCTCAGGAAACCATCGCAAAGAGCGTCGATAACGTCATTTAAAGATAAAGAAAGACCCAAACATTTCAATAGTTCTTCTGCTAGCGTTGGCAAATCCATACGAGCGAGAACATATCTGTGCACATCATCTAAACTGTTTATCTTATCTACGCTCCTAGGAAGGGCTTCAAAAACTGCGTCTCCGGCCATATCTGAAGC
>Ga0114906_1001862_pt1 | contig 10820 bp, 18 predicted proteins | sample MalvirDeepMed_M9_FD_89687 | JGI IMG/M metagenome (GOLD analysis project Ga0114906, IMG submission 89687) | Marine viral communities from the Global Malaspina Expedition - Malaspina viral metaG DeepMed_M9 | ecosystem: Environmental > Aquatic > Marine > Oceanic | place: Mediterranean Sea... | reverse complement strand
TAGTAATCTGAGTAAGACATTCAAGTATCTCGTTTTTATCATCATTTAACTGAGATAACTGACTTATTACTCCTATCACTTCTTGCATTCTTTTTGTTTCCTTTTCTGCTGACATCATGGTGTTAGGTGTAAGGCTAACGCCTGTAATACAGCGATAATGCCATCTAATACATCAGGTCTACCTATACACAGTAGCCACCATATTATGAGCCAGTTAAGGCTAATGCTATGCTTCATTCTTTCTCCCATTCTACGGCTTCGCTTACGAAGGGCAAGCCTTTATAAACTGTTGCCAATTATTAGTACTTTTTGTTTCCATAACTCATCATTTATAGTGAATTACAGCAAGGATATGGTCTGTCACCCCCATATTTCCCGTTTATGTGACGAGGTTCTTTCATTTCGACCGTTAACTGGTCTATTAGCACCAGCAGGGGACACCCCTACCAGTGGACATTTGAATTAATCCTTGCTATTTTGTAAGTACACTTTCAATTTAACCGTGTTAATGTCAACCTTATAAGGTTGATTATAACATTTGTCAACCTTGTTAAAGTCACCAAATAGATGATCTTTACCATCTATTACTATTTCAATTCTACCATCTTCAATTAATTCTTCTAGCTTTTGTATTAATTCATCTAGGCCACCAACATAAAACCAATCATTCCTTATTGGTATTGTATTTTGCTCTAATACAAGATTTAATGCTTGCATCCAACCTTGATTAATACTCCATTCAGTTTGTAATTCTGTAGGTATATCCTTTCCATAAGACTCATCTACTCGCATACATTGACCCAAAAGTCTTCTTGCTTGATTTTCGCTTAACATTAATAACCTTCCTTTTATAACATTTAGGGCAATAAGGCACAGTATCGTCTAATACTACTGCAACTTTATTGCAATTAATACAATAGTTAGATATCGGCATGTAATTTTTCCCATTCTTTCTTATTTTTACTACCAATTTCTTTTCTGGCACAGTTCTTGCATATCGGAACCCACCTATTATCATCCATAAGATGAGCAATAGCACGATTTGGTCTTCTTAAATATCTATGCTTAGATATTTTACCACAAAAAGTACATTTAAATGGTTCCATAAGCACAGGTCCTGTATATTTAAGATTGTCCATTAAACCACCAAAAAAGTATAAATATTACTATCTTATCTAATACCCATAATCCTAATAATAATAACAACTTAAAATTAACAGACCTTCTATAGCTTACTTCTAATTTATTTGAAATATCAAGTGTTGCCTTTACCTTTTGATCTAAACCACTCATTCTTTTTGATAATTCCCCAATAGCCTTAGCATTTCTGAATGCATCCATTACATAATTCCTTATTTTATCTTTAGTGTGACGTATATCACGTTTAAATTGTAGCCACTTACCAGGTTTTCTCTTAGTTGAAGTTTGTTGATTTGTAGCTCTATGTGTTGAAGATATACCTCTCATACGACTTTGGGGGGCGGCCTTTGGGCCACCCCCCCTCCGACAAGTCGCTCTCTTAGGGGATTAACCCAGATTAAAAAGGAATATCAGCTGTTTCACCAGCCGTTTCCTTCTTAACATTTATTGTAGTACCATTAGTACCAGGAGCACCATTCTTAACCCACTTTTCATAGTAAGATTCTGCTCTCTGCATCCAATATCTAACATCCTCTTCAGTAAACTGCTCAACTTCATTTTTAAATACAGTTGGTGCAGGTTGCTTAAGAACTCTACTATACTTAGAATTCTTAGGATCTGTATATAGATATACATTTAATGTCCGATCACGCAATCCATTGGGATTGTCATCAATAGTTACTGACTTCTCTCCATTTGGACCATCAAGTACTGTAGTAATACCAGCATTGGCAAATCTGAATATACCACCTACAGCAAATTCATTACCTTCTTTATCAAATGCTTCATATACACGCATATTGAGTGTTTCAGGTAATTCATTAAACCATATATCCAGATATGTGCTATCATTATCATTAGTATCAAATGTAGCCTTTTTAATGGTTACTTCATGCCATCCAGGAGATGGTCTTCCACCACCCCTGACAGTTATTGTTCTATTTGCCATTTATTTCTCCTTGGTTATTGTTTCTGATTTAGCCCTGGCTTCATGTTCAGAAACTAAGTTGAGAGTGATATCATGATATTTCTCTATGAATTCCTTATCTCTCATACTAAGCTTTGTACCTACCAGGGTTCTGATTTTCTCTTTTTGAGACTTATTTAATGCATCATGATCTTTATGCTTATCAAGCGTAGTGATCATATCTGTATACATTTTAGTTAATGGTTTTGGTGCCACAGTAGTCTGACCTTTAAATTCATCATTCTGCTGTTGCTTTATTGCATTTTCCACTTCATTAGCTGAAGCATACTCTGTACCAGAATAGCCTGCAGCCGCAACTGCGCGGCCAATACTACTGGTTTCACAGTTTTCAAGAGCGCTAGTCTTATTAATTTGAGATGCACCCTCACGTTCATAAGCATATCCTGTAAATATACCACTACCTGTGGTTACAGTTGCTTTAAATACAACAATTCCTTCAGTCCATGAAACAAGATCTGTTTCTATACTGAGGGCTTTGCCTTTATTGGTTTTATGGATTTCTGTTACACGTTCTGCAACAGTTTTATACTGTCTACCATGGATTAATACTGGCATCGGTTCTCTCCCTATGTTGTGGAATAGATAGCCGGTATTAAAATGAATTGACAACCGGCTACCCATCCGGTTTTTGTGTTATTGAGCATTATGCTCACATGTAAATTTACAACACTTTATTACTTACTGTCAAGCATCATTGTTGGAAAATGAAATAAAATTTCTCTCTCCAAAGGTTGTTTAGTTATAAACTTCCTTATTGCATTTACAATGAAACTACCAGACATGTTAGAGCAATAACTTGTTGCCTTAGCATTACATGGTTCCTCGCTACCCTGTTGATCAGGATACCAAGTTTCTGTATATCTATCAATGGTTGGTCTTGGAAAATTATACTGCTGATATGTTTCAGCACCCATCCTACCATCAATCAGACATAAAATACTATTATTTTTTGATTTAAGTATAGATTCTACTGCTTCTATCCTGCTTTTCATGCTATCAAAGCCTAGGATTACGATATCATTACCATACGGATACAGCTCTTTAAATAAACCAACCTTGCATTCTATTACTGCCTGGTCATTTATTTCCATCATTACATTCATTAATGCTACAGCTTTCATTATCCCAATATGCCTGGTATCATACTGAGATACACCAATATTAACATCTTCCACTTTATCCATATCATACAATACGAAATTAATACCATTCATTCTGATAAGCTGCTGAGCTGCGGAGCTACCAATAGCCCCGCAACCCAGTATATGGAAAGTATATTGATTCATATTGTTTACTATGCCATAATACCTATCATTAAACACAACCAGTAACTCCATAGCCAGCACCAATAACCTCTCCAGTATCCTTATCTGCAATCATATCCCAGGCGAATGATGCTTGAACAAGTGCATCTAACTGATCATTAGATTTTGGCAGATTTATACGATAATCAAATTTACCTCTTTCCATCTTGGCATTTAAACGCTTTACGGCCTCACGATAAGCTTTATGCTTAATCTCACCTTTACATAGTTGCTCATTTAATGAATCTATCTTTTTAATAGCATAGTCACATGCCAATTCATCTTCATCATCATACATACTAAAACCCTTATTATAATCTTTAATCTCCTGATCTACACCATATTGAGTTTCATATGCACCATAAACAGCATCTAATGCCAACTGTTTTCCATTGCCATTATGTCTTTGATTCCAAGATCCATTATAAGTACTATATGTTTCTTCACTGCATTTAACAGCAACTTCTTCAACAATACCTTTGGGAATAGCATTATCAGGTGAATTCATAAATCCAAGTTCAATATCTTCACCAGCTTCAATTGGATCCCACATCTGTACTCTGAACTTATATTCGCCTTTTATATTAACTACAAGAAACATACTCCATGTTCCTGAAGCATATTCTTTCATGGTAGCTGTATCAGTACCACTCCAGAATGCACTCATGGTAGCATGACTATGCCACCATACAAATTGAATATCTCTACCATATTTCTGTGTCATTTCAATATAATAGTCAGCCAATGCTGTTTTATCCAATGTACAGTTAGCTCCTGCCGTTTCCTGCTTTAAGATTACTGGGTGCTGTAATACCCAGTCTCCATCTTTATCCAACTTAGCAATCATCATGCCACCAATCTCATGATTAAGGGTCCTAACTATCTTACCGACTTCAACCTTCTGAGCTTGTCTTGCTCTTGCATAATGTAATACTTTTGTCCAATCTGCGTGATCTATGTAAAATCCCGGTGTCATTTTATTCTCCTTTTTGTTTATTGTTATATTGATGATTCTGAATTTTCAATATCATTCACTATTTCAAACCCTTCTTCAGATGCTGGTCGGTGATTGCCAAAGTTAGTATCCTGATTAGGAAAAACATCATGAATATCAAATTCTTCTGATGATATTCTTCCACCACTTACCTGACTAGCCCATTTCATCATCTCTGCACGAGTTTTATCTGCTTCAGTTTCAACTGTGGACTTTTTTACTTGTTTTTTAGTCATTGCTCTTAAAATACCTTGAAAAACAAGATCTAAATTCTTTATGGTTTTTTCCATTATTTCATTCCACTTTGTACCTTCTAATCTAGATCCACTTTTCATGAGATAACTAAAAGCAAAAATTCTAAGATATGCATCCCAATACTTATTTACTAATGCATATGATATTACTGTCTGATCCATAAGAGCCATTTGAAAAAGTGAACCTTCAAACATAGCAGTATATTTAAGATATAATTCTGTTATTGGCTGGTCATCACCTTTAAAGAGTCTTTTGTATACATTTTCTGTTCCGTAATATGGATAATCACTATTAAGCCCAAAATGATTCCTCATTTCTTTATGAATATAAATAGCTTGTTGCCTTGACAATGGTGTATCTATTTCTTTATTTATCATGCCATCAATCAATTCTGCATGATCATTGGTTATTATATTTCTTTTATATCCAATACATTGAGCTTCACCTTCATGCCTAAGACTACAATCTCTTACATTTTCACAATAATTAAGTATTTTTCTTATGTTATATTGAGGAAGATGGAGATCAGATCCTGTACTGAAAATCCGAGTGAGCCTATTGGCACAATCAACATCACGATAGCCAACTATATCAAGCATTTCAGTGCTTGTATCAGATCCAATACCAAGAAATGATGTTCTTATATTATTTAATGGATTAGCATTAGTCATTTCATACTGATAAAGCCATTGATTTATAAACAGAAAGAATGCATCCCAATCCATCATCATGAATGAATTAATAATATCATTGCCATAATCACCCCAGCATATATTTCTCCAATGCCAAGGTCTAAAAGCATCCTCATGATAACCAGTTCTCTGAATAAATGGATGTAGTATTGGCCAATGTTGTCCACCAAGCATTTTATCATCATTTTCATCTCCAGTAAACCATTTATGAGGTACTTCATAATATACTGCAATATTAAAATATTCCTGATTACGATTATTGTAAGAGTTTACATTTATAGTTTGAGGAAACATACTATGACTGATCCATCTTGGCACATCTATCATTATACTTAAGCTTAATGCTGGAAATGGTACAGTTCCTATAACAACTCTATTTCTTGTTACTTCAATTGGCTTTTCAGGCATATCTATTGTTAATATATATATACCATCAGCAATATTAAGACCTTCATCTCGAGGACCACCATAATTCTGATGAGGCCATAGATCACGTTTCTGAGCTGTATGCACTTCAAATGAATCGTATTCAGCTTCCACTATCTCATATAATTTCTTAATTTTATATGCAAATTCAGCAGTTACCTGTTCTAATACACCACTATCTGTATTTTCATCCAGCCATATGGCATTATCACGTCTTGCACTTATTAAATATTGTTCAATATCATTAAGCTCACGTTTCATATCATTTTCAAACCAAGTTCTCTTTCTTTCAAAAAGACTGTGCATATGACGTGGACGACGATGCCATTGCATAACCTTACGAGTATATGCTACTTTAACTCTATCATAAGTTCCTGGTGCCCATCTCCACTTCTTTGTTACTTTAAGCGGCTGACCTTCAGCTGGTAACATATATTTATCATTAAATATGTTTAATTCATCAATAAGATTACCCTGTGGACCAATAGCATTGGCTAAGTCATCTGTTCCTTTTGGCAAAAATAGCTCTATTATATCTTCAGTTCTCATTTCTTCTCCTGTTATTCTTTTTTCTGATTACAATGTTTACAATAGTTTCCACGCTTTATTTTATCCCAAGTAACAGCGTCAAGTGTCTTACCTATCAATCTAACCTCCGAAAAGGCCTTCTTAAGTGACTTTCTGAAATTTTTAATAGTAAATTCCGTAATATGCATTCTGAATCTGGTTTCCAGTAAATTGGCAAACATGCTTTCTATGCTAGTATAATAACATGTGTGTTGAGCTGAAAGAATATTCTCTAAAGAAGCATCTTTAGGTCCATGAGCCCAGATCCAATTACGTGTATTTTTAGTAAAGATATACCTTCTATTACCCATAATTTTATCATAAAATATATTATTCATAATTTTCCCTTCTGTTAACTTAATAGGATTAGGGAAGCATAGAGGTCAAATAAACGCTATTGCGGTTAACCAAGATATGCTTCCCCTCTCCCCGTTATCGTAAACTATCTCATTTACTTAGTAAGGTGAGCGCCCACCTCATTTAGGTAGTTTAAAAGTTCACGAGTTACCCGTAACTGACCTTTGTCAGGTACGAATGTGCCGGATAAGTGAAGTATTACTTCTTTTACCCGGGGCAGAAACCTTTCAGTTTCGGTAGGCAGGATTGAGATATTACCACCTTTATCTACTCTGGTAGTGGATAATACCTTAGTTATACCAGTATTATTAGCTTTAATTGTAGTATGAGCCTTAATACCTTTATTTACCCATTTATAAATACTGGTATAATGTACACCATATTCTTTGGCTGCCTTAGCAACAGGCATTCCAGCTTCAATGTCAAGCAGAATATGATTACGCAGGACTGGATCAATTGTTTTATGCGATCCTTTTCTACGTTTACGTGTTAAAGTGGCAGTCTTTCCACCTTTCTTATCTTTATTGACTACAGCCACATTCATTTCCTGTCCTTCATCTCTCTCTTCAAGAACATGATCATCAGCTGCTACTACACGATCTACATTTATAACTGCATCACCAAGATCTCTTTCCTGTCTCAAGGCACCTACAGTTGTGGCATTTACCTCTGTCAAAGCAAATGTACTGCTATTTTCCATCAGGTTTATAAGCATTGTTACTCCTTATTGGTTTATTTGTTGATTACTTCATCATTCACTATTAATCCCCAGGACATATCTCGTATCAGCCAAGTAATAAATTCCCCATTCTTAGCACGCTTAGCATAATCAGTTTCTTTATTCTTATTCTGCTCTATAAACGTGCCTATTTTAGGTATTTTAACACTTCTGCAACCATTACTCTGCTGTGTAACTTGATACATAGTACCTTTTACAACAACATTTGATACATTACCGTGGATAGCTTGATGAATGGTGACATAATCTTCTTTACTTATTATCATCTTATGTCTCCATCTTTACTATGTTCTTTTATTGCATAATACACACGCAATAACACAAAATATAATTCTATAAATGCCAGCCCTATTACTAGGGCCAGCATTATATATATAAGACTTTTAATTAAGAGCATTTTTCCCTTTCTTTTTATAGAGTAAGTATCTTAATCGCCATTCCAAATCATTCATGTAAACAAGAACTTCTATTGAAACGCTGTCTTTTACTCGTGGTAGGAGACGTCTTAGTCTCCGTTTCATTACTATCCCTCCTTCTGTTATTAAATTTATGAGCAGGTAGCTATGTGGATTAATTTCACTAAAGTTACTCTAGCAAAACTATGTTCATCAAGACCAAAGGGAAGCGTACCTGCTCAATTTAATCAATTCTTAAGAGAGCTAGCCTTCAACATTGTAGGTTCACCTAGCCTTGCGGGGTGTACGCTCTAGGGTATCCCATAGCAAAGCCGCCAATTCAAACCAGCTCTCTTATGTTGTTGGGCTCATAGTTGCGGGGGCAGGACTCGAACCTGCGACCTTAAGGTTATGAGCCTTACGAGCTACCAACTGCTCCACCCCGCTATATTATTCACCAAGGGGCTAATCACTCCTCGTAAGATCATAACCCCTCGGCTCCTGCCTCCAACCACGTCTTTATAGCCCAAAACAATACATAATATACTATAACGGAAAAACATGCTAGAGACATATAGATGATCATACGACTAGGTTGCATTTTCTTTTAATTCATATATTCCATTAATTAGATCAGTTTTCTCAGGAGCATCTTCATAATGTAAGCTTTTTAATGTATCCTCAAGCTTTAAGCGTAATACATCTTTAGTAATATCACGATGATTAACTTTGTCCTGCCAGGCAGTTTCCTGCGTAGCAATGTCAGTTTCCATTTGTTTTAATTGATTTGTTAATGTATCAATTGAAGCATTATGTTGTTTTTTCCTGTAATCGTCCATTTCTGGGGTTTCCATTGAATTACTCCTTGTTAAATAATTAAATAAAGCTGTTCTTACATGCATGAAAGTGCCTTGATTGCCCTTATCATCAATAACAGTAACAGCATTTATTTGGGTTGGATGTTTCTGTTTAAGTTGTTTCCAGTCATTCATTATTATAGAATAACCTCAAATCTTTCACGCTGGGCATCAACTGCTGTCTTTGGCACATCATGAATGCTCTCAGAACCATGTCTGTTCTCTACAATCAGAGTATGAACCATGTATTTATATTTATCAGCCAAGACAAGATATGGTTGCATTTCCCAGTCTTTAGTAAAGGTATTATGTATTATCAGAGTATGTTTAGCATTATCAACAACAGCACAGTGCATTGATTGCTCTGCTTTAGCAGTACATTTTAAATGGTTCTCAATTAGGCTATTAGCATCAAATTGATACTCGCCATCAACCATAAAGAAATCATCTGTTGATATTATGTGTGCATCAATAAACAGTTCAGCAACTGTTGATTTACCAGCACCACTAACACCACGTAGTAATATTAAGTTACGATCAGCCATTATTCTTTCTCCTTTATTGATTTACATTCTTTACAAAGATAACATTTAATATTATCAATTATAATATAGTATGTTGTTACTTCATCGGCACAATTATTGCACCAAAATTCTTTTGATTGCATCCAACTGTTAAATCCTGGACCCATTATTCTTTCTCCTTATAGTTTGGTGTAAGTTTATACAGTATAGTACTAGAGGCAGAGAGATGCTCATGGCTTGGAGGCTACACAAGTGTTACCCTCTCTGCTATCCGCTAGCTTTATAGGCAGTGCTTTGGGGGATGCTACCCCCCCAACTTAGAAGGAGAAGGTATCGTGGGAACCAGCTTCACCTACTAACTTCTGTTGCATATCATTCCAACCCTGCTCTGAGATTTGATAGATGCGTAACTTACCAAGAGCATCTTTTCTCTCGAAGCGGGCAAACAATTCACCCATACATTCAGTAACTGTGCCAGTAAAGACAGCAGATACAGTACGAAGAGCACCATTGATTACGAAGTTAACATCATATGAATCACCTTTGACATATTCCATTTGTTATTTTCCTTTCATTTATAACCTAATTAAAGAAACAAAAAACCTAACCTATGGCGGTAGGTGGCCAGCGTTAGACACACACTAAAATTCTACAATTTTTAAAAGTTTTTGATACATATCACAAAAAAGACTTGACTTGTATGTTATATTTGTCGTATAAGGAGATATTATGAAAAGAGTATTAGAACGTTTAATTATGGCTGTATTGGCTGGAATGCTCTTTCTCTCTTGTCCTGCCTATTCTAACCCTACGGAAAATACGGAAATAAATGTGTGGAGAAAGGTCTCTACTGATGAGCTGAACCCAGGAGAAATCGTATCCCTGGATATGAGAAGGGGTTATGCTTCCTGTGAAGGTCCACTTATATTTATAATAGTACGCATGGTGGACTCAGAGGAGGAGGTGGTACTTGCATTTCCAAATGGTGGGTACTGGGTAGCACCTGAGCCAGATCCTTTTTTACAGGAATTACAAGAAGAATTTGATAGCTTGGAGGAATATCTAAGAAATAAAGGTGGTACGGAGTGGAAAAAAGAGTAGAGTGGAAAGATCTATATTTTGATAAATGCATGGAGAATGAAGATCTTAAGAGGGAAATAAGAGTCATACAAGAGATACTACGTGTATATCTTCCTGTAATTAGCATGGAAAGTAAAGATGAAAGCAATAGAAATAACAAGTAAACAGGAACGGTTACAGGTAATAAGATGGGTGAACTTAGGAGTAGGATTATTACAATTATATTATTGGTGGTTTGGTGCACCATGGTATGTGCTGGCAATAGGAGTTCTCAATATAGGGGTCTGGTCATTAACACGCCAGATACAGGTGAAATAGTATTTTTCATTATCTATGTAATAATAGGTGAATATGCAAAAAAGCTTGATTGTGGCTATAGATGTCCCGTATATTGTGAGGTAAACCACAAACATATATATGGGAAAAATGAAGTTAAAATCAAACAAGGCATTGACGAGAAAGCAGATACTCTCCTATTTAGACCAGTTATCACTGCAAATAG
>Ga0114906_1001861_pt1 | contig 10825 bp, 21 predicted proteins | sample MalvirDeepMed_M9_FD_89687 | JGI IMG/M metagenome (GOLD analysis project Ga0114906, IMG submission 89687) | Marine viral communities from the Global Malaspina Expedition - Malaspina viral metaG DeepMed_M9 | ecosystem: Environmental > Aquatic > Marine > Oceanic | place: Mediterranean Sea... | reverse complement strand
GTCCTTGAATATAATCTATCATACTAAATCTTTTAATGTTGGTGGTTTGTACTGATCTGATTTAATAATTTTATTATCTTTTCTATATACAGGATTGCCTTGCTTGTCAAGCTTAGACATGTTGGAAGCATGAACTCTATTAAACGCAACATTAAAATCCCACCCATAAGTAATACAGAAACCAACACACACGTACACCAAATCACATAACTCTTTAAGTACTTCATCAGCAGGTTTAGTATCAATAGCATTTATAACCTCTTCATATTCTTCCTTAATAAGAGTTGTTCGCAATCTTTTAAGGTTGTTAATAGTATTACTTGGCATGGGATACTCTTGATCAATAGGGTGATGAAAAGATTTATGAAAATTATAAAGTTTATCTTGAAGTGTTTCTGCTTTAACCATTATCTTTTGTTTCCTTAATCAACCTATTCAAGTACCATTGAGCTTTTAGTAAATCTTGTAGAGGTTTTCCTTTATAATTATACCTCCATAAATATTTAATAACATTACCTTTTAAGTATCCAGCAAATTGTGTATCATCCATAGAGGCTTGAATACCATCAATACATTCTACGCCTTGCTTATTATAATGTTCGGGTCTATTAACTACATCTTCTTTAAGAATTAGGTCATCTATTTCTGTTGTTTTAAGAATGGGAATTGCCATGTTGAATACCTCTTATATAACCATCAAGAAAATAATCTAAATCTACAATAGCTAGTGGTCTTTTTCTATTCATCTTAATAATAACGATAGGTTCATAATTACCTTCATGCTCTAAACATTGATTGTATGCATCATAAATACTTTTATATTTTTCTTGATTTTTACATTCAATATTCAAAGGAAAAACTTCCTTAGCAGCAGGAGAAAACTTTATGTCTGCTCCTGTTTCTCCCATGATGGCTCCTTTGATATCTCCCTTACCTAATGTTGGTATAGCAAGCACTTTATCAGCTGCTAAGTAAAGCTTTGTAACTACAAGATTTTGTAGTGCTCTCCCTTTTGCTTTTCTTGCGCGAGTACTCATTTTACCAGACATAAAAATTTCCTAACAGTATATTTTGAATATACTCAGCAGTACGGGGGGATACAGTTTTCATTTTATCTATCTCTTCCCCAATGAGAGAAGGGGAATAAACCACAATCCCCCCTCTCTCGATACAGTGCTTCACCAACTTAACATCTCGATCTACTTTATCAACATTACTATCATACGTAGAATCGAGCCAAAATGCCGACAATGAAGTACCATGTGTTTTCTTCAGGCGAATACCGAAAACATTAGCTGCATGAAGTAGGGGATTGCCTTCATGCTTATCATTATCAGACATTAAGTACCTAAGATCTTTATTGATCTCAATGTCTAATGGTTTTACAATGGATTGAAAAAGTATCATGATAGATCTTCATCAATTTCGTTAACTTCTGTCATTCTTCCTGTCTCTCTATCATAGTACAACCGACAAGCAGGGCCAGTTAACCCACTAAATCTATTCTTAATTACTCGAACAGTAGTGGTGTGCCGTTCACGTTCATCTTCATGTTGACCATTACGTTCTAAACCAAATACAATATCAGATAATTGTCCAATGCTTGCCGATCCTCTAAGCTGGCTGAGAGAAGTAACTGCTCCTTCTTCATGTCCAGCAGAAGTTGGTCTCCTTAGATGAGACACCATAAGTAAACTGATATCAAGCTCTTGCACTACAGTACGTAGCTTGGTCATAATTTCATCTAAAGCTCTACGTTCATCACCATTCTGTTGATCAGCAACAATAATGGACACATGATCTAGAATAACATACTTACAACTCATTGCTTTTGCAAAGTATCTAACTCTACTAATGATAGTATCAACATTGTTTGATCCAAAATGATCGTAGAAAAATAATCTATTCGTACCTAATGTTGTATCAAATGCTTGTTGAAAGTCTGCATCAGAAGTATCCGAAAAAATTTCTGGTAAATGTAAAGGTTTGTTAGCTGCTAAACTCATCATTGATAAACCAGATTTCTTTACAGATTCTTCCATGAACATCATACCTACATTACCGTTTGTTGATTGGATAATGTGGTAGATAAGTTCTTTTAAAAATTGACTCTTACCTAATCCAGAACCAGCAGTAATCGTTACAAGTTCACCCATACGAATACCAAAAGTTAATTTTTGAATACCATCATAAGGATAATTTACAGCAGATTCTGTGGCCCCTTCCATAACAACGTCCCACATATCAGCACCAGCAACTATACCTTCTGGCGTGTAGGTTTTAGCTTGCCACCAATCAGAAACAAATTTCTTAGAAGCACTGTTGTTAAGGTAATCATTAGCATCCTTAAATTGCATAGGCATAATCTTTGCTTTAGGTGAAAGCAGCTCCGCAGCTCTCTTAGAAGACTTCCGCCCCGCATCATCATTATCAAATGATATAATAACATTATCAAATGACATCAGATAATCATACCATTTTGTAATATCTTTTAACGCACCAGCAGCACCAGTTTTAACTGAAACAACAGGCCACCTAGAACCTAACATTTGATAAGCTGACATACTATCAATCTCACCTTCACATAAGGTAATATATTTTCCTCCTTCAGAAAAAGCTTGTTGACCAAACAACATAGCAGATGAAACATTACCTTCAGTAAAGAAATCTTTAGAGGTTGTTAGTCGTACCTTATTAGCTATGTGAATACCACCTGTATCAAATAAAGGATAGAAGTGCTTTGTTCCATTAACTGTTACCCCATATTTACGACAAGTATCTTTACTAATGTTACGATCAGGTAAATCAGCAAGAGTTCCTTCTGATAATTTTGGTGTAGGATATGTATCAAAATCTTTATTGATCATTTTAGAATCCCCTTGATATCCTGTCGCTGGTTTCTTATAATCACAGGTGGTTGTAAAACAAAACTCTGATCCGTTAGCCCAAACACCTACATTATTTTTTGAGCCACATTCAGGACAAGAGATATGTTTAACAAAAGATTTATCTTTGGTGTAATCTGTTTCAAGCATGTATCTCTTCTACCTTTGGTTCTTTTTCAACAGTTGTTAAGTATTTAATTCCATCACTATACTTAAACATTCGTACTTCAGGCCAGCAATCAAACTTAAACTGGCAGTACCTACAAATTCTTGCTAATTGTTTGTTGCCGCTTTTCCCTTCTGCAATAGGATTAGCACAAGGTTCTGGCTTGTCATTATCGTTAAGAGTTTTTCGTAATGAAACAATCCTTTTCCCTGCATTGATAATATCTAAGTCATCTATTTCTAATAACGCAATATCACCAGTAGCTTTATTCATTGCAAGAAAGTATCCAGATTGTTTTTGTTCTGCTTCTACATACCCACTAAGCTGTCCAATATAACCAAAGTCATCTTCATTATCAAATCCATTCTTAAATTTCTTAAACCCAAAGTTACTTGCTGATTTAATATCCACAACTTCACCATCAATCATACAATCAAGATGACCTTTAACTCCATTAACTGTAACTTCTTTTTGTTCAGAGGTTACGTGATGTCCTGATTCTCTAACAAGAAGTAACATTAACTCTTCTATAATTGAGCCATAAAGAAATCTCATTAGAGCATCAGGAGGTAGTTCTTCTTCTCGTTTAGGTCCATTGACTTCCATCCAAACTCTTCTGTCTGGTTTACCTATGGAAGACATTCGGAGAGATTGTTTTCTCCCTTTTGTTCTACTAACTTCTAAGTAATTTGAGAGAACAGTCTTCATGTTATCTAAGAAAGTAGTTACATTTTTCTCATCCAGTTTCTTAGGTTCTTTCAATCTCTTTTGAATATCAGTAACTACGCTTTTAATATTAAGCATTGCAGCCGCCCCTCTTCCTCGCACACTACAACAGTTAAGCTCTTCTACTAGGGAATCCCAAGCTTAACCCCAAGTATCTTATGATTTAATCGAAATCAGAATCATCTCCACTGTCACCTATATATTCTACAAGGTTAACAACCTGAACCTTATTAAGATATAAGGATGTTCCATACTGATTAACCATAGGATGATCATTATTAAATGAAATCTTAGCTTTGATATCACTACCATTTCCTATAAGATTTTTATCTGCATCAAAAACATTCTTGTCTTTATCTATTACAGGAACTTTTCGTATTGTTCTTGCAACAATAAAAGGACCACCAGAAGGATGCCCTTCTTTTTCTTTAAGCTTAACGCCCTTACTTTCAAGAAGCTTTACATCTTTATCTGAAATGTTTCCAATATCTATCTGATGTTTTCCACTGTATTCATCAGTCTTATCTAGCTTCTGCCAGTAAGCTTTCCCACTAATGACAGCTTGTTCGCGGGATTTTCTTTCTTGTGTTTGCATAATTTACTCCTATTTCTATTAACATTGTACAGTATACCACACAATAATAACTTTGTCAAGTCTTTTTTTTAATTTAATTCTTTTATTTTTACATTAAAGCAATCTGCTCTAACTTTATAGTTGTTACTGGGATCTATCTCTCCTTTCTTTAATGCTATAGCCTTCTTAAAATACTCTTCCTTACCTAACATACCCAAGTACCAGCCCACAGTCAGGTTATTTTTTACCCGAACAAAAGCATAGGCATCACAGTTTTGTGTAGTGTTATACTTGGCAATACTACAATCATATTCTGGCAAGGGTGTAACAGATGTTTGTTTTGTTTTAACATCAATCTTTCTTCCTTTTGGATCAATCAAATCATAATCGTAAGTATTCTCCCATGTTCCTCCTAAAGCCTGTAATGCTATTTGTTCACCAATAAATCCTGATAGGGAACCACTACCTTTAAGAATAGAATTGTTTAACTGTCCCATCTCATCAGTTTTTTCTCTAGCTTTATCAATCATTTCTAGTGTTATATTAAATTCTTGCATCAGTGTGTCTCACTCCAGTTGTTACCAATTTTTGCATCTGCATTGAGAAGAACTCTTAGATTAAAGAACTTGCCAACATCTTGTATTGTTTTGTCTGCTAACTCTACTACATCTTGTACATGTTTTGTTGCTACTTCATACTGCTGCTCATCATGTACAGTGTTCACTAAATGGGCAACGAGATTATGTTTTTTAATTTCTTTATCAAGAAAAATAGACCATTGTTTACAGACTATTGCACCACCACCTTGAAGTAAAGTATTAAGTGCTGCCCGTGTCCGCCTGATAAACAACCTTCTTCCGTCTATGCCTCTGATGTATCCTCTCGAAGCTTTCTTCTTTACTCTTTGGATAAGGGTATTAAGTTGTGGTACGTTTGTTAAGAACTTTTGTTTAAGTTTTTCTCCTTCTTTAGTTGATCCTCCAACAATACTACCTAACTTGGCAGATCCTGCTGAATATAAGAAGGCATAGATAAATGTCTTAGCTTGTGCTCTGGTATCTAAGCCAGCAGCTTTTTGGTTAAAGGCATGAGGATCACCATTCACTACCTCTTCTATGAACTTCTCATCTTTCATGTAGTGAGCCAACATCCTTAGCTCTAAGCCTTTAGCATCCATCCCTACTAAGACATAATCATTAGGTGCTATCCAACAAGCCCTACATTCCTTACCATAAGGCTTCTCATTAGAGACAATGTTAGCTAAGTTTGGCTTGGCGTGGGTCATCCTACCAGTTACAGCACCCATAGGGAATACATCTCCATGTACCCTGTTATCTTCTTTCAGTGCATCAAGCCAACCTTCAATTGTTTTTGCTCTAGTCTCTAACATCTTCCATTTAGATAGGCTTTTAATGGCCGAGGGAGCCTCGTCAGGGATCGTTTCAAGATTTCCCTCTGTTATACGTGGCTGACCCTTTTTCGTGAAGTCTGTGGGCCTCCATCCGTACATGTTAAGTCTATCTATAATCTGTTTAGGACTACCTAGATTAAACGGTTCAAATTCAATCGAGCTGAAAGAACCTCCAACAACTTCCTTATAGTTATCAATATGTTTGATGCCAACACTAGAGATAGTGCCATCTTTTTTAATCTTAGGTATAATTTCTCTCAATAATTTAGGTTTAGGTAAGAGATCCTGACGTATTTCTTTTAAGATATCATTTGACTGTTGTTTAATATCTGCCATTAAGCAGTGTGCTTTCTTCTCATTAAGATAAAATCCATGCCTTTGTTGTTCTGCCATGATGCTTGAGATCTTATGCTCTAACTCAATGGACTGATCGGAGAAATCTAATTTTTCTTTTAACATCAAATGCTTATATAATTTTGCTGTAATCTGAACATCTTGTACACAATAGTCAACCATTGCTGATGTTAATTGAGACCAATCATTATGCTTGTGCTTCGATAGGCCAAGACGATCCCCCCATGAGGACAATGAATGACCGCCCTGCCTATCAGGATTGAATAGTGTGGAGAGGACTAAAGTATCCACAATATTTTCTAGCTCAATCCCTGCACCCCATAGTTTATTCAACCAGTGTTGATCAAACCTAATAAAATTATGACCAATAAAGATATCTCCTTCTTTCATATTTCTATGTAAATCTTTTTCATCTAACATAATGATAGGCTTATCTGAATCAAGATCCTGCATGACCGCTACCCAGATCTTATCAGGATTATACAGCCCATTTGTTTCAATGTCAAGAATTATTTTTCTCATGTCTCTTTCCAAAAACGTTCTTAGTAATGCCCTCGGACAGTTGATAGGTCTCTTTCTAAAAACGTACTTAGTAATGCCGTTGCACGATTAACAAGGATTATTTTTCTAAAAGTTCTCTTGCCTGTTGCCTATCTGCAACACGTTCTGTTAGTCTTTCTACCTGATCCATCAAGAACCAGTCAACATTCTTCCTGACAATACGTAGTCCACTACCCATTTTAGATTTACGATTATCTAAAAAATCATCTCTTACTTTTTTATAAGCAGCTAACAAATCTTCTGTATCTTCCATGTTACTCTCCTATTTTCCACAGTGTATAGGGTTTAAGTCCTTTGTAATTAGCAATTAGAATAGCAGGATTATTACCTTTATCTTCCCACAATTCTTTCCCAGTGTAGTGCCAAGTGTACCCCTGATTTTTTAATTCCTCTACCCTATCAAAGAATGGTTTATTATCAACAGCAAATAGAGTTAAGGCTGTAAAAATTATAAGTATTTGGGTCATGCTTTACTCCTCGTGTTATATGAATGATACGGTTCATGATAATTGGTTGCCTCTTCCACTCCATCAGTTGCACTGCCTTTACTGTATGAATGTGCACCCATTCCTGCAAGCTCTCCGTTTTGTACTATAAGATATTGTTTCCGTATTAGCCGTTCATCAAAATAACATTCTAATATTTCTCTCGTACCCGCAGCATATCGAGCCTGAGCTGACAAGGATGTACCTGAAGTATGTGGTGTCATCCCATGATTAGGCATTGTTCTCCAGATGTGGTTGTTAGGAGCTGGTTGAGGAAACCACACATCTCCAGCGTACCCGCTCAACTGTCCCGAAGTAAGTGCTTCAGCAACAGCTTCTCTATTACAGATCTTTCCTCTAGCTGTGTTAATTAAGTATGCTCCCTTTTTCATTTTACTAATCAGCGTGGTATCAAATAAGTTTTCTGTCTCTGGATGCAGGGGACAATTGATTGTAACAACATCACATATAGCAAGCATTTCCTCTAGAGATTTATGGAAAGTTAAATTCAAATCCTGCTCAACAGTGTGGGGTAAGCGGTGTCTATCAAAATAATGTAGGTGTGTATCGAAGGGTTTCATTTTTTTAAGAACAGACAAACCTATTCGTCCTGCTGCTACTGTACCAATGTGCATACCCTCCACATCATAAGAGCGTTGAACCGCATCAGCAATATTCCAACCACCCTCTTTCACGACTGCATGTTGTGTATGATAATCTCTTACTAAAGATAAAATCATCATAACGATATGCTCAGATACAGAAATAGAATTACAGTATGTTACTTCAACTACATCTATACTATGATCCATTGCTGCTTGCAAATCAACATGGTCCGATCCTATCCCTGCTGTAATTGCTAACTTCAAATTTGGTGCGCTCTCTATTCGTTTCCTTGTTAAGTAATAAGGCCAGAAAGGTTGGGAGATTACGATGTCAGCATCAACTAATTCTCTGTCTGCTTCACAGCCTTCAGCGTCTTTGTCAGAAGTAACAACAAATGTATGTCCTCTTTCTTCTAAGAACTTTCTTAAACCCAGTTCTCCTGAGACACAGCCAAGTAACTCACCCGGAATAAAATCAATTGCCTTTGGTGTTGGCAAGGACATTCCATCAGGATATCTTTTTAGTTTAGGTATGCTATTCAGTGCATAACTACTAGGCATACCACCTTTCGGATCATCATACAAAACACAGAGAACTTTCATTATTAACTCCTTATATCCAATTATAAATACCCCACAAACCAGCAATAAGATAACATAATTCCATTAACATTCTAGGAATATCTTTATCTTGTTGAGCAAACCAAACCCAAGCAAGACATGATATTGAAGACACTAACCAACCTACCCACTGAACTGAAACATGTCCAGAAGTTAGAAGCAGCAGAGATATTACTGCACCTATGAACGCTAACCATCGAAACATTAGTCACCTGCTTTATCCTTTTTTATTTTTTTTCTTCCAGATTATCTTAGTATATTTATTTCTATACTCATCAGAGACATATTTTTGTCTTTGCTTACGAGCAGAAGGTATAGAGATACGAGGTTTCTTAGCCACCTGATTGCCCCATTATAAAGTTACCATCCTTGTTTTCATCGTCCTCCTCTTCTTTCTTGCGAGGAATACCAACAGGATGGTCTCCCACCCACTCAACCATGTGCCCTGATTCATCAGGCAGATAAGTTTTCTCTTTCTTTTTCTTTGTAGTTTTTACTGGAAATGCCATTGGATTTTTCTCCTTTTGTTAAGAGTTTATTTGGTTAACTGACATAACTCTTCCATTGTCAAATTGATAAGTGGTTCCTCTATTCTAGGTACTAAATCTTTACGGCCAGATACTAAGGGATGCCAATCATACAAAGGTTTGTCTTCTGCTCGTAGTCTATACGCACATGTACTAGGCAACCACTTGGTCTTTCGTACTACATCTGGTGTAAGGTTTAAACAAAATGAAATTTTCTCTAGTCTATTAGAATAATCTGTACACTGTTTAGTTTTAGTATTCAACAAAGGACAAGCTATGTTAGAAGTAAGCTGTTCTCCATTAGGTCCATTGATTTTTAACATACAACATTTACCACAACCATCACACAAAGATTCCCATTGGTCTCTATCAAGATCCTCTAAGGAGAGAGTGTTATACCAAGGGTCCGACAATGTTTTCTTTCTGAGGTGTTACTTTGTTATTTAGTTTCATATTCAACATGAAGATTTCATTATTTAATTCAGCAATTCTTTTGTAAGCAGTAGCCAAAGCCTCTTGAGATTCCCTTACATTTTTTTCTAACAAACTAATGTGGGCATCAGTTGAAATTTCATTCATCTTCCACTCCTGTTATCACCCAAAAATATGGATTACAGTACACCTTATTTTGTATCTGAGTATAATTAGGTACTAGATCTGGTAGACTTAATAACTCCCACGTAACTTTCTTACCATCATACGCTCTCGTTATTGTTTCTTTTGTTACCATACTTCTTTCTCCAAAATAATATCATGAGGAGTATTTACAAATAAAGAGTAAGCTATCTCTACTACTATAGCTCTAAACTCTTCCTGAGAATAGTTCTTAATAGATATTGTACTAATTACTTCCAACAACCTTATGGTTTTGTTTATTAAATCCTCATATTGTTCTTCAACTATTGAATCAAGAGGAGGATCATAGTTAAAATCTCTTTTGGTTGTCACGCTACTCTCCACTATAAGGTTGCTGGAATACCTCGATGTCTGTTACTTCACAGTACTCGACAGCAGTATGATGGTCGAAAGGTAATTCATCAACAACATCTTCAGGGTCATAACCCTCTGATATGTCTAACATAATTGTAACAAATACCCTAGTTGGATCTTTGGATATTTGATTTCTTGCTGGTTTGGTAGTACTCATCTAACTCTTCCTTAATTGTTGGTTCTAATTTAGGTTTCTTCTCTACTATTCTCTGCTTATACTTACCAGAAAACAGGTCTTTCTTAACACCACCCCTAGGAATGGCCCACTTCCATTCTTTTTTATTTCGTTTCTGTTTCATTGTTATATGACCACAAAGAACCATTCAACCTAGCCTTTCCTATAGGTCTCCTTAATTGATTACAATATTGATGATTAAATTATTTAATAATAGTTATTATTTGTATCTCTTTGTTTCTATAAGTACTATTATACACACTTATCAAAGTATGTCAAGTTCTAATTGTACTCTAACCAAATTAAATTTAAGGGGGTGTTAATTTTGCAACTACATCTTTTGTATCTCTACTACATTTAGTGTACCCCAGTCATCTATAACACTAGATAGTGTTTCTTCATCCTCACATGTTTCATATACGTCATGCGTTCCTACACCATAACATTCCGAACACTGTTCAGGGAGCCTGTCAGGGTTTTCAAAATGCCACTCGCCCCACCCATCACATTCTCTACACTCAATAGTAAATAGATACACTCCTTTACCATTAAATTTTTGTAGTAAAAGATCATCAACATCTTCGATATCCATTTTGTTATTCCTCGTTAAAGTTTTTATCCCTTTCAGCCATAAACAAACCTACTAGACATACTTCTTTAGCTGTAGCTTCTCCCTTAATCGTATTAGCTCTCTGACTAATCCACATTACATTTCCTTCAACATATCCTAGTGATGGTACTATTC
>Ga0114906_1001854_pt1 | contig 10848 bp, 9 predicted proteins | sample MalvirDeepMed_M9_FD_89687 | JGI IMG/M metagenome (GOLD analysis project Ga0114906, IMG submission 89687) | Marine viral communities from the Global Malaspina Expedition - Malaspina viral metaG DeepMed_M9 | ecosystem: Environmental > Aquatic > Marine > Oceanic | place: Mediterranean Sea... | reverse complement strand
GTCGTGGAACTCGACCTGCAGGTCGGCCCGCCCGGGCCGGATCGAGGTCTCGATCCGATACAGGCTCTCGACCTCCTGGATGCGCTTTTCGAGGCGATCGACGACCTGGTCCTGGAGTTCCTCGACGGTCGCGCCCGGCCACTCGGCCGACACCACCAGCACGCGTACGGTGAACGCGGGATCCTCGGCCCGGCCCAGGTCCAGGAACGCGTACACGCCGCCGAGGATCGACAACAGCAGGAAGAACAGGGTGACCGAGCGCTGCTCGACCGCAATCCGCGACAGGTTCGGGATCTTCACGGCGTGCGGTCGTCGCGATCCAGCGCCCGCACGGGCATGCCCGTCTCGAGCAGGTGAGTGCCCAGGGCGATCAATTCATCGCCGGGCACCAGGTCGGCCAGGATGCGGGCGTGCTCCGTGTCGATATCGACCAGCGTGACCGGAAGCGGCTGGGCACGGCCGTCGACGATGCGCCAGACCTGCGGCCCGAGGCCCCGTTCGTTGATGGCCCCGATCGGCACCTGCAGCAACGGGGTGGTGTCGTCGATGTCCAGCTCGACCCGAACCACCGAGCCGAGGCGCGGCGCGGCGGTCGCGTCGTCCAGGGCGTAGCGCGCCGACCAGGTCCGGGTCACCGGATCGGCCGACCCGGCGATCTCCCGCAGGCGCAACGTCGCGCCGGCGTCCGACCCGGTGAGAAGCCGACCCGACGCCGGCTCGCCGACCGCTTCCGGCAAGTCGACGGAAATCTCGCGCGCGCCGTCCAGCGCCAGCCGGGCCACCGGTTCGCCGGCCGCGACGACCTGGCCGGCTTCGGCCAGAACGTCGATCACCACGCCGCTTTCGCGCGCCGCGAGCGTGGCGTAGTCCAGTGCGTTGGTAGCCTGCTCCAGGCGCGCCCGGGCCGCCTCGGCCCGCTCGCGCGCCGAGGCCTCGGCCAGCTCGAAGCGTTCGAAGGCCTGCGCGCTGATGAACTCCCGCTCGAGCAGGTCACGGTTCCTGCGCGTCTCCCCGGCGGCGGTCGCCACCTCGGCCTCGGCGGCCTCGAGATCGGCTCGAGCCACCTCGACGGCCTGGGCCAGGTCACGGGGGTCGAGTTCGAACAGCACGTCGCCGGCGGCCACGCGCTGGCCCGCGTCGATCCGGCGCCGGTCGATCCGCCCGCCGACCTGGAACGCCAGCGGCAGCTCGTGACGGGCCCGGACGACGCCGGACAGCTGTGCGCCGCGGCGATCGGCCGCTTCGATGGGTACGGTGAGCACCCAGCGCGGCCCGGATGCGCCCGGTGCGGAGGTGGGCTCACCGCAACCGCTCAACAGCAGTGCCCCCAGCACCGCCGCGGCGAGCGCACCCGAACTTCGTTGCATTGACAGACGCACCGCAACCACCCAGACTATTTGTGAACGGACCCGTATCGTAATTCAATCGACCCGCGATGTGTAGACTCGACCCCCTCGTCCGACGGCCACGCGGGCGACCACCCACGAGGAAACCCGACCGCATGACTTCCTTCTGCAGGCACGAGCGTTCGAACCGCCGGAAGCGATGCCGTGGGTAACACCGGCCCCGAGAACCCTGCGCGGACGCGCAGCGTCGGTCGGCCGGTCGATCCGGCCAAGGACCGCGAGATCCTCGCCGCCGGCCGCCGACTGCTGTTCGGCGTCGGCCCCGAGGCCGTGACGATGGAAGCGGTGGCGCGCGAGGCCGGCGTGGCCAAGGCGACGCTGTATCGGCGCTACGCCAACCGCGACGTGCTGATCGCGGCGGTCGCCGAAGCCGAGGCCGAGCGGATGGCCGGGCGCTTCGGGGTGGTCCCTGGCAGCATCGACGACCTGCGGTCGGCGCTGGTCGACTTCGGTTGCACGCTGACCGGGTTCCTGCTCAGCGCCGAGCATCTGCGTTTCATCCATGCGCTGGGCGCCTCGGACCGGATGGCCCAATCGACCCGGGACTCGATCTACACCCACGGCCCCCGCGGCACCCACGAGCGGCTCGCCGGCTGGCTGGCCACGGCCGATCGGCAGGGCCTGCTCGACTGCCGCGATCCGGTCTTTGCGGCCGAGCAGTTCCTCGGGATGCTGATGGGGCTGGACCTGGTGCGAACGCTGTACCACGTGCCCCTGGTCCGCGATGCGCGAGCGACCGAAACACGGGTCAGCCGGCTGGTCGACGACTTCCTGCGCCTGCACGCGGCCTGAAGCGGGGCGGAGCGGAGGACGCGCCCAAGCGCAATCCGCTCATGCTGCGACCTCAGCCGCGTTCGGCCTGCGCTTCGATCAGACGGCTGAAGTCGGCCGCCGACCCCGGGCGCCCCAGGTGGAAGCCCTGGGCCAGCGGGCAGCCCTCTTCGGCGAGCACGGCCATCTGCGATTCGGCCTCGATACCCTCGGCGATGACGTCCATGCCGAGCGCCTGGCCGAGGCGGATGGCCGAGACCACGAGCTGCAGGTCCGCCGGGTTCTTCTCGAGGCCGTGGAGAAAGCGGCGATCGATCTTGAGGGCGTCGAACGGGTAGTCGCGCAGGTAGCCCAGCGACGAGAACCCGGTGCCGAAATCGTCCATCACCATGCCCACCCCGCTCTCGCGCAAGGTGCGCATGGTGCTCAACACCGACTCTGCGCCGCTGAGCAGCACGCCCTCGGTGATCTCGAGGCTGATCGACGAGGGTGCGAGACCGTGCTCGCGAATGGCCGAGAGCAGGTCGTCGGCCAGCGCCTCGTCGCGGAACTGGCGCGGCGAGACGTTGATCGACAGGCGCAGGTCCGTATGGCCTTCCGCGTGCCAGCCGGCCAGCTGGCGCAGGCCGGTTTCGATCACGAAGGCGCCGATGCGGTCGATCAGGCCGACGTGCTCGGCCAGCGGGATGAACTCGGCCGGCGAGACGGCGCCGAGTCCCGGGTGCTCCCATCGCAGCAGGGCCTCGGCTCCGACCACGCGCCGATCGCTGACCCGGACCACCGGCTGGTAGACCAGCGAGAGCTCGTCCCGACCGAGCGCGGAGCGCAGCGCTTCTTCGATCTCCAGCTGGCGCGACACGTCTTCGTTCATCGCCGCGGTGAAGAACTGGAAGCCGTTACGCCCCTCGTTCTTGGCGTGGTACATGGCCGTATCGGCATTGCGCATCAGGTCGTCGGCGGAGTCGCCGTCCTGCGGGGATACCGCCACGCCGATGCTCGCGGTCAGCATGATCTCCCGGCCCTCCAGGGAGAACGGCGTGCGGAAGGCCTGGAGCAGTTTCTGGGCCACCGCGGCCACGTTGCGCTCGTCGACGTGATCATCGACCAGGATCAGGAACTCGTCGCCGCCGATCCGCGCCACCGTGTCCTCCTCGCGAAGTTCGCCGACCAGCCGCGTCGCGGCCTGCTTGAGAATCCGGTCGCCCACCGCGTGGCCGAGCGTGTCGTTGACCTTCTTGAAATGATCGAGGTCCAGGAACAGGACGGCCACCGGAGCATTGATGCGCCGGGCGTGACGCAGGCTCTGGTTCAGTCGATCGAGCGCCAGCACGCGGTTGGGCAGCCCGGTCAGGCTGTCGTAGTGAGCCAGGCGGAACAGCGCCTCGGCATCGCGCTTGCGCTCGGTGATGTCCTGGGCGAAGCCCCGCAGCCGGGGCACCGAATCGTCGCCCTCGTACAGGTCGGCGTGAACCTTGATCCAGCGCAGCTCGCCGTTGTCCGGCCGGATGATGCGGTGCTCGATGCTGTAGGGCTGGCCGGTCTCGACCGTCTCGCCCAGCGTGGCCTCGACCCGATCCCGCTCACCCGGCGGGGTCAGGGCCAGCACGCTGGAGCGGGTCAGCGCACGGTCGCCGACGCCGAAGACCTTGCGCCATTCGTCCGAGGCCTGGAAGCGTTCCGAGCCGACTTCCCATTGCCAGCTGCCCAGCCCGGCCAGGGCCTCGGCATGGCGGCGCAGCGCTTCGCTGGCCCGCAATCGGGCCTCGACTTCGTTGCGATCGATCGCGGCCCCGACCAGGTCGCCCAGGACCTGCAGCAGCGACGCTTCACGGTCGCTCCAGACCCGCTCGCGGCGCACCGAGTCGAAGCCCACCAGGCCGATCAGTCGCTCGCCCGACACGACCGGCAGCGTGATCAGTGAACGAATGTCCTCATCGTCGAAGATGGCCTTCTCTTCGTGCCACTCGGGACCCAGGTCGGCGACGCTGGAGATCACCACCGCCTCGTGGCGCTTGAGCCGCTGGAGCAGGCACGGGATGGTGGTCGAGGGCATGTCCTGCAGGTTGTGGATCTCCGGAGAGATGCCCTCGGCCACCCATTCGTGGGTGTTGGTGTAGCGGGCCAGGTCGTCGCTGAAGCGGATCAGGTAGGCCCGATCGACATCGCACCATCGACCGATCCGTTCCAGCGTTTCCGACATCACCTGGTCGAGGCTCGACTGGCTCGACTGGATGAACTCCCTGGATGCATCGACCATCAGGCGCTGCAGGCCGATCGCGTACTCGAGCCGCTGGTTGGCCAGGTGCTGTTCGGTGACGTCGAGCAGGGCGCCGACCAGGCGGTCCCGGCCCTCCTCGTCGCGGACCACGTTGACGTTGTCGCGCAACCAGACCTCCGTGCCGTCGCGGGCCAGCATCCGGTATTCCATGGTGTGGGAGCGCCGGGCACGGGCTTCGCGTTTGCAGTACGACACGACCCAGTCGCGATCCTCCGGGTGGATGTGGTCGGGCCAGAAATCCGGGTCGGCCAGCCACTCCCTTGCGCTGAAGCCCAGCACACCCTCGATCTCGGGGCTGACGAAATCGAACTCCAGCGTATCGGCGTCGGCCTCCCAGAGGACGGCTGCCGTCGACTCGACCAGCGTGCGGTAGATCGCCTGCGAGCGCGTCCGCTCCTCGGCCTCGTCCTTCAACTGGATGCGCCCGCTGATCAGGCGTCGAGTGCCGCGGGCCAGGCGGATACTGACCGCCACCAGGGCCAGGCTGTACAGGCCGAGCGCGGTCAGGATCCAGTCGTCCGACGGGGTGTCCGAGGTCAGCAAGCGGTGCATGAACGGCAGGATCGCGCCGGCCAGGAAGCCGACGGCAATCGGCCAGCTACCGGCGAGGTTGACCACGCCGCCGGCCACCATGCCGGCGATCACGAACAGCAGCAGGCCCTGCTCCGGCCCGGCTTCGGGCCGATACAGGACCCAGGCCGTGCTGCCCCAGACCAGGCCCCCGAGCACGGTGGCGACCGCGAACAAGCCCATCCAGCGTTCCGGATGACGGTAATGGTCTCGGGTCCGGCGCAGCACGAGCAGCAGGCCGAGCCGCACGATCGACACGACGACGAACAGGCCGATCCAGGCCAGCAAAGGCCCTTCCGGCCGGATCGGAAAATGGGCCGATCCGAGCAGGGCGACAACCGCGGCGCCGAGGATGACCGACAGCGGCACACCGTTGAACAGCGCTCGGACCTGCTCCACCCGGATCCGGTGGGACAGTGAGTGCCTTCTTTCCGTCTGCTGCTCCACCAACGTCGGTCCCCTGCATCGAACAGAACGGAGCCATCGCGCGGGTCAGTCCGCGCGAATCAAGCCTTCCCAGTCAACCCCAGGGTCAAGGCTAGGGGAAGCGGGGGCAAAAGGCAAACCACGCTCTGAGCCACACTCTAGACTGCTTCGCAGTCCCTGTTGTGAACCACGATGCCTCGAACGAACGCCCAGCACCTCGATGTCGCCGTCCTCGGCGCCGGCTTCGGCGGCCTCGGCATGGCCTGCCGGCTGCGCGCCGAAGGCGTCCGGACCTTTCGCGTTTTCGATGCCGCCGCGGGCGTCGGCGGCACCTGGTGGGTCAATCGCTATCCCGGCTGTGCCTGCGACGTGCCGGCGCACCTCTATTCGTTTTCCTTTGCGCCGAACCCCGACTGGACCCGCCGCTTCGCGCCCCGGGCGGAAATCCAGGCCTACCTCGAGCGGGTCGCGCGCGATCATGGCCTCGCCCCGCACCTCGAACTGGGCTGCAGGATCGAGCGCGCACGCTGGGACGCGGAACGGAACCTGTGGCGCCTGGACGACGTGCACGGCCGCCGCTGGACTGCCGACGTAGTGGTCTCGGCGCTGGGTGGCCTGTCGCGGCCGTTGCGGCCCGACCTGCCGGGCCTGGACGATTTCGCCGGGCGCATCCTGCACACCCAGGCCTGGCCGGAGCGGCTCGACCTGGCCGGGCGGCGGGTGGCCGTGATCGGCACCGGCGCCACCGCGGCCCAGGTCGTGCCCGAGATCGCCCCCGAGGTCGAGCGCCTGGACGTCTACCAGCGTACGCCGAACTGGATCCTGCCTCGCCCCGACCGTCCGATCCGGCGCTGGCAGCGCCGCCTGTACCGGCGCCTTCCGCTGGTCCAGAAACTGGTCCGGTTCTCGATCTGGCTCGGATCGGAACTGCGCGTCCCGGGCCTCGCCTGGTCCAACCGCCTGGCCGCCGGTCATCGTGCGCTGGCGCTCTGGCACCTGCGCCGGCAGGTGCCAGACCCGGAGCTGCGCCGCGAACTGACGCCCGACTACGCGATCGGCTGCAAGCGGGTGCTGCGCTCCAGCGACTACTATCCGGCGCTGGCGCGCGACAACGTCGAGCTGGTCACGGCACCGATCCGGCGCATCGAGAACGACGGCATCCGCGACGCCGACGGCCGGCTGCGACCGGTCGACACGCTGGTCCTCGCCACCGGCTTTCGCGCCACCGCGCCGGTACCGAAGGGCATGTTCATCGGTCGCGACGGCACCGATCTCGCCGAAGCCTGGGCCGAGGGCCCGGAGGCCTGGCGCGGGGTGGCCGTACACGGTTTTCCGAACCTGTTCCTGCTGATGGGGCCGAATACCGCGCTCGGCCACAACTCGGTCGTGCTGATGATCGAGGCCCAGATCGGCTTCGTGATGAACGCGCTGGCGGCACGCCGTGGGGGCGTGCTCGAAGTGCGGGCCGACGCCCAGCGCGACGACAACGCCTGGCTGCAGGAGCGCCTCGCCGGCACGGTCTGGAACTCGGGGGGCTGCAGCAGCTGGTACCGGCACCCCGTGTCCGGGCGCAACGCCACGCTCTGGCCGGGCTTTACCTGGACGTATCGCCGGCGGCTCCGTCGTTTCCGTCCCGCGGCCTTCGAGCGGCAGGCGCCGGGCGAGGCGTCGGCCCGACAATGAAAACGCCGGCGCGGGGCGCCGGCGTCGAAGGGGCTGCTGCTGTCGACAGCGCTTACGGCGTGTCGTACACCCGGTGCAGCACGGTCAGGTACTTGGTCGGTTCGCGATCATCGACGTACTGCTGCAGGATGTGATAACTCTTGCCGGCCTCCACCACCAGTTCGATGGTGTTGTAGTCCGTGTCCCGGCGCGAGCGCGGGTTTCTCCAGTCCAGGCCCGGGGGGCGGCGGACCTTCGAGCGCACCGTGATTTCGTAGCGGCCGGGCTCGAGCCACAGCACGTCCCGATCGCCGACGATGTTGCGGCCGTCGATCATGATGAACGTGACCTCGTAGAGTTCATTGGCCGGGTAGCCGGGGAAGCCGACGATCTGCGCGGCATCCGGGCCGGGCCGGGTCAGCGGCAGTGCCTGGGCCGGTGCTGCGGCAATCATGATCGATGCCGCGAGCAAGGTACCCAGAAGGGTCGCGGAAAACAGTGTGCGGATGCGGGTGTTCATGGCAAACCTCCGTTGCGTGGATGAACGTCCTGGGACGTGGGTCCAGAATGCGCGGTCCGTCGCGAAGAATCGATGGAAAGGACCTGAAATCGGCCGGAAATCGACCTGAAACAGGCCTGCACCGGGGCTCTCAGAGACCCCCGGCGCGGATTCCGGGCCAGTGCTCGGCGAGGTCGCCGGCCAGGGCGCCGGCGACCTCGCTGGCCGAAACCGGCTCACCGGGTTCGCCGACCGCGGTTCCGGTCCAGACCACCTCGCCGCGCGGCAGGCGCAGGAGGCGGGCCTCGATCCGCCAGCCGTCCCGGTCGTTCAGCCGATCCGGAATCAGGCTGCCTTCGAGCACCAGCGATGCGCCGAGCTCGGCGGCAACGAACTCGGCTCGGGCGCTGCCGGTGAGCGTCTCGCCCATCGATGTGCGGCCGATCAGCACCAGGCCCTCGAGTTCGGCCTGCCACAGGGCGGCCAGCAGGGTATCGGCCAGCACCAGGTCGAGATTGGTCGCATCGACCGCCGGGTCGGCCGCCGAGTCGACCATCGGATCGCCGAGCATCTCGAAGGGCACCACGGCCAGCCGCGGGGGGCGGTCGCCGGCCTCGTCGATGTCGATCGCCCACCACGCAATCAGCGCTGCCACGCCCAGCACCAGCACCAGGCTCGCGACCCGGCCCCACGGACCGCGCCGGCCCGCCGCCTGCCCGGCGCCTGGAACCGGCCTGGCCGAACCGATGGCTGGCACCTCCCCGCTGGCCGTCTCGGCCTGCAGTTCGGCATGGAACCGGTAGCCGCGGCGCGGCACCGTTTCGAGCATGGACTCCGGCGCGCCGGTCGCGCGCAGGGCGTGGCGCAGTTCCTTGACCAGCGCGGACAGGCCGGACTCGAAGTCGACCACCCGGTCTTCGCCCCACACGGCGAGGCACAGGCGCTCTCGGTCGACAACCTCCCCGGGGTGGGCGAGAAAGGTCTCGAGCAAGGTCGCCACCTGGGGCCGCAGGGTCTGCGTAGCGCCCCCGGCGCCCCGCAGGGAGCCGTCGGAACGATCGAATTCGAGCCCTGAAAAGCGGATCTGCGCCATTGCCTCGTGCCTTGCCGGGTCGTCCGACCACCATTGTGCCGAACGCCCCGGGGAGAACCATGGAAAGAGCCTGAATCTTCCCTGAAACGCCGCGGAAATGCGAACCGGGCGCGCACGACGGCCGGGACCGCTAGACTTCCCGGTCGGACCGGCAGCAGCTTCGCCGGCCACGCCCTCGAATCGGAGCCGGAGAGCCCGCATGACCGAACCCGCCCTGTACGCCGTCTGCCTCGGGGGCCGAGCCCCGGGATGCAACATCGAACTCCACGACGTGGTGTTCGCCGTCGGCGACTCCCTCGACGACATTCACACGCAGCTGCTCGATCGCTGGTTCGGCGAACCCGGCCGGGTGCACGTCGACGCCTGGGCGCGGGTCGAGAGCGTGCCGGGGCACCGGGTGCGCCTCAAGCGCGAACCCGCCGCCGGCGGACCTCGCCTCTACTTCGTCAACATCGGCGGCTATGCCCCCGGCGAACTGCTCGAGCGCCACGCCTACGCCCTCTATGCCGGCGACTCGGTCAGCGAGGTCAAGGCCAGGGCGAAGGCCGAACTGCTGACCGGCCGGGACTCGGTCCACCGCGACGACCTGTACGCCATCGACGACCTGCTGGCGATCGATCGCGTCGAAGGCTGGCACGTGGTCCTCGAGGCCGACCCGGACGCGACCGCGCCGGAGGTCACCAACGGCTACTTCCCGCTGCCGCGGGCCACGATCGAGGCCTGGAAGCGCGAACGAGGCCTCGACTGAGCCCCCGGACGGCGCTCAGCTGCGCGGATCGGCCTCGGGCTGATTGACGAACAGCAGCACCACCGCCGAGGACACGGCGTACATGAACGCCCCCTCGAGCGAGGCCAGGCCGATCTCGGTCTGCCACATCTGGTAGAGCGCGCCGCCGAAGGCCATGAACAGGCCGACCCAGAGCAGCAGCGCCAGACCGCAGCCGAACACCGCCACCGTACGCGCCCGGGCGAACTCGGCGACGCCGCCGGCGCGGGCGTTCCACATCTTCGCCGCGCCGGCGATGCAGAGCACGCCGATCGCGCTTTCGGCGGCAATGATCAGCGCCAGCGCGAGGCCGACCAGCACCGGCGCCGTAATCGGCGGCAGCACGGGCTCGTCGTAGATCGCCTGGTCGGCCATCGACAGCACGTAGGCCACGGCAGCGAACGCTCCGTCGATGTTGACCAGGTTGCTGATCGCGTAGAAACCGGCCTGCAGCCCCACGGCCAGGACCAGCAGGATCTTCAGGATACGGATACCGCGCATGTCTCCCTCCGACGCACCGCGCCGTCGAGCCCGCTTCGATCCCGCCGACTGCTCTCCCCGCGCATCAGCCTACGGTGCGGCCGGGCCCGCGCGCAAGGTGAACCGTGCGGTGAGCGCTCCAGCCCCCGGTTGACGGACATGCCGTTGACGGACCGCAGGCATGCTGCGTAGATGAACCACCTGATCCGAATCCTGTTCATCATCGGAGCCGCCGGCATGGCCAACGCCCAGGAGCGCCTGCTCGACGACTTCAGCCGCAGCGACGGACGTTCCGCGTTCGGAACATCCTGGACCGGGTTCACCGACCGTGTCATGGGCGGCCTCTCCGACCTCGAAGTCGGCTACGTGGACACCGGGGAAGGCCCGGCCCTTCGGATGCGCGGCACGGTCCGCCTGGACAACAACGGCGGCTTCGTCCAGGTCCGCCTGCCGCTGATCGTCGACCGGCAGCCGCTCGACGCGTCGGCCTTCGACCGCTTCGTGGTCGAGGCGCGCGGCAGGCCGGGCCCGTACTACCTGCACCTGCGCACGCCACAGACGCGCCGGCCGTGGGCGTACTACCGCGCCGCGCTCGAGATCGGCGAGGACTGGCAACGCATCGAAGTCCCGCTGAGCGCCTTCGACGGCGAAGCGATCGATGCGCCGCTGGACCTCTCCCGCCTGCTCTCGGTGGCGCTGGTGGCCTACGGCAAGGAATTCGAGGCCGACCTCGTGGTCCGCCGGATTTCGCTCATGGGTGCGGCTGACACGCCGGGCAGCGATACAGCCGGCGACCGCTGACCGCGGCCTTCTCGATTTCGCCGTCGCAGGCAAGGCAGGCCTGGCCAGAGCGCGAAAACACATAGTGCCGATAGTCTCGGCGCCTCCAGCCGGCCT
>Ga0114906_1001853_pt1 | contig 10849 bp, 5 predicted proteins | sample MalvirDeepMed_M9_FD_89687 | JGI IMG/M metagenome (GOLD analysis project Ga0114906, IMG submission 89687) | Marine viral communities from the Global Malaspina Expedition - Malaspina viral metaG DeepMed_M9 | ecosystem: Environmental > Aquatic > Marine > Oceanic | place: Mediterranean Sea... | reverse complement strand
ACAACAACGCCACCGGCAACAACACCACCGACAACAACGCCAACGGCAAAACCGCCGCAAGTAACGCCACCGCAAGTAACCCCACCTGCAACAACGGCATCTGAAGAATGTCGCAAAAATAAAAATAAGTGCACTCCAGCAGAATTGTACTCAGATCTAGAATTGGCGAAAAAACACTATAAGGTTTGTAGAGAAAATCCGGATCTTTGTACCAAAAGAAAAATACTAATACCAGACGTGTATGAAAAACCAATTATACTCTCTAAAGAAGATATTCCGGAGCGACTAGATATTACTTTGACAGACGTCATATATACATGGGCTGATGATCCTCGTGTGGCTCGAACAATACCAGATCCCATGGGCAAGGGCAAGGCATGGGATTCAAAGACATCGCTTGGCAGAGGCGGCAAGATTATCAAAGCGGCGCGCCCCTTAACAGACAATTTTGCAAATTTTATAAGACGAGAAGGCAGCTGGCAACCATTTGTCGGCGGATTAAAAACATGGTCCGGTGGTGTGAGAATAAAATCCCACACGCCGAATTATGCATGGGGGTCAGTTCGTACAATATTGCCACTATATGCACTGGCTCATCATTTAGGCGACACTGATGCATATCCTTTACATGTAAGAAATATTAGTTTAAGTAAAATTACTGGTGAGTACTATAAAATTGGTGGCCCATGGCCACCCGGCCAACATGTGTCTCACAAGTGGGGTATGGATGTAGACATAGGCATTGCTGTTGATCCTAAAAAATATAAACTAGGATATTCCGTTACAGAAAAAGGAAGATTTTTGCCGCACAAAGATAAGCGCGTTATAGACAACTTTGACCTAGAAAGAAATTGGAGAATAGTAGAATTTTTTGGAAAGAAAAGAGGTGGAGGGCGCGCGCTAGCCAAAAATATATTCTTATGGAGCGGACTCAAGAAAAAATTGGTCGACTACGCCAAGGCAAAAATAAGAAATAAAGAAATAACAAAACAATATGCGAATAGCATACTTGGAAAAATTTCGGACGGTTGTGCACGAGGGAAAAAAAGGTGTCGCTCTCATGATAATCATTATCATATTAGATTTTATGGAAAAGACTTAACTGCATATGAAAAACTTTTTGCGCCATGGCATCATACTCCCGGCAAACCACTAATAACAAAAGCCGCTATGAAAGCTGTAGAAAGAGCAAAGAAAAGAACTTTAAGAAAATATTTAAAAGCAAGCGGCAAACCGTTTACAGAAGAAGAATTGAAAGCACTAGAGAAGAGTCTTGATGTGCCACCAGAAATTCGCAGGAAACACGAAAAATACAGAGCAAGAAAAAAACGTGAAAAAGAGCGAGCGAGAAAAAAACTTAAAGAATATCTTAATGAACAGGGTCAACCACCGATGGATCCGGCAATGATGGATCCAGCGGCACAAAGACTTCAAATGCAAAAACAAGCCATACAAATGGGATTTGGCCCTATGCGGATACAAGCAGATGATATGATATTTACATTAAATTCTTTAGGAGATGAACGCGCCACAGCCACGGCTGGCCGTGCGGCCCCTCGAATTGAGTTTATAGATCAGCAATTTCATGATGGAAAACTTGATCCTGAAGCTGCAATGAAAAAATTAGGACCAATAGTCGACGAATTGGGTAAAGCCGTAAATACTTTTATGACAGCTAGCTAGGAGAAAAGAATGTTAACTTCTGATGAAAAACTTAAGAAAATGATAATAGAAGAAGCAAAAATTATTTTGCAAGAGGCAGAAGAACCGGGGTGGCTACAACACCGTTTAAACGCCCGTAGAGCACGCGATTGGCGTAGAGCGGGGGCAGGTAGCATGAGAGACGTAAAGCGCGGTAAAGAGGGCTTTGAGACGGCCCCTGGGGGGCCTTTACGTGGGTATGATCCTAGACCCGGATTTATGGGCGCCGTGAAGGATTTCCTTGATCCTCGAATGCGCGCGTCAGAAGAAGAAGTTGCACCGGAAGAAGCCATACCAGGAGAAAAAGCTACACCAGGAGAAGAACCAATTGAATCTTATGAATTGGCAGATCCAGAAATATTTGAACTAGAACAAGAATTTGGAATTTCATCAAATAAAATTGATGATGCAATCGGTGCACTAGAAAATGCATATCAACATGCAGGCCCTTCTGAAAATAAATTCGCAGGAATGCTCCTTGAATTAATTAGAAGCGGAGAAATTATTAAAATTGCAGAAATCTGGGCTGACTTAAGAGAAGCATTAAAACGTCAAGGAAAGCTTTTAAAGTGAGCTTTAACATTATAAACAATACTGATGTTGATTTAACAAGCTTAATTGAACTAGCGCAGGATCTACTTTCGTACTCGCAAGAAAAAGTTGGCTGGAGACGACCGCCAACAATTATGTTTGATTCTGATCCTGAAAATGCAGAAAATCCATTAGGAAAAACTGCACATTATAATCCGAATACATTTGAGATTGTTATTTTAGTTGATAAAAGACATCCAAAAGACATCTTAAGATCTTTAGCACATGAATTAATACACCATTTTCAAGGCGAGAGAGGAGACTTTGATAAAGAGCTTGATACAGGGCCTGGATATGCTCAAAAAGATTCACATTTAAGAGATATGGAACGAGAAGCATATGAAACTGGAAATTTGTGTTTTAGAGATTGGGAAGATGGTAGAAAAGAGTTAAGTGAATCTATTTATTATACAAAACCCATTTTAGGAGGGGGAGATATGTCACACGATAAGAAACCATTGAAAGAATGGAAAAATGAAGAAATCAATTTCAGATTAATGAAAAAGTTTGGATTGATAAAAGAAGATGTAGATGGCGGAGCAGAACAATTATATCATGATGAAACTACCGCAGAAAAAACAAATGGATGTCTGGAAGAAGATACGGACGACCACGAAGGCGACGACGACGAAGACGCAGAGAGTACCAAGGATGTTCAGGAAGAGCATCCATATGGCTATGAAGGCCGCAGTGCGCATAAACCATCATTAAACGAAAATATGCCTAAAGATAAAATACAACAAATTATTCAAGAAGAAGCAAAAAGCCTTTTGAATGAGCAAATGAGAGATTGGCAATACGACCCAAAGGAACGAGGGATTCCCGAACCCGGTATGTCAGCCGAAGAAGCAAAAGCACGCCATGAGGCCTTTCAAAGATCTTGGTACGGAAAACTTCTAAAATTTGCCGCCAAAGATTTTTGGCGCCGCGCAGCAAATGTAATTCCGTCTATTTCCGGCCAAAGAACAGAAGGCTTTGGCGCTGTGGCACCTGGCGAAAAAGTGCCGGAAAGATTTGAAAGAGTCTGGCGGCCAGAGGCTCCACCAAGCAAAGCTTGGAAAACCGATGGCCACACGACGGTAATGCCGCCAATGGTAAAAGGCGGGCCTTGGCAGACACTGCCGCGGCAACCCGGTTTAAGTCCCACAGCCATTGAAGCCCAAAAATACTTACCAACAACCCCACAAGAAATGTGGGCAGATGCAGCCACGCTCGCGGCTATGTTTGCTCCCATTCCCGGAGTTCCAAAAGGGCTTGGGGCGATACCGAAAGCAACTAAAGCAACTGAAAGTGCTTTGGCAACTAGAGCGTTTGTGTATGGGGATAAAGAGGCCATGGCCGCCCTAAATCAAATCAAACGTGCGCAGCTGCTTAAAAAAATGCGTACAGGACGATTAGGTGCCATGCCTTCACATATACCTGGCCCTGTAAAAGGACCTCACGAGCCTATTATTATGTTGCCAAAAGAGCTTAGACCGATGGGCCCGGCTCCGTTGACTGCGCCGCGCCGACCACCGGAGCCAGTATTCGCAGACGCTCTTACAGCGCCGCCCGGCGTGCGGCCGCCATTCCAAGCTGATCCGCTTTGGGCGCCCGGGCAAAAGGTGGTAAAACCGTCACCAGTACTTCCGCCAGGATGGGAACCTAGTATGCCCATAAATCTTTTAGATCCCGAAGTACTTGCGGGGGCGCGCGCAAGAGTTGGGGCGCCAAAAACAAAAAAACTTCAGATTGAACATGACCGACAGCTTGGATCTCTCACCGACATCATAGAACGAAAATTAATGAAGGACTGGGATAAGATGGGGGCAGTGGATAGAATACGAAAATATAGATCCTCAATGAGGCCATCATCTGCTACCGTTCGTGCTGAAGCAGGAAGATTGGCAAAAACACAACTAGATACACAAGGCCCTGCGGCGCCAATTTTGACGTCCCCAGGAGTCACAAAACGGGCAGCACAATTTTTATGGAATAAACTTGTAAAGCCGCCAGCCCGAGTTTTGCGCACAGGATTACGAAAATGGGCCGAGGCGCCATGGGTCTATCGCATAGGAAAGAAAGGGGGTCGTCTTTCTGTGCTACCGGGTGGTCGTCGTATTTATAGCCCCATTCCAACCCTAGCTGGGGCAGCAGCTGCAACGACGTTCACGGCCGCGGCTTGGTCACTTCTTGAGCTTGAAACTTGGCTTAATGATTTTGCCGATGGCGACGAAACAAAACTTGATAATCGCTTGGCTTGGATGTGGGATGATAGTAAGCAACAATGGTACAGCCCTCATAGAGGGATGATAATGGATGAATATGAACAGATTGTAGGATATGAGGTAGGACAGCAAGCAGTTTTTGGCTCAAAAGCGCACCCCACATTAAAGGATTATAATGGTAATCCATATGTATATTCTTCTTTGATGCCACCAGCGCCACCAACTAGAAAATGTCTTGAAAGTGACAACATGGATTGCCGACGAGTTTATGGCCCACATAATTCAAGACATATGGCAATGCCCGAAAACGGTTACGATGTTGCCTTCTGGCGAAGCATTAATAAGCCCGGATATCACACATACACATCTCCAGCCGGTTATATTCCAAAATATATTTGGGAAAAAATGCAGCGGGGCGAATCACTTACAGGGGAATACGTACTGAGCCCGATGGCGGCTGGTAAACGTGATCTTATGCGCTTTCCGAGTACGAAACATTTAGGCACAACCGAGCCCAAGGCGCCTGAAATATACGGCGGTCCAGTTACCTCGACACTATATTTTACCATGGACCAAGAAGTACAAGATCCTGAAGATCCAAACAAAACCATCATACGAACTGTTGAGGTGCCCATTGAAGAAGTGTTAAAACAATGCGGACCAAAAGATCCGAAAGCCGATGGCCATAAAAAAGAATGCTGGAAAGCAATTCCTCCTTATCGCGGCACAGCCCGCTGGGAACTAATAAGCAAAATACCCGGAGTAGGTAAGTCCGGGGACGTTACATATAATTATCATCCGTACGCTGTATCCAGAATGGGGGTAACGCCAAGTTTAAACCGATGGTTACCATTCGTCGGAAAAAGGCCATTATTTAAACATAGATTTTTTAGAATGTTCGGACCTTTGCTTGGCGGAAAACGCGAAGTACCAAAAGGAGAATATACGCCAGAAGATTATTTTGGCTTAGGTAAGTCGGATATACCGTTGATGGAGCGTAGGCAATATTTTGGCATGGCAACGATATATGATATTCCAGTATTTGATAAGGATGACAATTTAGTTGCTATTGAATATGATCCTTATACTGACCCTCCTAGAACTAAAGAAGACTATGTAAAAAGATTGTATACCGTTATGGCAAGGAAACAGGGTATAACAGATCCTCAAAATAAAATTGATTTGGCAAACGGATATAAATGGACATACGAAAACAAATACAAAGTTGATCAGGAAAGAAAAGGCAAAAAAGTTATTCCATACGTTCAATTTCTTTTGCGCATACTCGCCAACTCTCAACCAGAAGTCGACGCTGAAACCAATACTGTCATTCTTCACAAGGGCGCGCCCATAGACAAAGATTTTCTTAAATATGATCCGAACGTGCATGGCCGAGAAGTGACAGGCATTACACCAGGCAAAGATTTGGGGCCCCGTCGAAAAATTAAATGGCAATTGCTTAAAGAAGATGGCACACCAGATGGACGCGTCAAAGAAGGATGGGCAAACCCTGAAGATCTTGAGGATATTCAAACTGATAAGAGTGAAGTTTGCTATTACGGCCCAAATAAGGATGGTGTATATACGTTAAAGAAATTTGATTGTATAAGCAGAAAATCGGGAGTTGGCGGTGGCACACCGGAGAGCCGCGGGCCATCTAGACCAAGATTACCTAAACGCCCACCATCACCGAAAGCATTACGAAAACCAGCACCAAAAAGAGATGACTATAAACGTAGTTGGGAAGAATAAGAGGAAATTAAAATACAATGATAAATATAAATTTACTAGATAAAATGACACGAAGATTTCTTTTAGAACAAGAAAAAGAAATGCCTACAATTCGCAGCTGTGTTGACAATGTGAATGAATTTTTAAACAAAATAAAACCACAATCCATGAGAGAAAGCAAACAGATTAGTACAGCCAAAGAGCACTTGAATGAAATTAAAAAGTTATCAAGAAGGCTCGAAGAACAAGTATTTCAACTTGAAGATCAAATTGAACTCTTAGAAGAAGGCAAAAAATAATGGGTGGTGCCGCTGGACATATGGCGCACCCTTTTGATTTACCTGAAGTAAATACCGGTAATGATTTAATTAATTTTTTTAAAGAAGCCGCAGAATATCTCACGATAAATCCTGCCAGTGTAAAAATCGATGGCGTCAATGTAAGTTTTAAATTAATCGATGGTCCTCGCGGAAAAGAATTTGCTGTTGATCGGGGTAGCACAAAACCCATTGATATTGAAGGGATAACATTGGGTAGAGTTGGCGAAAGATTTCCAGAAGGGCATGGGATGCGTCCTGCAATTACAACCTTATTAAGTATCTTTAATAAAGCCCTGCCAAATATACAAAACGAACTACAAAAATTGGGAATGTGGGAAGATCCCACAATATTTTTAAATACTGAATATGTGACAAAAGGCAAAACAAATGTTCAAGAATATGATAAAAACTTTTTAGCTATTCATGGAGTTAATCAATTTTATGAAAAAACAAATGTAAGAACTGGTGCCCAAAGGCCCGGTGCGGAAAGGCCATTCGGAAATAAAGCACCAAGTGCTGAAATATCCTATAATGATGAAGTGTTCAACTCTTTAATTGAAAAAGTTAGCCCAATTGCTGCAGAATTTGATTTTGACATATATGGTAGTGTCCCAACAGAATCAGTTACGAGTGCTGATTTCTCTTCGACTCTCGACGCTCAATTTCCTGTAAATTATGGCTATGATGAAGAAGGAAAGCTTTTTTCAGATACAAAATCATTGGGACAATGGTTAAATGAAGCTAATAATCCTAGAGGTGCATATGTTGCTTTAACAAATGGAAAAAAAGTAGGTGCATTAAGTAAATTTATTTATACAGAAATCTTAAATGGTACGCCCATGACAGAACTGCTGGCAACTGGAGATGAATTTTGGGATAGTATAAAAAAGGGCACACCATTAGAAGGAACAGATGTTGAAAAAGCCGTTGATGGAGCAGTTTTTTATCACACCACAAGAATGTTGGGGAATGATGTCTTAAAAACGTTAACTAGTCCAATGGGGCCCGTTGAAAGCCACGAAGGAGCCGTTGTGAGAGGTATTTCTTCCGTTCCAGTTAAAATAACTGGTGAATTTATTCTTGGTGGACTCCAAACCGGTTTTCGAGAGCATAAAGAATTAAACGAACAAGTAGAGCAAAAACGACATCTCGCATTAATTCCGGGAGGCTTTAAGCCGCCACACAAAGGCCATTTAGAAATGATTAAATTTTATTATAAAAATGTTGGCCCGGGCGGAAAAGTAATAGTTTTAATGGGAAGTGGCGGGAAACAGCCAAGAACAATTAGTGGAAGGTCAATAACTTTACAAGATTCAATGGATATTTGGGAAATTTATTTAAGAAATGATCCGGCTATCGATTGGCCATCTGATAGAGTTCAATTTCAAAATGTAGAAGGGGCTGGTCCAATTGCTCCTATTATAGATTACGTAAGAGAGCAAGCAGATCCAGAAACAGAAGTAATTCATTTGGGCGCAGGCGAAAAAGATGCCGGAAGATGGAAGATGATGATGGATAGCCCAAAAAATAATCCGAGAGGTGTTGAAATACGTATTGCACCAGCACCAAACTTATTTGATGCGCAAGGAAATCCTTTAAGCGCTTCAGCAATGCGTAAAGCTGTTGAAGAAAAAGATTTAGAAACTTTCAAAAATTATATTCCCGATACAAGTCTTCACATGGCTGAAGATATATATGTTAAATTAAGCGGAGCATTATTGATGGAAGAAAAGGAGGATCGCCCACTTCCGTTGGGCATCTTTCTGCGGCTAATTGAAGAAGTTATAAATGAAAACACAGTTCCATCTGCTCATGTGAGTCAAGGCAATTATACAGCTAAAATATGGAATGATGAAGCTTTAAAAGCTGCTAATAAAAATGAAGACGAAGAATTAGAAGAAGCATCGTCAATGGCTGGTGGGAATGTTGAGGGCGCTATGACAAAAAGTCCTTTTCCCGGATTAAATGTTGCAGCTGAAAATGAAAAAGAGGCGAAGCGCTCTCATACATTAGAAGAAGATGGGCTTGTTGAAGAAAAAGAAGTTTATAGATCATTACAAGAACGTTTGCCCACTGCCGCACCCGAAGTTGGTCCGGTAAACTGGAGATTGGCTCACTCATATGAAGAGAGAGCAAAAAAGATTGGTAGTCAAACAAAAGATGATCTCCTTAAATCTTATACCGATCCAAAAGGGGCACACAGACAAGCTTGGTTAAAACATGTGGATCCAAAAACTTATGATACAAAAATACTTCCTGCAATAACAAAAAGCACAAAAGAGATTAGCACTAGTTTGGTTGATCCCATATTAACTCCCGAAGGTGAAAGCTATTGGAAAACTATAGGGGGCACATATACTCCAAAACAAAAATCTCCAATACATGGTCAAGCTGACATTCCAGCATATATCGATGTGAAACACACACTACCTTATGAGAAACTAGGACATGTTTCCGGCCATGAGCACGAACATCATACCGATCATCAGAAAAAGCTAGTAGACTTATTGAAACAACATTCTAAAATATTGAAAATGGGCCCATACGAACGATCTCGAAGTAAAACTTTATCTGATTTACAAAAAGATGCTTTAAGTCGAATTGTTAACATTGATGAAGAAGGAGCTTATGCTAAACATGTTAAAGCAGGCAAAACATGGCGATCCGGACACGAAAAACGTCATATAAAATGGCGCCTGAAGCCGAGTGAAATTCGCTCTGATGCAATGGATATGCGAAAGCTTTTTTATAAAGAACTAGGTAGAGATCTCACAAAAAAAGATCTTTCTAATTTATGCAGCGGCCGCGGCCAAAGCACTTTCGGTGATGCATTCAACCGCGGCGAGATCGATGAGAAAGAATTTTTTGATCAACAAAAAGCATATAAATTATTTTTCAAAACCCCGTTCGGCGCAGTTATAAACTGCAAGGATGTTAATAGTACATATAATGATTATAAAACAATTGTACAAACAGAACCAGCACAAAAACCCACAAGAATGGTTGCAGAACAAAAAAATGATGAGCTTATTGAAGAAGTCATGAACTATTTACTACATAAGAATGGAGCAATATAATGCAAATTAATCGTCATAAGTTTATTAATGGATTACTAGAAGAACGAAAATTGCGCGCAATTGTACGAAAAGGCATTAAAGTAATTTTAGAAAAAAGAAAACAAAATTCAAAACAATTACAAGAAGAGTTGCAACTTAGAAAAATAGTTCGACACATGATCAAAGAAGGTACAAAGAAAAACATGAAGCATCATGAAAGTACCGGAATGAATGCATTAGAAAAATTAGTCACCTCCACAAACTTCCTAGATGACTTAAAAGACGAATATCTCCTGCTAAGAACAAACATAGAACAAAGAGAATCCTATAAAGAACATATCATAAATGCAATAAAAAATTTATTTGGTCGCGACGAACTTAACAGAGAACCAGATGAAGAAGAACAAGAAAGAGAAGAAGCAAAACCAGAATCTAATGTAGCAGTAACTCCTCCTGGCGATGTAGAAAATCAAGATGATATTGCAGTACAAATAACAGAAGCTCTAATGACCCTCAACGAACAAGAAACAAAAAGCGCAGCTAAAAGCACATTTGCAATACTTCCAGACATGGAAAGAACTGGTGCAATTAGCGCTAAGAAAGCTTGGGAAGGAATACAAGCATTACTTGTATCTTCATTGGGCGGCTTGCCAAGTGAAGAAGATCGACAGATATTTAAAAAATATTTATTATTAAACTTTGAGGGCGCGCCTCATCCGGAAACTGGTGAATGGGTTCCCGGATATTTTGAGACATGGGAAGCAGAAATTAGCGGTATAACACCAGAGGCTGAAAAAATATAATTCACGCCTTGATTAATCATGATCAAGAAATGTTTGTTTTTTAAAATAAAGAAAAGAAAAAATAAAGAAAGAAAGAAAGAAAAAATTGTAAATAATTGATTTGATGAATAATCAACCAACCACCCGACCAAGGGTACCAGATTTTCAAAAAAATTTTAAGTATTAATTGGAAAAAAAGAAAATGGCACGGCAAAAACGAGCGATACAGCCTCTCAAAATAATTGAAGAGAGAAGAAAAAATAACTGAAGAGTTTGAGATCATGCTTAATCAATTGTCACTAGAAGAAGTAATTGGGTTAAAATTAGAATTAGCCTCCAAAGTTTTTGGAGGAAAATCTTATGGAATACCAATTTGGCACTCAATGAAAGATATTGTAAATGACGCAGTATTAAAATATGCTCTCTCAGCTTGTAGAACTAAAAGAGAAGCAGCAAGATTT
>Ga0114906_1001849_pt1 | contig 10852 bp, 11 predicted proteins | sample MalvirDeepMed_M9_FD_89687 | JGI IMG/M metagenome (GOLD analysis project Ga0114906, IMG submission 89687) | Marine viral communities from the Global Malaspina Expedition - Malaspina viral metaG DeepMed_M9 | ecosystem: Environmental > Aquatic > Marine > Oceanic | place: Mediterranean Sea... | reverse complement strand
GGCACACGGGCCGTCAGGAACTGCAAGCCTGTTGGTCCGACGACACTGAACCCGGAAAAAGAGTTGCCAATGAAGCAAGCGGCTTAGCATGTAAACAGTGACAACTATCTTGAAAAACACCGAAGTCGACAATAAAGACACTACCGAACAGGATGTTGAAAATAAGAAAGAAGCTATTCGGACTTTAAGAGAGCAGCTCTATGGTCTGCTCAGTAGTACATATCAGAGCAATTTCGTATAACAAGGAGCTGCTGCCGACAAGCGGCAGAGCGCGGCGTTATAAGCTCGTTTACCCATGAGATATTTTTTAGCAGTTGTAGCGAACATATTTATTCTTGCTATTTCGATAGTCGGGCTAATGTCTACCTGTATGTGGGGCTGCCCTAACACGGGCATACAGCTCATGTTCAAAATTTCTTCTGCCTGCTTGTTGGTAAGCCTTGGACTGCTCATATATCTTTGGGTAACAAGCAAGAGCAGCAAGAAACATACAGGCGGTCATTAATGCTGTCCCAAAATCTTATAACAAGGCCAGGCAGCATCGCCCCTGCGGGGCTGGACCTCGTTTCACTCGGCCGCTGCTGGCAGCGTTATGGCCTATAGGAATGGTAATGAGTGCCTCGACGATAAAAACAAAACTGGACAGGCCAATAATATTTAGAACCTGTAGTAAAGAAGTCTATGAGGCTACCCTTTCTACAGGATCTATCTGGTTGCGTTCTAGCCTCTACTATAGAAAGACCGAAGATGTCGCGAGGAAAGACAGATCAGAGGGGGTTAATGGAACTGCTGCGCTATTCCCCCTTCGCTTTAATCCTGATTCGGCACAAGCAATGACATTGCAGGGGCCGGGTTCAATTGGTCAAGAAATTATCCTTCACTATCTTATGTCAATGCACGGAACAAGCATCACTGAAGCTACCCGCAAGGAATTCGGGGGTTATACACTTGGCATCCGGTGTATCGCTGACCTCGCGGCAGAAATCGTGCACAAAGTATCCCAACAGATTCCGGTTACTGGTTATAGATATGGTCAGGTTGCGTACCAGCGGACTGCTCTATCAATGTCCTACGAGCCCTACGGTTCAGCAATTCAGCTAAGCGGTGCTCCATCAGTTTATGTGAAGTCGATCAATACTGACGTTCTTCGGAAGGATCCCGTTGAACCGTTTATAAGTCAGGATGAATGGCGAATTGCGATCTTTACGAACAAATACCTAAACGAAGACTGGAATGGGCCATTAAAGATAAATGTCGATCCTAGTCATTTCTATCCATACATCGAGCCATAACAAGGCCAAGCACAGCGACAGCTTTTTCGTTTCGGCTTCGCCTTCACTGCAAAGCTGCGCGTGTTGGCGGCGTTAAGCGGCAAATATGACTGAGCAAGAATTTATAGAATCAATTGATTTCAGCTTTCCCTATGAAGATAAAGAGAAGGCAATTGATCTAATTGCACAAGGGAGAGCAATATCAGCAAATGCTTCCTTTATGGTCCTTCATGAGATAGTTCGTGCACCAAGTGAAGTAGCGCTAGAAACAAAGGAGCGCCTATATAATTATTGGTGCAACGGTTTCTCCCATGAGCTTCTAGAACCCGTAAAAGAAGCGGCTTATGCTCTGTTAGCAAGTAACGTCATCTCAGTTTATCGTGCTATCGAACTAATGCGGGAAATTGAAAAACACACAGATCAGTATTGCGCCCTAAGTATTGTTTACTTTTCATGTGATGATACTGAGGGACAAGCAGATCAAAAATATAATCAGGTGATCGAGCAATGGCAAAGCGCTTAACAAGGCCAGGCACAATCGCCCCTTCGGGGCTGGACCTCCGCACTGCGTGCTCCGGCCTGTGCTGGCGGCGTTAGAGCAAAGAGGCAGCTCTATGGTTAAAGCTCTGATCGCAATGCTGGTGACATATGGCGCCATTCTGTTGTTGCTTCATCTAGTGCCAAGTCAGCTTTTTTTGTCAGTGGTATTCGTATGGATGGCTACCTCCAGCTGGTTTTTGGTTGCAGCGGTGGGCGGGAGCATTTGCGCATGGGTCAGTAGGGATCGCCCGGTGATTCGATCAATAGTTGTCTCCTTCGTCGGAATGGCCCTAGTGCTTCTTCATTCCAACTGGGGTGCGCTGGCAGAATCCGCCCAGTTCGTGCTCTTAACAGGGGCCAAGGGTATTGGAGTCGCAGCTATGGCAGCGTTTTTTGTAGCGGCGTTACGCCGAAGCTCTAACAAAGCCTTGCAGCGGACAAGCCGCTGAAGGCGGCGTTACATGCCCAGTCATAAAACGGAGAAATAAATGGAAGAAGTGACACTTACAATAGATATGTTTTGGCTGGTTATAGTTGTATCGGCGCTCGGATTGCTAGTTGTGGGGGCCGTCGTGTTCTTTGCTTGGAAAGCATTCTCAGATGATTCTAGAGGATTTGTGAATTACGAGCGTTATCTGGACTTCTTGAGCACACATAAAATTAGATCTAATTTGCCCGTTTATATCAACGAAGCATATTCTGACTATCTTCAAAAAAGAAACGAATTTTGGTCTACATATGGGCAGGTTGTTGTTGCAATATTTATTGTGATAATTCTCGCAATTCTTATGCTTACTAAAACCATTACTGCTGAAGCGGGTCTTCCGATTTTGTCAGCAGTTTCCGGTTTTGCTATAGCCAAAGGTATAAACTCATCAAAAAACTCGCCTGCCAACCCAAATGACCAGAATTTCGGGTAAGCATGTAACAAGTAAAGGCAGCGGACGCTGAAAGCGCCGCTGCTTTAAGCGTTATGATTAGGTAGTCACGCCAGTAATGTTTCCAGATACAGGTTGCGGAAAGTGCAGAAACTACTGGACTCATCCGTTTATGGAAGACCGAGATAAAGTCATGGAGCTACTCCAAACCAATGTGAAGCTTCAGACGCGCCTATATAAGTGCAATCATTGTTCTGCATTTTGGGAGGAGCCGAATGGTGGATATCCATGTGGGCTCACTATTGAAGAAGTCAAAAATTTGTACGGCGTCAAAAACTCATAACAATCAGCGGCAGAGCGACAGCCAACGCTACGCACCTTTTGTGTTGCTCGCTGTCGCTCAAACATTAGCACAAAAGGCGCCCCGCGCTGGCTGCGCATACGCTGGGCGTTAGCTGCCCAAAGAGGAAATATCGTGCTACTTAGATATCTAATAACAATAATCGTAATTTTTGCTACGCCATTAGCTCAGGCTGACATTGTATTTCTCGGAGATAAGGCAAGGCTTCAATTATTGAAAAAGTGTGGGGAGCCATGTTCGGCTGGTAGCTATAAAATCATGACCCCAAAGCTCAACGCTAAAGCATCTGAAGTTGCCACCCTTGCTCAGGATGCTAGCCATGCAGTAATAGTAGTAGATGCTACGCAAGGTCCGCTGCCTGTTACCAGAGAGCATGTTCTTATTGCAAGGCAGGCTGGCGTTCCAAGTTTATCCATTATGTTTGCAAACGTTTCTGGCTTGGAGGGTATGGCAGATGCTGGAGAGCTTCTCGAACTAGAAGAGTTAGAAGTTCGTGAGGTATTTAATATGTATGAAATGGGCGGAGACAATGCGCCCGTCTATCATGATAGCGGCATCAAGGTTGTGCCCAACCTGCATACTAATGCTATAGGCTTAAATTCAGTGCTTTCCAAGCTTCAAGCCACTACCAAACGAAAAATATTTAATGTTAAGTATTTCACCGGTAAGTCCTTAAGCACTTATGTCTATCTATTAACTCCTCAAGAGGCAAAACATACTGAAACTCTCTCTCAGGGTGGCTCTGTAAAATTATGGGTTAATGGGCAAGTCTCTAAAGGCAAGGTGGCATCTAAAGGTTTAGCCCCTGGTAGTAATGGTGAGTTACATATCATTCTGGAGGCTCCTGTAAAAGCGGCAGAAGGTTCGCGTTACTTATTAGAGAGCAATGGGAAAATTATTGCTGCGGGGGTTGTTGTCAGTGTCAGCAGCTAACAAGCGCATGTTGTCGGACTGGTTTTCCGCTGCGCTCCAAACCAGCCGAAAATGCGGGCGTTAAAAGTCATGCGAAGAGAGATTGAAATGGAGCTTTTTGGTTACACAGAAGAGTTGCTGCAGGTCGATAGCCCGCAACCCGCAAAGCTCCCTGAGGTCACTATATCAGCCTAGCCATCTGAGCTGAGGGCTATAGCGCACTTTCTATTGGCGTCTGCTGACGAGATGGAAATTGAAGAGAGCCAATTTGAACACGAGCATTTCGAGTTTGATCAAAGGGATAACCCAGCGTTGGTTGTTTCGAATCCCGATACCGCCTGGTGAGCGGAGCTAACGGCTCAAAGCCTCCTCACCTGTAAGTTCGTTCCCGCACCAAACCCTAAAACCGCACCTTCCCCAACGGCACCAACAACACCGCCGCCCCGATCAGCGCCGCCGCCGCCCCCAGTAACCCGGGCGCAAAACTCCCGCTGCTTTCCAGCAACCGCGCCGTCACCACCGGCCCCAGGATCTGCCCAACGCCATAGCAGGCCGTCAGTGCGCCCAGGGCGGCGCTGGCGGCGTGGGGGGCTAGTTGGCGGCCGCAGTACATGCTCAGGGCGACCACGGCGGTGAAGGTGCCGCCCACCAGCAGGCCGCTGACGACCAGCCCGGTGAGGCCGGGCAGCCAGGCGGAAGAGTGATGCGGGGTCAGGTCTCCCATCTCCCGTTTCCCGTTTCCCGTTTCCCGTTTCCGATTTCACAGGGGCTTGGGTGGGAAATGGGAGACCTGACTATTTTTTTCCCTAGTGAGACAATAGCAAGATCGAGGAGTTGATTTTGAAAAATTGGCAGGTTCAGCTTGGACACCAATTCCGGGACACCCACCAATTCCCCCCAATAGAGTCCATCATGTGCAGGCAGACATCCCGATCCGATATCTTTGTCTAAGCCCATTCCTCGCAGAATGTTACGAGGCTTCAATCTGGAATGTGTCTGAACCGGGAAGACTCTCGACAAAATCTGATCCAAACAACATGGCCGGTGTATAGCTGCCGCCCGACAATTCGGTGGCGTTGTCTTCCAGATTCCCCACAACTGCCAGGGATGAGTTCACGGTGAAACTGTACAGGTTATCGACGTTGATGCGTGCAGTTTTGACTGTCCCTTCTCGGTTTCGGACTTCACCCCAGACCAGGGTAGGCTGGCTTTCACGGGTCTGTTCGTTTGGCCCTTTTATATAACGCTTTACCAGATTTTTGAGTTTCCCCTGTACCCAGTTGCTGGATAATAGCGGTCTTGATATATCAAGCAGCCTTGCGCCCCAGGCAAGCACCGTTGGCATGGGGACCCAGGTGTCGACATTCGGGATCGAGGTTGTGTAATACGCCGTTGACACATCGCCCCAGGGAATGGTCATCGCGCTTCTGGAGCCCTGGCCAAAATCAATTTTTCTTCTCAAGCTGCCCATGGGCACTGGATGAATCACGCCGTTGCGGCGTACCAGACAACCCTCGGCGAGCCCTTCAATAACGGTTTGTGCTGTGCCCCGTGAAAGCCCTGACCGGGTTTCAAACCCCAGTGACAGTCCGGTTGCGTCTGGAAGCAATTCTTTCAATTTTAGGGCCAGACAATCCGTGGGGACCACATCAAAACCCACCCCCGGGCAAATGATGACGTCGGACTCACGGGCCCGCCTGGATACATCCGTGGAGTGCGCATATTCAAAAACCGGTATTTCCCCGGTGATATCCAGGTAGTGCACGCCCGCCCGCAGGCAACCCTCAATCATGGGGATTGCCGTTGTCGAAAAAGGGCCAGCACAGTGCAGTACCAGCGCTACATTGTCCAAGCCGCCGTCGACTTCGGCGGGGGTGTCCAGGGAAAACACCCGCGCCTGCAACCCCAGTTCGTTGGCCAAACGTTCTATTGGCTCGGCCCGGCGTCCGGCAACAATCGGTTTAAGTCCGCGTCGGGCCGCTTCGCGGGCGATCAGTTCGCCGGTATAACCGTTGGCGCCGTAAATTATCCAGTTCATGAATCTCTCCAGTGCCTATCTTTTTATCTCGCTGTGGCGAGCAATGCTATGCAGATAAGCGGGGTGTGTTTTCGGCAAGCAACGATCTTTTGCCCGGAGGGATGTTCCATTTCGGGCGTGAAACTGTGTTGCCGACGGCGGTACCGCGACTGCATGGCACAAAGTCTATTGGCCAGATCAATGGCAACCGCGTTCATCTAACGGATGGCCTCTCAGGGAGTGCCGACCCCTCGGCTTTTGCCGTCTTGACTGCGGTCCGGTACTGCTTCAATGATTCGATCGAATAGTGTCTGCGCCATGCCGGTGATCCATAACGAAAGCGAAGCTTGAAGAATCGTTCGGCTAGACGGCCGGTTACGAAGCGCGGTAGCACACGCCAAAACGCGCGGTGGACTCTGATAGAAGCATGATCGCCACGGGTGCGTTCGATTCCCAGCAGCGTTTCCATCTCCGGTGGCATGGCCAGTAGCAAACCGGTCCAGAGAAGTCGCCGTGGTGGCCAGGTTATGGCCTGCCATACTGGGGTTGGTAACCAGGGCGAACGCATAGGTCTTGGCGGTGATTGCGCCATTTCCAGAATAAAGTTGGCGGCCTGAGTGTGATTTTGCATGGCAGGCAGCCATGTGTTCTGCCAGTAGAGCTGGAAGTCGTCATAGTTTTCCGGCAGCCCGCGCACTCGAAAACCCTCCCCCAATTGTAGCAAGCCCGTGTACACGTCCTGACGGAAAGCCTTTGATTCGAAGCCGCGGAGCTCCTCGTAGACGGTCATGATAGGCTTGAGGATGCCTGCCCAGGTAAGGGCCCACAGGTCTTTGTTCCAGGCATGGTAGCGGCTGCCGTCTCGCAATTTACCTTCGATATGACGATGCAGTTCGTGGATGGCGTGGGCGACAACGGGCCGTTCGTCGCCGGCAAATACCAGGCCAATCACCATGTCTGCCGAATTGAGCAGTCGGTCCAGGATATCTCCCAACCCGACGTTTCCGCGCGCATGGATGCCTGCGACGCGGTCATGATCGTCCACGCCCTGGCCGCCGCCCTCGCTGGCGACAGCGAACACCAGGACGGGTAATGCTGTGTACAGCATCACTCCATCGCTTAGCACTTGATAAAGCGGAGACCCGGGGCCGGTGAGGTCGGGTTGATGATCGTTCTGGCTCATGGAATGAGCTTCTCCTCAGGGTGTTCAGTGACAGTGTGTCGCCGGGGTTTGCCCACGGCAGGCCACCAGTATCAATACCCTTCCCGGATGGAGTGAGTTGCTCGTCTGCCAGGTTTCTTATCATTTTCAGCCACGCGCGATCACCGCAGGTGCATTGAGGGCAGGAAACGAAGGTGTCGGGAAAGAGCGCAGGGTGCGGTATCACGGCGGCGTACATCGTGGTCCGCGCTGATAGGTTGAGGAACGCAGGCAGTCACTGCAGGGGTCTGTAATGGCTAATTATGAGCGTGCGCCCGGGCCGCGGCAGATGCGTTCCCGGTACTGGCTTGGTGTTTCGCCCATCCAGTTGCGAAAGGCACGGGTGAAGTTGGCCGGATTGAGATACCCGAGGCGGGTTGCGATGTCCTCCACCTTGAGGTCGGAATGTTCCAGCATTCTGACTGCATCGCGCTTGCGTGCTTCCCTGGCCAGCTGCGCGAAGGAGGTGCCTTCCGCTCTCAGCTTGCGAGCCAGGCTGCGGCTGGACAGGTGAAGTTGTTTCGCCACAGCCTGTTGTGTGGGATAGGGGCCGGACAAACCGGTGAGTGCGCCGCGCACGCTCGCAGCCAGCTCCGCATGGGCACCCCCGGCCAGCGCCAGCTCTTGTTCACAGCGCTCAATCGCTTGTTGCGACGCCATTGCGTCCGCCAATTGTGGGCTCATCTGCAGAAAGCGCGCGGGATAACGAAGAGCATTGCGAGGCTGACCGAACCGGGTGGGGGGAAGTCGGTCACGATATGCCTGGTGATAGGCGGGTTCTTCCCAATCGAATGCCAGCTCGAACCCGGAAAGATCATGGGTGCCAACCAACGTGGCGGTTCCTCTGGCGATGCCGATCAGCAACGCCTCAAACATGAAAGCTCGTACCGGCCCCAGAGGATGGAGTTCTTCCAGGTTGATGACGCAGGCGTCGTCTTCGATTGACCAGGAAAGCTGCAGATTGCGTTGCCGTGACCGAAAGTAGCGCGCCAGCAGCTTTATGGCATCCTCGCCGGATAGACTTGTCATGGTCGCGTAGCCCAGAAAGCCGTGCACCGATAGCTGCATGCGCAAGCCGTATTCATACCCCAGGGAACGGCAGTCGGACAGCTCCATGGCGTTGTAGACGATTAGTCCCCACTGCCAGGCCGCCATACGCGCATCGGGCTGATTCGCCTGGGCTGGCTCGATCCCCGTGCCCTTCAACAAGGCATCAACATTGATACCGTGCTCGGCCATGATCTCCACCATCAGTTGGAGATAGGCCATGGGTATGGCCGGGGTTCGAAGGTTTTTTTCGAAGGACATAATGCGTAATGCCTTGAGAGATAGAAGCCGATCAGGGTGCTGGTGTCAGCGGCCACATTTTCACACTTCTTACCTGAAAGCCCGCTCCGGCACCAGTTTGCGGTAACATTTCCGGCCCTCCCCAGGGTCAATGCTGACGACCGTTGTCGTCATTGTCGGGTGTTGCTGCTTTGTCTGATAGCCAGGCCAGCCCGGTCGATATCCGGTTTCATGGGGGTGTGATTTCCGGTGGGCAGCCAGGTAGGGATTCCATTTACCGTTTTACCTGTTTGGTGGAGTTCAATCCAGGATCTGACGGTGGGGCTTTTTATTCTGCTGCGGTTACCGCACTGTTAAGGCAAAGCGTCATCCGTAGCCGATACTCCAAATGCGACTGATAAAACCCGCTCTCATCTACTTCATCCTGATCTTCGCCACCGGCTTCGCCCTGGCCATGATCCGCATTCCCTTCCTGGTGCCGCGACTTGGGGAGCGCTGGGCTGAACTGATTGAATTGCCTTTTATGGTGCTGGCCAGTTTTCTGGTGGCCCGTTGGCTGGTGCAGCGATTTAGGTTGGTGACGGTGATGCAGTGTATTGGCACTGGCTTGCCGGCCCTGTTGATGATGCTGAGTGCCGAGTTGGCGGTGATGTGGTTTCAAGGACAGAGCCTGGGCGAGTATCTGGGCGGACGCGACCCGGTATCCGGTATGGCCTATCTCTTTTCTTTGTTGCTGTTTGCAGCTATGCCGTTGCTGGTACGCCAGCAGGCAGTGAACCGGCCCTAAAACCGCACCTTCCCCAACGGCACCAACAACACCGACGCCCCGATCAGCGCCGCCGCTGCCCCCAACAGCCCGGGCGCAAAACTCCCGCTGCTTTCCAGCAACCGCGCCGTCACCACCGGCCCCAGTATCTGCCCGACCCCATAACAGGCCGTCAGTGCGCCCAGGGCGGCGCTGGCAGCGTGGGGGGCCAGTTGGCGGCCGCAGTACATGCTCAGGGCGACCACGGCGGTGAAGGTGCCGCCCACCAGCAGGCCGCTGACGACCAGCCCGGTGAGGCCGGGTAGCCAGGCGGGGGCGCTGACGCCCAGGGCCTGAACCACCAGTGCAGTCATAAGCGCGTTGCGTTCGCTGGTGTGGCTGGCCAGTTTGCCCCACAGCAGGTTGGCGGGCACGGCGGCCAGGCCCACGGCCAGCCAGGTATAGAAGGCGGCGCTGTCCAGGCCGGGCAGTTGGGCTTTGGCGATCACCGGCAGGTAGGTGGTGCTGGTGATGTAGCCGAAGCCGGCCAGGGTATAGCTGGCGATCAGAAAACCCAGGGCGGAGCGGTTTACCGGCGCCCGTTCGTGCTGGCTGTGTTTGGCGTGGGGCAGGGCGGGGATGCGGCGCAGTAGTGGCAGCAGGATCAGGGCCAGGGCGCCGCAGGCCAGCCACATGGTGGCGTAGCTGCCGCGCAGGCTTTCTATAAGGGCAACGGTGAGGGCGGCGATGCTGATGCCCAGGCCGATGCCCGCATAGTGAATATTGCCCAGCCGGGCACGCAGATGATTGGGCATGGCGCCCAGCACCAGGGCGGAACCGTTGACCATGATGATGGCGCTGGCCACCCCGGCCAGAAAGCGGTTGATGGCCCAGGGCGTGAAGGTGGTGCTCAGGCCCATGAGCAGGCTGGTGATCACACTTGCCCACAGGGCCAGCCAGAACGCGGTGCGGGCCCGGTGGGCGGGCACTGCCATGGCGAGCATGGCACCGGCCAGGTAGCCGCCGTAGTTGATGGCCGCCAGGTAGCCGCCGCTGATGGCGGTGAGGGAGGTCTCGGCGATCATGTCGGGCAGGGCCGGGGTGAACAGGAAGCGGCCAATGCCCAGGGCAATCACCAGACTGAAGGCGCCGGCGATGGCGGTGAGCAGGTGATCTCTGTCTGTGGTCATCAACACGGTTCCGTTTTGTCTGCTGCCGGGGCTGGTGCTATTCACCTGCAGGCAGGCTCCTGCAGTGTCTTTAGCGATTGTGGATCTGTGTCACCATCGCAATGGAGCGCGCAGCCTAACAGGCTGTGCCGTGTTCGGCTTCATCATTCGAATGATGTTCATTATTCATCGCAGTGATAAATGCGGCCTTGGTCGAAGGCAGTGCGCGTTTTTTTCACCAGGCCAGGGCAAAACGCGGGGTTTTTGGCGAAGACAATGAGCGGCACCCAAGCCGTGATGCATTTTGGTGAGAAAGCCCTGACTCACAACGGTGCCTGCTGAGCGAAAACCGGGCGTCAAAGTCAGCCCGGCTGAAGCTCGGTATCGGTAACCCCATGAAAAATCAGTCTTTTAAAAACTGGCACAGCATTTGCCTTATGACAGGGTAAGCACAACCGCTGCGTTGTGCGC
>Ga0114906_1001846_pt1 | contig 10873 bp, 8 predicted proteins | sample MalvirDeepMed_M9_FD_89687 | JGI IMG/M metagenome (GOLD analysis project Ga0114906, IMG submission 89687) | Marine viral communities from the Global Malaspina Expedition - Malaspina viral metaG DeepMed_M9 | ecosystem: Environmental > Aquatic > Marine > Oceanic | place: Mediterranean Sea... | reverse complement strand
CGAAGCTGGCCTGGCCCTGGTGTGCGACGAAGGCCGAGTCGCAGAGCACGTGGCGCCAGCCGGCGCCGGTTGCCCGCATGCACCAGTCGTTCTCCTCCCCGTAGCCCCGACCAAAGGTCTCGGCATCGAACCGGCCGATCTCCTCCAGGCACGCCCGGCGAAGGAACATGCAGAAGCCGACCGCGGTCGGCAGGTCCGGATAGCACGGCTCGACCGCCGCGCAGGCCGCGGCCCAGCGCTCGACGTCGTCGGGCACCGGCGCGGCCTCGCAGAAGGTCGGCAAGGACACGATCTCGCCGTTGTTGGTCCACGGCGTGATCGACGCGATCGCGGGATCGGAGGCCGCGCAGCGGCGAATCCGGTCCAGCCAGGTGCCCGCCGGCACGGTGTCGGAGTTCAGCAGCACCACGTCGTCGGAGCCGGCGCGCTGCATGCCGAGGTTCACGGTGCCGACGAAGCCGAGGTTGCCCGGGTTGCGCTCCACCGACCAGGCGGGGTCGCAGACCTCGTCGAGAACGCCCGGAATCGCCGGGTCCGTCGACGCGTCGTCGATGACCATGACCCGGGCCGGGTCCCCCTCGAGCGTGCGGCGCAGCGCCCGCAGGCAGCGCCGGGTCTCGCCCGGCGCGTTGAACACCGGCACGATGACGGTCAGGCCGGGAGGGTTCATGGTTCCGGGAGCTCGGCAGCGCGCCAGCGGTGCGGCAGTGTGACGAGACCGAGCGAGCGGCTGCGGCCCGAGACCGAGAATTCCCGCTCCAGCGTGTCCTGCAGGCGGAGCCCTTCCGGGTCCATGGCATGGGCCCGGACCACGTAGCTGCCCGGCAGCAGCGCGAGATCGTCGAAATCGATGCCGATGGCATAACGCCCGTCGCCGCGCTGTTCCAGGGCCACGCCTTCGTGGTCGGTGGCAACGCCGAACACCGGGGTGCCGTCGGCGCGGACGATGCCGACCAGCGCCTGGGGTGCACGATCGTCCGGCGATCGCAGCGCGAGATCGACGCGGAGCGTCTCGCCGGCCGCGAGATGAACCGGGCCGTCGTCGCTGCGCGGGCCGAGTTCCAGCGCATCGACGCGATAGCGGGCGCCGTCCGCTCGCGCCCGGCTCGACCGATCGCGGGCCTCCGCATCGCGCCGTTCGTGCCAGGCCAGGTAGCCCTGGGTGACGTCGAACACGTCGCCCCAGGCGCGCGTGCGGCCGTGCTCCAGCCACAGCGCGTGCCGACAGAGTTTCTGCACCTGGTACATGTTGTGCGAGACCATCAGCAGCGTGCCGCCGCCGGCGAGGTAGCGCTCGATCCAACGGATGCATTTCTTCTGGAACGATTCGTCGCCGACGGCAAGCACCTCGTCGGTGATCAGCAGGTCGGGCCGGACCGAGGCGACCACGGCGAAGCCCAGCCGCACCACCATGCCCGAGGAGTACGTCTTGATCGGTTCGTGAATCGCCTCGCCGATATCGGCGAAGGACAGGATGTCGTCCATCCGCTCCTCGACCTGGGCGCGCGAAAGGCCGAGGAAGGCGGCGTTCATGCGGAGGTTTTCCATCCCGGTGGACTCCGGCTCGAAGCCCGCGCCGAGCTCGAGCAGCGCGGCGATCGAGCCGCGCCGCGTGATTTCGCCCTCGCTCGGGGCCAGCACGCCGGTGATCAGCTTGAGCAGGGTCGACTTGCCGGCACCGTTGGCGCCGACGATGCCGACGGACTCTCCGGGCCGGACTTCGAAGTCGATCTCGCTCAACACCCGCTTGTCGCCGAGGGTGCTCCCGGACCGGAGAATCTGCAGCACGGCGCGCCAGCGATGGCTACCCGACGCACGGGTCGGGTAGGCCTTGCCGACGCCGGCAACGCGCAGCAGCGGCGCGGTCACAGGTAGTCCTCGAAGTACGGCGCCAGCCGACGGAAGAACGACCGACCAACGACGAACATCGTCCCGCCCGCCGCCAGCATGATCCAGGTCGAGCGGCCGGGCAGCACGGCGCCTTCCAGCATGGCGGCGCGGAGGTCGTTCATCAGGCCGGCCACCGGGTTCAGCAGCCAAAGGTCCTGCCACTCCTCGGGCAGCATCTGCGGCGCATAGAGGATCGGGGTCAGGAAGAACCAGAACATCATCAGCGTGGGCAACAGGGTCTCGAGGTCACGGAAGAACGGCCGCAGGCCGGCAGCGATGAAGCCCAGGCCCGCGGCCAGCCCGTACAGCGCGGTCAGGCTCAGAAGTGCGGCGGGCAGGCCGCGCCAGGTCAGGTCCACGCCGAACAGCGGCAGCGCGAGCAGCACGGCGAGGTAGCCGAGACACTGGAGCAGGAACGCGGTCGTGGCGTTGCTCAGGGCCAGCAGGTCCCTTGGCAGTGCGACCTTCGCGATCAGGTTGGCGTGCTCGGGCATGCTGGCGGTCGCGCGCAGGATCGCGTCCTGGAACGCCAGCCAGGGCCACATCGCGATCGCCAGCCAGGCCACGAAGGGGATGTCCATGCCCTCGGGCACGCGCGCCCGGAAGATCACGCCGAACACCACGGCGTATACGCCGAGCAGCATCAACGGCGTGAGGACCGTCCACAACCAGCCCGATCGGCTGCCGACGAACCGGGTCCGCAGGTCGCGGCGAATGAGCTCGATCAGCATCGGAGACGGCTTCCTGGGCGATGATCCTGGTGGATGGCGGCGACGGACAGGGTCAGGCAGACGAAACCGGCCCGGAACTTCGCCGTTCGCATGGGCGGATGATCGTATACCCGGAGGATCGAACACGCGGATCCTCGTGCACCCGAATCATCCTATACCGGATCGGCGAGCGATCCGGCGGCCGCGAGGAGGGGTTCGATGCGGCCGGCACGATCGCTACGCTCGTTGCTACGCTTGTCACTACCAGAGATCGAGCACCGGCATCGACGGGCTACACGGTCCGATCCTGCGCGGAGGCAGATCCTGGACCTTGCGATCCGACCCGCGAAGGCGCAGGCCCGAGGCAAGCGGGCGCGGCAGCCGCGCCCGGCGGATCACTCGAACGGGTAGCGTTCCAGCACCTCGGCGACGCCGCCTTCGACGATCTCGAGCTCCTGCGCGTAGTACGAGCGAAGCAGACGCTCGACGATCTCCTGCGCATGCTGCTGGCGGGCTTCCTCACGCAGCTGATCGGCGACTTCCTCGAACTCGCGGATGCGTTCGGGCTGACGATCGTGAAGCGCGACGACGTGCCAGCCGTAGCCGGACTGGACCAGTTCGACGGCACCGGGCTCCAGTTCTGCCAGGCCGGACCGGAACTGCTCGTCGAGGCGAGCCACTTCGATCTCGTCGAAGCGTCCACGGTTGTTGACCACGCTCGGATCCTCGGAATGCTCGGCGGCCAGTGCGGCGAAGTCCGCGCCGCCCTCGATCTGCTCGAGGAGTTCGGCCGCCCGAGCCTTTGGATCCGGGTGGTTGGCGATCAGCAGGTGGGAAAAGCTGACCGTGGGTTCGGCCGTGAATCGTTCGGGATCGAGCTGATAGAGCTCCCGGGCCTGGCCGGTGTAGTCGTCGAGCGACTCCTCGGTTATCACCTGGTCGCGGTAGCGCTCCGCCAGCCAGGTCGAGATCATCAGGTACAGCTCGGCCTCGACCAGCTCGTCGTCCAGCGCCCCCTCGGCAATCGCCCGATCGGCGAAGGTGCGGATCTGCAGCTGGTCCTCGATCAGCTTCTCGAGCCGCGCGGGGCCGTTGACCACATCGGGTCGGTCCTGCTCGGGAATCTTCTGCAGCCGAGCATCGAGCTCCAGGTGGGTCAGCTCCGCCTCACCCCGCTTGGCCAACACGGAGCTGGAAAAGTCGATGTCCAGCGAGCGCTGGACATCGTTGGCGAAGGCAGGGCCCGTGAGGACCGGCCCGATGAGCAGCAATACGCCGCACAGCAAGCCCGGCCCATCGGACGATGGGGTCTGGAAACGCGTCATCGGCAACCTCAGTTTGCGGTGACCAGATCGCCGCAGTCGGCCGGACGCGCCGTGCCGGGCGGAATATCACACTGCCACTGGAACGGCGGCTGCGAGTTGGTCGTATGCAGGGCGTTCAGGTAGTAGGTGGTGTTCGGCTCGAGCTCACACGTATTGAACAGGCCGCTGGCCGTGGTGACCTGCCAGTTGATGCCGCCGTTGGTGATGAGCTTCTTGCAGTCGCTGTCGGCCTGGTCGAGGAAATCCCCCGGACACTGGCTGAAGGTCACGAGGGTCTGGCCGAAGTTGAACGAACTCTGCGGGTTGTTCAGCTCGAACCGACCCGAGCTGCCCGTGGGCACGCCGGCGGTGGTGAATTCCAGGCTGATGTACTGGTCGCGCTGGGTCTTCCAGTACGGCGAGCCGCTGTCCGGGAACGGGTTGCCGAACACATCGCTCCAGGTCCGCGTCGGATCGCTGAGGTTCTGGTTGAAGATGTTCGACAAGGCAGTCGTATCCTGGGTCAGACCCGCCGGCGGCACTCGACCCTCGTCGATGCAGTTCTGCGGTCCGCCGCCTCCGCCGGTCACGACGGTAAAGCTGACCTGCCGCGTGTCGGTCACCGGGCCGTTCAGGCACTCGAGGTCGGCGATGTAATCATCGGGCGCCAGGCTGGCCGTGCTGACCGACTGGTTGCCCTGGGGCAACTTGCCGGTGCCGTTCCAGGTGGTGCCGGTCAGGCCCGTGCCGGTGCAGTCCCACGCGCCGCGCGAGTTCCAGCTGAAGTTGACGTTGCCGCCCTGGCTGACCGAGCTCGGCGAGGCGTTGAACGACGTGATGTCGACCTGGACGTCATCGCAGTTCGCGGTGCCCGTGCAGGCCTGCGGGTCCAGCGGGGTGGCGGTCAGGTTGCCGGTCACGGGATCGACCTGGACGCTGGTACCGTCCTGCAGGACGATTTCGGTGTTGTCGTCATTGTTCAGCAGAATGCTGGACGACTGCGCAATCGCCACGCTCGCACCGCCCGTGCCGATTAGGGCGGCGAGTGCTGCGGCGATGGCAGCGGGAAGGGCGGCGGCCAGGGGGCGATGTGTAGTCATTGGATGTCCGTTCATGAAATCTGTTTGAACCTCAGGGGTGGCTTGGGACACGGTGTGTGTCGTGCCTTGGTTACGCCATTTTACGACAGTGGAAATTAAGAAAGGTTTAAGTGGGTTGCGACCTTTCTGAAAAAGGAAAGGGCCGCCCGAAGGCAGCCCTTTCGTTGTTCGCAGTCGGGGCCGGAGGCCGACCCGGACTGTGGATCCAACCGATCCTTACGGGCTCGGCGGGACGAACGCCTGCAGGTCACGGCTACCGCGGTGCTTGAACGTGCCACCGTAGTTGGCCAGGACGGTACCACCGCCCAGCGTGCCGTTCGAGTAGGTGTTCACCCAGAAGCCGATCGTCGGCAGGCCGATGTACTCGACCAGGCTGCCGGTGCTCGGATCCGAACCCGGACGCGTTGCGTTATCGAACGCGAAGCGCACCCAACCATCGGTGAAGCCGGAATCCAGGACCGGGAAGGTCGTGAAGCGCGGCTCAGCCAGGATTTCGGTTGCGTCCGGCGACGAAGCGCCATCGGCGAAGCGAATCACGTTGGCTTCGTAGCACAGCTCGAAGTCGCCCGGGCCGGGGCCGTCAGGCGGCGGCGGCGAGACGATCGGGCCGATGATGACCGGGTTGGCCGGAGCTTCTTCACGATCCCAGAATTCGAAGTCGACGACTTCGCAGGCGCCGTCCGGACCCCAGGTGGAGGTGAACGGAGCGACCGGCGGGGTGTCGATAGCGAACGGGGCGTCGACATAGAAACGCTTGGTCGGGAAGTTGACGACCCACTCGGACTGAGCGTTGGTCGACGGGTCCACGACGTATTCGTTCATGACCGTGTTGTACAGAACGGTTGCCGAAACAGCTTCAACCGGATCCGTCCACTGACGGGTGTCGACAACACCGCCGATGAAGACGTTGGAAACGTCGTCGCCGGAGTTCAGGTTCGGGAAGATGGAACCCGGATCGGTGTGCAGGATACGACCCTGAACGAAACCGTCGATGGCGTCAGCGGTGTAGCTGAACATGGTGCCCGACGGGACGTTGATGATCGAAGCTGCGCCGAACAGGCCGCCGCTCGGGGGCTCGTGGTCGACGTCCTGGTCTGCAACCCAGTAACCGTCGGTACCACCGACCGAGGTCCATGCACCAACCAGCTGAGCACAGTTGGCCGGACGCGGCAGTTCGCCGGAGCCGTCGCCTGCGTCGGTCAGGACGTGGGTAGCCGCCGTAGCGGAAGCGTTGGTCAGGTCGACCAGCGTACCCATTTCGATGACTTCGATGTAGCCGGAAGCCGTACGCTCGATTTCCTGCGGGCCGCCGTCACCGGCGTAACCGAACGACAGGAAGTCCTGCTGGCCGAGACGATCGGCTTCGGTTTCGCCGGCTGCCAGCGTGTCGTTTCCGAAGAAGTACGGCACGGTGCAGGACGAATCCGGAACCAGGATCTGGCCGCCGCCGGCGTCGGTTGCCGTGATGGCAGCGACCCAGACGTCGTAGGCAGACATGTAGAGGTTGAAGTCAAGAACTTCGCGAGAGTTCAGGGCTTCCAGGAAGCGGACTTTGACCGACTTCGCGTTGTCAGTGGTGTTGACAATCGAAATCAGCGTGTCGTTATCGCCGCGGGCGGAATAGTACGGGTACAGGAGGACCTGACCGAGGCCGTCCGGGTTCAGGTTCACAGCGTTGGAAACGCTGACCATCCCCGCAACGCCCGTCAGACCTGCGAGTACCGCAGTCGTCAAGGTCTTTCTTTTCATTACAACACTCCTAGGTTTTTACACAGGGCTCTGCATTGAGCAATTTCTGATCATGACGGGCAGCAACGACCCAGAATCAGATTTTGCCAGTCTATATTACCGAAGCCCGGCATGTAAAGCAACATTCACGGGGGCGGGGCGCACCGCCTGCCGGTCAGTCGCCGGGCACGTACCACCAGTTGTCGTCGATGCGGACCCAGGTCTCGTTGATCGGACGCTGGTTTCCCATCCCCGACAGCTGAGCGGGACCCGATGATAGCCGATAGCCGACCAGCATTTCCACGCTGCAGCGGTCTTCTTCGCAGCTCGTTTCCCGCGCCTCGGCGCTGACCCAGCGGACCGGCCGGTTGGACATGTCGGCGCGGTAGGCCTCGACCGGCGTGCGCTCGCGGAAGGCCGGCGTGTGGAATTCCAGCGCCGCGGCGTAGTCGCCGGCCAGCAGCGCATCCCAGCGGGCCTGGGCGCGTTCGGCGACGATCTCGTGGTCGGGCCGGGGCGGTTCGCCGGCGCCGCAGGCGGCGAGCACCACGGCGACGGTCGCGATCATCAGGGTGGTTCGAATCATGTTCTGTACGTCCTCATGGATGAATCTGGGCAATGGCTTCGAGTCGCGATCGATCGCTTGCGATCAGTCGCGAATGCCTTCGAAGCCGCCGGCGATGGGCTCGAGGCCCTTGAACTTCTTCTCGAACTCGCGCGAGATTTCCTCGAGCTGGGCCGTACTCTCGACCACCGTCGGGGTGATCAGCACCAGCGTCTCGCTGCGATCCGTCGACCGCGACCGGCTGCCGAACAGGCCGCCGATCAGAGGGATCCGACTCAGCCCGGGGACGCCGCCGCTGGAGCGGGAATTGGTTTCCTCGATCAGGCCGCCGAGCACGATGGTCTGGCCGGACTGGACCGCGACTTCGGTCGACACGTTGCGCGTATTGATCGGCCGGTTCGGGTTGTTTTCGTCGGCCGGACCGGGAGACGAGACTTCCTGGCTGACCGTCAGGTAGACCAGACCGCCGGGGTTCACCCTTGGCGTCACGTCCAGCACGACCCCTGTATTGATGTACTGGGTCGTTCCCAATCGACTGCCCGCATCCGTGCCGGTCAGGAACTGCTGGGATTGCACCGGGATCTGGGTGCCGACGTTGATATTGGCCTGGGCATTGTTACGCACCATCAGCGACGGCGCCGAGATCGTCCGCACGTCGGAGACGCTATCGAGCGCTTGGATCACCGCTCCGACATAGCTGCTTCCGATCCCGCCGGCCGGAGTCAGGGAAGAAAGGAAATTGGAGCCGTCGCCGAACTGCGCGAAATTCTGGTCGTTGCTGCCGACGAACCCACCCTCGGGCAGCGTTTCCGGCACCGAGTTCTGCAGGAACCAGTTGACGCCGTACTGCAGTTGATCGGTCAACTGGACGACCAGGACCTGGGCCTCGATCAGCACCTGCAGCGGCTCTTCATCCAGCCTCTCGATCGCATTGAGGATGGAGTCGTACTCGCTCGGCGAGGCCTGGATCAGCAGCGAGTTGGTCTCCAGCACCGCGGTGATGCGGATGTCGCCGTCCTCGCCCAGGGTGACCGTGCCGCCGCCGCCCGAGCGCGTGCCGCCGTCGTTCGAGGCGCGCGCCTGGGGCCCGGTCTCGTTGCGGAACTCGCTGACCGAGCTGGCGGTGGCCTGCTCCAGGCCCGGGGCCAGGGAGCCGCGGCTCTGGCGCTGGGTCTGGCGACTGCTGCCGCCTTCACCGCCGAACACGTTGGCCAGGTAGCCGGCCAGCACGTCGGCATCGAGGTTCTTGACCCGGTAGACGTACAGGCGCGCGCCGGCCTCGGGGCTGGAGCGGTCGAGGCGGTCGATCCACTTCTGGATCTCGTCGAGGTAGCGCTCCTGCGGCGTGATCACCATGATCGAGTTCAGCCGTTCCATCGGCATGATGCGGAACATGCCGGCCAGCGGCGACCCGCCCTCGCCTTCACCCTCGCCGAGCACCATTTCCAGCTCGGCGGCCAGGTCGGCGACCTCGACCCGGGTGATCTCGAAGATGCCCACCGACATGCCGGCCAGCCAGTCGACGTCGAAGGTATCGATGATCTGCATGTAGTTGCGAAGCTCGGCCGGTGTACCGGCCAGCATCAGAAGGCTGCGCGCGTTGTCGGCGCTGAGCACGGCGTCCTCGCGGGCGTACGGCTCGAGGATGGTCACCATCTGGCTCGGCGCGATGTAGTCCAGCGGCACGCCGACGACCTGGTAGCCGCGGCCGAGCGCCTCGGCGCCGATCCGCGGCGTCAGGTTGCCGCGCACCGCCTCGGAGATCGGCAGCACGTGGTAACGGTCCTCGCGCCAGATCAGCGTCGCGCCGTTCCAGCGCAGCAGCATTTCGAGAATCGGCAGGATCTGGTCACGCGAAACCGGACGGGCGGTCGAGAACGTGACCTCGCCGGAGATGCCCGGCGCAATGACGTAGTTCTCCTGCAGCATGTGGCCGAGGATCGCGTGGATCACCTCCTGGATGCCCTGCCCTTCGAAATTCAGGGTCACCTCGCCCTCGCCGTCCGGCGGCAGGGGACGGGCGTTGGCGGCGTCGCGATTGATGAACACGCCGGTGCCGGGATAGGTCTCGCTGCCCGTGAAGGCCTCGCCGTCCTCGCCGCCTTCCGGGCCGAGCGTGATCGGCCCCTGGTCATCGCCGGTACGGGAAAAGCGCTCGCCCGCCGGAACGCCCGGATCGGTCACGTCGCGCCGGTCGGTGGTCGCGCAGCCGCCCAGAAGCAAGGAGAGCAGCAGGCAGAGCAGCGTCAGGGCGAGCAGCGCGGGTCGTCGATGTGCGGTGTCGATGTGCATTCGGTGTTCCATATCCTGGCGGTTGTGGCCGTCGGGCACGCAGTGCGTCCGATCAGCGTCCATCGTTGTCTCGTTGTTCCCGGGCCCGGCGCTCGGCCTCGGCGCGCAGCTGCGCGCGACGCTCGGCGACCCGGCGGCGAATCTCTTCGGCCCGGGCGCGCGCGGCGGCCTGGGCCTCGTTGTCGACCGGTTCGGTCGCCGCATCGGCGGTCGGCTCGGCCGCGGCCTGGCGTGCGTTCGGCGGCGGCCGCGACGGCGCTCCCGACGACAGGGCGTCGGTCTCGACGATGAGCTCCAGGTCCGCACTGCGGCCGGAGTCGGTCGCGAAGCGGACGCTGCGCGGCGAGATTTCCTCGAGCTTCCAGGCCGACAGGTCACCTTCCAGCGCCATGCCCTCGCGCAGCACGACCGTGTCCTGGCCGCGCGGGTCGGCGATCATCGCCAGGCGCAGGTCGGGGGTGATGATGATCCCGGCCACGCGCGCCTCCAGATCCGGCACTTCCTCGACCACCGCAACTTCGGTCTCGGCGCCCTCGTCGGCCTCTTCGCCCGTATCGATCTCCGGCAACTGCCGATCCTCGAAGAACACCGGGCGTTCGGTGATCACCGCGTAGCGATCGAGCTCGCCGATCTCCAGGGTGGGCGATCGCGCCTCGCCGTCGACCGCAACGGCGGCGCCGGCCGGTTCGATCCGGTCCGCATCGGCGCGACCCAGCAGCAGGAAGTTCAGCGCCCCGATCACCGCGGCCAGGCCGATCCCGGCCAGCAGGGTCACGCTCAGAAGGTTGTTCCGGCCGTCGATACCCATCATTCGAAGCCCTCGCCGGGCTGGTCCAGGTAGCCGAACATCTCGAAGCGGATGTCGAGCTGGCCGTAGCGATCGCTGCCGCGCCGGCCGCGCTGGCTCAGCGACGCGCGCTGGTTGATCATCAGGTTGTCGATGAAGATCAGCGGCACGGCGCGTTCCAGTTCGTAGAGCACCCGGATGAAGTCGGGCAGCGGGCACTGCATGCGAACACTGACCCGAACGGACTGGAATCGTTCCGGATCACGCGGACGCTGCGGCGTGGTGTTGGTCACCTGGCAGACGGCGGCATCGTCGGCGCGCGCGTCGATCTGCTCGCGAAGCGTGCGGATCAGCTCCGCGGCGGCGACGTTGAAATCACCGCCTTCGAGGAACAGCGCGCTGTCGAGCCGCTGGCGCTGGAGCTGCTGGAGCCGCTCCTGCAGGTCGTCGCGCTGGGCCGCGGTGGCCTTGAACCGGGCGATCTGGCGCTCGAGGCT